>Ga0209643_1002506_pt1 | contig 11708 bp, 8 predicted proteins | sample AutmiccBRH37_all_FD_187383 | JGI IMG/M metagenome (GOLD analysis project Ga0209643, IMG submission 187383) | Deep subsurface microbial communities from Mt. Terri, Switzerland - Autotrophic microbial communities BRH/37_all (SPAdes) (version 2) | ecosystem: Environmental > Aquatic > Deep subsurface... | reverse complement strand
GCCGTTTAAAATCGGATTTAAACTAATTCCGGTATTGTAAGCTTTATAATAATCGTGTTCAAATTCGTTAATCAATTCATTTTTTTTGAAATCGTGAAAAGAATCCACAATTTCATCAGCAAACCTCACAAAAGCATAAATGCCAAAAATGGCTTCCCTTATTTTTGGCGCCAGCATTTTAACGGCCAAAGAAAAAGAGGTGCTGTATTTTTTTGTAACAATTTTGCTGCACAAAAACGAAGTTTCATCAAAAATTTGTTTCATCTGTTTATCTTTTATTTTTTATTGGTACAGCTGCTGCCTGCCTGCCGGCTGGCTGGTTCGCCATTAATCATTTCTGTGTGTATCAAAATTTGCTATGGCTCGTTTCATTAATTAAACAGTTTTCATTAATAATTCTGACACAATCTTGCCCGAAATAATTGCCGGAGGAACTCCCGGACCGGGAACGGTTAACTGCCCGGTAAAAAATAAATTCTTCACTTTTTTGCTTTGAATTTTAGGCCGTAAAAATGCAGTTTGTGTCAATGTATTTGCCAATCCGTAGGCATTTCCTTCATATGAATTGTAATCTTTCACAAAATTGTTTACACAGTAAGATTCTTTAAAAATGATAAAATCCTTCACGTTTTGATCAGTTAATTTTTCAAGACGTTCAATTATTTTTAGGAAATATTCTTCGCGTATTTCAGGAATATCAATTATTCCGGGCGCAATCGGAATTAAAAAAGTAGCCGCTTCAGAACCATTTGGGGCAAAACTGTCATCGGTAATACTTGGGAAACTTCCATAAAAAAGCGGATCTTTTGGCCATTGCGGCGAATCGTAAATCTCAACGGCATGCTTGTCGAAATTCGAATCGAAGAACAAGGTATGATGAGAAACATTTTTCAATTTTTTGCTGAAGCCAACATAGAACAACAAAGCTGAAGGCGCAAAAGTTCTTTTGTTCCAATATTTTTCTGAATACATTCTGTATTTCTCATCCAACAACGTTTCCGAATGGTGATAATCTGCGCCGCTCACAACAAAATCTGCAGCCAAAAACTGCTTATTTACCTGAACACCTTTTACAATCCCTTTTTCAACAACAATTTTTTCAACGTTTTGTTTTGTTTTTATGTTAACGCCCAATTCCTCAGCCAAAGTCACAAAACCCTTAACCACTTCAAACATTCCGCCTTTTGGATGCCAAGTGCCCAAACCAAAATCGGCATAATTCATAAAGCTGTAAAAACTTGGTGTATTCGACGGTTTTGCACCCAAAAACAAAACAGGAAACTCTAAAATTTGTATTAATTTTTGACTTTTAATATGTCCGCGAACTTCTGTGCTAATACTTTTAAAAAACTGGTTTACGTTATAAATGGTATCAAAAGTCACCAATTCAGTAATGGAATTACCAGGTTTGTAAACCAAATTATTTACCGCAACTTCATAATTGAATTTAGCGGCTTTTAAAAATTTCTTCAGATAAACAGAACTACCTTTTTCTTCGTTTTCGAAAACTTTATAGATTTCTTCTATTTTATCTGAAATGAGCAACGAATCAAGTTGGTCAAAATAAACCTGATAAGCTGGAGCCAGTTTTTCCAAATCGTAAAAGTCGGATGGTTTTTTGTTGAAATCGGCAAAGAATTTTTCAAAAACATCGGGCATCCAATACCAAGTTGGACCAATGTCGAATTTAAATCCGTTTTTCGTCAGCAGCCGGGCTCTCCCGCCAACACTGCTGTTTTTCTCAAGGATGGAAACCTCATAACCTGCTTTTGCCAAGTAGCAAGAAGCAGCTAATGAGGAGAACCCTGAACCTATTATGATAATTTTTTTCTTCATTTTGTTTAACAAATATACAAATAAGTTAAACAAAAACAAATTATTCAAAAAAATTTATAAAATATTTAACACGTCAACCGGAGATTTAAATATTTTTATTTGATTATTATTGAAAGAATCCGAATCAAATTGCGCCAATTTTGATCCCAGAACCCATAAAGTATCGTTGGTATTCTGAAGTACCTCACTAAAAACATTCTTTAAATAATCTTCAACAGGTTCATTTGAAGGTTCAACAGTCAAATAAGTAACGAAGCAAACGTCACTAAATATTCTTTGAAGATCGTTCAAGTTTTCAACAGGAACGCTTTGTCCCAGGTAAACCGAATGATATCCGTGAAACAACAATTCAAAATGCAAATAGAGCAAACCGAGTTCGTGAATTTCATTCATTGGCAAATACAACACAAATTTTCTTCCATTTTTATTTGGCTGAAGAAATTGCAATTTTTCTACATTGATTAAAATCTTTTGCTTAATTAAATTTGTGATAAAATGTTCGTGGGCCGGAGTTATGGATTGCACTTGCCACAAAATGCCAATTTCTTTCAGTAAAGGAATGAAAATTTCAGTAAAAATAGCCCGAAAAGTTGATTGTGATATAAGATTGTTATAGGTTTGGTTAAACAACCCTTCATCAAAATTGAGCATCGCCAATTTGAATGAAACAGTTGACTGGCTTTCCGCGCCTTTATTAAATACCAACTCCCTAACCGATAAGGCAATTTTTGCCTCCGACAAGTTTGCTATTTTTGATATTTTAAGACCGTTATTGTATAACAATGAAACGTTTAACAGTTTTTGCAAACCATCCATATCATAATATCTAATATTTGAATCGGTTCTTTTAGGTTGAAATAAATTGTACCTTTTTTCCCAAATCCGAATGGTATGTGCTTTGATTCCTGAAAAATTTTCAAGATCCTTTATGGTGAACTCGGTTTTAATATTGTTCAAAGTAAATTAAGTTTAGTTGAACAAATATATATAATAAATTAATATGCTACAATTTTTGCATAAAAAAAGAGCGCAAGGCGCTCTTTTAGGTTCTAAAACCTCTTTATTTGTTCAAATACATCTTTCTTCGAGAATACAGTTCGTAAAACTGATCGTCTTTTAAACTGTCGATAAACAAAATACTTTCACCGGTGGATTTCATTTCCGGACCTAATTTTTTGTCTACATTGGGAAATTTATTGAATGAAAATACCGGTTGCTTAATGGCAAAACCATTCAATTGCGGATTAAATTTAAAATCTTTCACCTTATTTGCACCCAGCATCACTTTTGTGGCATAGTTTACATAAGGCTCTTTATACGCTTTCGAAATAAACGGCACCGTACGAGACGCTCTCGGATTCGCTTCAATAATATAAACAATATCATCTTTAATGGCGAACTGAATATTAATTAACCCAACAGTTCTTAAAGCCAAGGCAATTTTTAGGGTGTGATCCTTAATTTGTTGCAAAACAAATTCTCCCAAATTAAATGGCGGCAAGGTAGCGTTTGAATCGCCGGAATGAACCCCGCAAGGTTCAATGTGTTCCATAATGCCAATAATATATACTTCTTCCCCATCGCAAATAGCATCAGCTTCCGCTTCAATGGCACCATCCAAATAATGGTCCAACAGCAACATATTATTCGGAATTTTTCGAAGTAAATCAACCACGTGTTTTTCCAGTTCTTCTTTATTGATCACAATTTTCATTCCTTGTCCGCCCAAAACATAAGAAGGGCGAACCAAAATCGGGAAATCTAAATTGTCGGCAATTGCAGCGGCTTCATCAGCAGTGGTTGCTGTTCCATATTGCGGAAAAGGAATATCCAAATCCATCAATAATTCAGAAAAACGTTTTCTGTCTTCCGCCAAATCAAGCGCATCAAAACTGGTTCCTATAATTTTAATTCCGTATTTGTCTAATTTTTCGGCCAGTTTTAAAGCGGTTTGTCCGCCCAACTGCACAATAACGCCTTCCGGTTTTTCGTGCTGAATGATGTCGTAAATATGTTCCCAAAAAACCGGTTCAAAATACAATTTATCGGCCGTATCAAAATCGGTTGAAACTGTTTCCGGGTTGCAATTAATCATAATGGTTTCATATCCCAATTCTTTAGCGGCCAAAACACCGTGCACACAACAATAATCGAATTCAATTCCCTGTCCGATTCTGTTTGGGCCAGAACCCAGCACCACTATTTTTTTCTTGTCGGTAACCACACTTTCATTGTCCGCAAAACTTCCGTTTTCGGTAATCATTTTGTTTTCGAAAGTGGAATAATAATACGGTGTTTGCGCATAAAATTCGGCTGCGCAGGTATCCACTAATTTGTAAACCCTGTTAATGCCTAATTCCTGTCTTTTGTTATGAACTTCACTTTCCCAACAGCCCAACATATGCGCTATTTGTCGGTCCGCAAATCCTTTTTGTTTTGCTTCCAACAGCAATTCGTAGGATAAAGTTTCCAGTTTATGGATAGAAATTTCTCTGTCCAATGCCAGTAGTTGCTCATATTGCTTTAAAAACCAAATATCAATCTTGGTAATTTCGTGAATTCTACTTAAAGGAATTCCTATTTGTAGAGCATCATAAATGATAAAAACACGATCCCAGCTTGGGTAGGTTAATTTCTCAATGATAGTATCATAATCCTTCTCTCCTTTTCCGTCGGCACCCAATCCGTTTCGTTTTATTTCCAATGACTGCGTTGCTTTATGAAGCGCTTCCTGAAATGAACGCCCAATTCCCATAACTTCTCCAACCGATTTCATCTGCAAACCCAATGTTCTGTCAGCGCCTTCAAACTTATCAAAATTCCAGCGCGGAATTTTTACAATCACATAATCCAACGTTGGCTCAAATAAAGCGGAAGTTGTTTTGGTGATTTGGTTACTCAGTTCATCTAAATGATAACCTAAAGCTAATTTTGCGGCAATTTTCGCAATCGGATATCCGGTTGCTTTTGAAGCCAAGGCTGATGAACGCGATACCCGCGGATTAATTTCAATGGCAATAATATCTTCTTTTTCATCCGGACTTACTGCAAACTGCACGTTACAACCACCGGCAAAATCGCCGATGGAACGCATCATCAAAATAGCCATATCACGCATTTTTTGATAAGTGGTATCGCTCAATGTCATTGCAGGCGCAACCGTGATCGAATCTCCTGTATGAATTCCCATAGGATCCATATTTTCAATGGCGCAAATAATCACCACATTGTCATTTCTGTCGCGCAACAATTCCAATTCAAATTCTTTCCAGCCTAACAATGCCTTGTCAATAATTACTTCGTGAATGGGAGAAGCTTCCAAACCGCGACTTAACAAATCATCAAAATCTTCCTTTTTATAAACGATGGAAGCCCCAAAACCGCCCAAGGTAAAGGAAGGACGAATCACCAACGGGAAGCCGTATTCCTGCGCGATTTCTTTCCCTTTCAAAAATGAATTTGCGATGGTTGACGGCGCTTGCCCGATCCCAATTTTGTTCATTAACTTTCTAAATTGCTCGCGGTCTTCCGTAATATGAATAGCGGCAATATCAACGCCGATAATATCAATATTAAAATCTTTCCAAATCCCTTTATCATCGGCCTCAATACATAAATTCAACGCTGTTTGTCCGCCCATTGTTGGTAAAACAGCATCAATATTTGGATGTTTTTCCAAAATTTGAATGATCGATTTTGTGGTTAACGGCAACAAATACACATTGTCGGCCAAAGACGGATCCGTCATAATAGTCGCCGGATTGGAATTAATCAATGTCACTTCAATTCCCTCTTCTTTTAAAGATCTGATTGCTTGAGAACCTGCATAATCAAATTCACAAGCCTGTCCTATAATAATTGGTCCTGATCCAATAATTAAAATCGATTTAATGTTGTTATTTTTTGGCATTTTTTAAATATAAAATAGTAAAGTGTAAATATCTATAAAATTCATTTTATGGGATAAAATAGTTTTCAGAACTTATTAATAGTTCAAAAAAAAGGTGTTACTAAAAAGTAACACCCTATATATAAAACTACTGTCTCATTATTTTTTTGGTCTCGGATCAGAAGATACACTAATTCTTTTTCTTCCTTTAGCTCTTCTTCTTGCCAACACTTTTCTTCCTGTTGCGCTAGCCATACGTTCTCTAAAACCGTGCTTATTTCTTCTTTTTCTTTTTGATGGCTGATAGGTTCTTTTACTCATTACAAATATCTTTAAAATAGTGGTTCTTCTGTTGTTGCTTTATTGGAATTCCCCTCCTTAAAAGCGTTGGCAAATATACAATTACTTTTGTTTTTGACAAATAGAATTTAAAAAAAAATAATATTTTTATTTTAAAGGCTAAAATTGAAAAAAAACCTACTTTTATACAAACTAAAATTATAAGAAATATGTATACCAAACCAATGCTAAAAGAAGGAAGTTTAAAAGATCAGGTTATTGTTGTCACAGGTGGCGGAAGCGGTTTAGGCAAAGCGATGACCACTTATTTTTTAGAACTTGGCGCACACGTTGTCATTACTTCCAGAAATATGGAGAGGCTGGAAAAAGCCAAGTTAGAATTAGAAGAAAAAACCGGAGGAACTGTTTTGGCAGTGCAATGTGATGTACGGAATTACACCGAAGTTGAAGCTGTTTTACAAGCAACATTGAATAAATTTGGGAAAGTGGACGGACTTTTAAACAATGCCGCAGGTAATTTTATCAGTCCGACGGAACGCTTGTCGGCCAACGCTTTTGATACCGTTATTGATATTGTTTTAAAAGGAAGCAAAAATTGCACTTTGGCATTTGGAAAGCATTGGATTAATATCAAACAACCAAAATCAACCATTTTAAATATTGTGACTACTTATGCATGGACAGGTTCCGCTTATGTCGTTCCTTCCGCAACGGCGAAGGCCGGTGTTTTGGCTATGACGCGCTCCTTGGCTGTTGAATGGGCAAAATATGGTATTCGCTCCAACGCCATCGCGCCCGGACCGTTTCCTACGGAAGGTGCTTGGGACCGATTGTTGCCTGGAAATTTGAAAGATAAATTTGATATGAAAAAGAAAGTTCCGGTTGGCCGAGTTGGTGAACATCAGGAATTGGCGAATTTGGCCGCTTATTTAATGAGTGATTATTCAGCATATATTAATGGTGAAGTAATTACCATTGACGGCGGCGAATGGTTAAAAGGTGCCGGAGAATTTAATATGTTGGAAGATATTCCAAAAGAAATGTGGGATATGCTGGAAATGATGATCAGAAGCAAAAAGAAGTAACTATTCTTTAAAATTCAATTAAAAAACAAGCCTTCAATTTTTTCCAAAAATTGAAGGTTTGTTTTTGTAGACTAAAACATTAAATGTAATTTTGCCAAAACCTACGAATAATGAAAAACACCAAATATGTTTTTGTAACCGGAGGCGTTACTTCTTCACTTGGAAAAGGAATTATCGCAGCTTCTTTAGCAAAATTATTACAAGAAAGAGGCTACTCTGTCACTATACAAAAGCTTGATCCTTACATCAATATAGATCCTGGAACTTTAAATCCATACGAACACGGCGAATGTTATGTAACGGAAGATGGTGCTGAAACTGATCTGGATTTAGGTCATTATGAACGTTTTCTCAATATTCCAACTTCACAGGCAAACAATGTAACCACCGGAAGAATTTACCAATCTGTCATTGAAAAAGAACGCCGAGGCGAATTTTTAGGCAAAACAGTTCAGGTAATTCCGCATATTACCGACGAAATTAAACATCGCATCCAAATATTGGGTAATACCGGTGAATTTGATATTGTAATCACTGAAATTGGCGGAACTGTGGGTGATATTGAATCGTTGCCTTATGTAGAATCCGTTCGACAGTTGCTTTGGGAAATGGGCCATGAAAACGCGATTGTGATTCATTTAACCTTGGTTCCTTATTTGGCTGCAGCCGGGGAATTAAAAACAAAACCAACCCAACACTCTGTTAAAATGCTGATGCAAAGCGGAGTAAGTCCGGATATTTTGGTTTGCAGAACAGAACACGAAATTTCCGATTCCATAAAAAACAAACTGGCACTTTTTTGCAACGTAAGAAAAGAAGATGTTATTGAATCTATCGATGCAGAAACTATTTATGATGTTCCAAATTTTATGCTTGAGGAAGGGTTGGATACTGTTGTGCTGAAAAAATTGCAATTGCCCAACGACAAACAACCGGAATTAAAATTGTGGAACGATTTTTTAAAGCGATTTAAAAATCCGAAAAATACTGTTGAAATCGGCCTGATTGGCAAATATGTCGAATTGCACGATGCTTATAAATCTATTTCGGAAGCCTTTATTCACGCAGGCGCACAAAATGAAGTGAAAGTAAATATTAATTGGATTCATTCAGAAGAATTAACTGTTGACAATGTTCCGGAAATATTAAAAAATTTAAATGGTATTTTGGTTGCCCCTGGTTTTGGTGAGCGCGGCATTGAAGGAAAAATTGAAGCCGTAAAGTTTGCACGTGAAAATAATATCCCTTTTTTCGGTATCTGCCTTGGAATGCAAATGGCCGTGATTGAATATTCAAGAAATGTTTTAGGATTAAAAGGCGCCAATTCAACAGAAATGAACAGCAATACGCTGCATCCTGTGATTGATTTAATGGAAGAGCAAAAAAACATCACCGATTATGGCGGCACTATGCGTTTGGGTGCTTGGGATTGTATCTTGAAAGACGACAGTAAAGTAAGAAATATTTACCGCAAAGAACATATCAGCGAACGGCATAGGCATCGTTATGAATTTAATAACGATTTTTTAGAACAGATTGAAAATGCCGGAATGATCGCCACAGGAAAAAACCCAAAAACCAATTTGGTTGAAGTGATTGAAATTCCAAAACACCCTTGGTTTGTGGGTGTTCAGTACCATCCGGAATATAAAAGCACGGTATTAAACCCTCATCCTTTGTTTGTGGATTTTGTAAAAGCAGCATTAAATCACTCGTTAAATCGGCCAACTAATCATTAATAAAAACCCAAAATTAATTTACATTTAGTACATTTGTCGGGCTTTTTGAATTCTAAAAAAGTTATGGACACTTTGACATATAATTATACTTATGGAAGAAAAGAAATTTGATATTAATTCACTGATAGGTTTTGTTTTATTGGGCGCCATCATTTTGTGGTGGATGTACAGCAATCAGCCAACTCCTGAAGAAAAATTGGAAGCTGAAAAAAACAAGATTGAAAACGTAGAACAAACAACCGTAACTTCAACACTTACAGATACAACCAAAAGTTCTGAAATAATTACCCAAGCAACCGATTCACTTTCTTTGGTTAAAGCTCAGGGTCAGTTGGGTGTTTTTGCATATTCAGCAACACTTCCTTCAGCAAAAGAAGATGGAGAAACAGTATTGGAAAATGATTTGCTTAAATTGGTTATTTCAAATAAGGGCGGACAAATTAAAGAAGCATTGTTAAAAAATTATGTGACCTACGATTCTTTGCCATTGTATATGATCAAAGACAACAACGCCACTTTTAACATTAACTTTGGAACTTCCGACAACAGAACCTTAAACACAAAAGACTTATTTTTTGAGCCAACGCTTACCAAATCTGGAGGAAATCAAGTACTTTCTATGAAATTAAAAGTTTCTGAAGGCAACTTTTTGGAATATCGCTATGTGATGAAACCAACAGAATATATGGTTGATTTCACGATGCGTTCTCAAGGGCTTAGCGCCTCTTTGGATGCCAATAAACCAGTTACTTTGGATTATAGTTTGGAAGCTTTCAGAAAAGAAAAAAGCATCAGCTATGAAAACCAACAAACTGAAATGTATTATGAAAAAGAAGATGAGAAAATAGATTATTTATCCATTGGCGATGAAGATGATGCGGAAGAAAAAGAAGTTAATTGGGTCGCTTATAAACAACATTTTTTCTCCACTATTTTAATTTCGGAACAAGCTTTTTCATCAGCCAAATTGGCCTCAAAAACACTTTCTATAGATCAAGATATTGATACCACATTCACAAAAGCCTTTTACTTAAAAACGCCGTTGTCATTGCAGGCAGGTGAATTAAATTATAATATGAATTGGTACATTGGACCAAACGATTTCCAAATTCTAAAAAAATACGACCGCAATATTAAGGAAATTGTAAACTTGGGATGGGGAATTTTCGGCTATTTAAACAGATGGATTTTTATCCCTGTCTTTAACTTTTTGCAATTATTCATTGGAAATTACGGTTTAATCATTATCCTGCTTACCATCGTCGTTCGAATAATTATGTCGCCCTTAGTCTACAAATCTTACCTTTCCAGCGCCAAAATGAAGGTTTTGAAACCGGAAATGGAAGACATCAATAAACGTTTGCCAGGAAAAGAAAATGCGATGAAACGTCAGCAAGAAACGATGGCATTACAAAGCAAAGCCGGCGTAAGTCCGCTTGCAGGCTGTATTCCGGCCATATTGCAAATGCCTGTTTTCTTTGCTTTGTTTAGATTCTTCCCATCCAACATAGATTTACGCCAAAAAGGCTTTTTATGGGCAGATGATTTATCGGCTTACGATTCCATTTATGAATTGCCTTTTAGAATTCCAATGTACGGTTCTCACATAAGTTTATTTCCTATTTTAGCTTCACTTGCCATTTTCTTTTATATGAAAATGAGCCAAGATCAGCAAATGGGTATGCAACAACCGCAACAAGAAGGAATGCCCGATATGCAAAAAATGATGAAAATGATGATGTATCTTTCTCCGGTGATGATGTTGGTTTTCTTTAATATGTATGCCAGCAGTTTGAGTTTGTATTATTTTGTATCCAACTTATTGACTGTTGCCATTATGTTGGTAATCAAACATTATATTATTGATGAGGACAAAATTCACGCAAAAATTCAGGAAAATAAACTGAAACCTAAAAAAGAAGGTAAATTTCGTCAACGTTTAAATCAGGCAATGTCGCAGGCACAAGAGCAACAGGCACAACAAAAGAAAAAAAATAAAAAGTAAAAAATGTAACATAAAAAAGTCCTAAAGCATTTTTATTTGGGACTTTTTTATTTACATTAGCGACCAATAAACAAACCCCTAAACCCCAATGTCTTTATTAAATAGCAACTATATAATTTTAAAGGAACACCATCTTTTAATTGAACATCATTCCGGTAGTTTAGATTTGAATTCTTATATTAATTTTGTGACAAGGACTTCAAATGACCCTTTGTTTTCTACTAATATGAACTATTATATAGATTTAAGCAATGTTGATATAACTTCCTCTTTAGACGATATTTATAAATACAATCATTTCACGGATACTAATTTTAAAAGCGAAAGAAAAAGAAAAGTTGCATTGGTTACCAAAACACCAAAACAAATGGTTTTCGCAACCTTATTCAAAAACAGCAATACGCAAAAGTTAAAAGAAATTGAAATTTTTTCTACAGCTACAGCAGCAATTGATTGGCTAAACAGCAATCTTATAAAAATCGAATTTCTAGATATTTTAATTGCCTTAAAAAATCCTGAACAACAAAAATTACAAATAAAACCTTAAAAAAATTTACCTAATAACATTTATTTGGTGCTTTTTTATATTTTTATACAAATTTAATATATGTCAGGCCTAGTAAGTACTTATAAAATATTAAAGGAATACAACCTTATTATAGAATATCATACAGGTATTTTAGATGCTGATTCATTCATAGATTTTAAGAAGAAAATAGCTTTAGATCCTTTATTTGCACCAAATTTACATTTCTTCGTACATTTAAAAAAGGTCACTTTCAGCACAAATTTGGAGGATATTGACAAATATGCAAAATTTTTAGAAGCCAATTCCAAAGTTTATGGAAACAGAC
>Ga0209643_1002505_pt1 | contig 11713 bp, 7 predicted proteins | sample AutmiccBRH37_all_FD_187383 | JGI IMG/M metagenome (GOLD analysis project Ga0209643, IMG submission 187383) | Deep subsurface microbial communities from Mt. Terri, Switzerland - Autotrophic microbial communities BRH/37_all (SPAdes) (version 2) | ecosystem: Environmental > Aquatic > Deep subsurface... | reverse complement strand
GAAATCCCGGCGCTTTTTGCCACGCTGGCGATGGGGGCCTTCGTCTACGGCTTCGGCAGGTCGCAGCTCATCAACGAGGACGTCGTCAACCTTCCTGCCCGCGCGTCCGGCATCTCGTGGATTGGCGGTGGGCAGTTTTACGGTGTCCCGATTCCAATTCTCCTGTTCGCAGCAATTGCGTTCATCGTCGCGATGTTCCTGCGTTATTCACGTCTCGGGCAGTTCATTTACGCAGCCGGCGACAACGCCGCAACGGCACGGATTACGGGCCTGCCGGTGCGCCCGCTGGTGGTCATGCAGTATGTGATTTCGGCGCTGGTCGGCTATGCGGCGGGGCTGATCACGGCAACCGGCGTCACCAGCATGAACACGCGGATCGTCTACTCGACGCTTCTCTACGATGTAATCCTGGTCGTGGTTCTGGGCGGCATCAGTCTTTCCGGCGGCAAGGGCGGCGTGCGCAACGTCATTGTCGGTACGCTCCTGATCGGAACCTTGCTCAACGGGATGACCCTGCTCGATTTTCAGTACACGGTGCAAAATGTCGTCAAAAGTCTGATCTTGCTGACTGCGATTGTGGTGGACAGCGTCCTCAATCCGAAGGACGAACAGACCGCGCAGCAGGGAGACATCTGAACTAGCCTCGAAGGACCTGCCGTCGCCAGAAAAACCGGCCGGTGGCCCAGATATGACGAACTCTCAGGGAGGAAACGGCGTATGAAATTCGGACTTGTCGTCACCATGGTTGCCGGGGTTGTCGCGCTTTCGGCTGCGCTCCCCTGCAGCGCGCATGCCGACGGACTGGTAGACCCCAGCCGCGAGGCGTACCTCAACGCCTTCAAGGGCAGAAAGGTCGCATTCATTCCGATGTCGATGGGGATCGATATTACGCAGGCGTGGAGCGGCCAGATGGAGCAGCAGGCCAAGGATCTGGGGTACGAATATATCGTGCGAGACGCGAACTGGAGCACGGACTCCGGCGCACAGGCGCTCACCCAGCTCATCACGGAAAAGCCCGACGTCATCGTCGTTCACAATCCGGATATCCAGTCCTACGCACGGCTTTTGAAGCAGGCCGAAAGCCAGGGCATCTACGTTCTCCAGGTCAACATGAAATCGGCCTACGTGACCGACGGATATGTCGGCGCCGACTATAACGGCCTGGGCGAACTCGCCGCCAATCTCGTCGTCAAGCAGTGCGGGACGGGGAGCGGGAAATCCGGGAAGGTGTCGATCGTGCAGGGCGTGCTGACCGGCGGCGCGAGCGTCTATCAGTGGGAGGGCGTGTCAAAGGTCCTGGCAGCGCATCCCGAGATCAAGATCGTCTCCAACCAGGCCGCGGATTGGGACGCGTCGAAGGCCAAGGCAATCACCCAGACCGTGCTCCAGCAAAACCCGGACCTGTGCGCGGTAATCGGATTTTGGGACGGCATGGATACCGGCATCGGCGCCGCCGTGCGCGAGGCCGGCAAGACCGGCGATGTCTACGTCGTGACGTCGGGTGGCGGTGCGCAGATCGCGTGCGACAATGTCGCGAACGGGACCTTCAGCGTCAATATCGACTACGACGCAATGGGTCAGGGACGTGACCTCAACGCGATGATCAAGACGCTGTTCCAGGCCAAGCCCAAGGCCGGCGAGATGAAAATCGTGAACTATTCGCCGGTCAAGCTCCTGACAAAGGACACGCTGCAACCGGGCAGCTGCTGGAGTGCCCCGCCATCTCAGTAGACACCGAGGGACACAGGCTTTCGGCCTGTGTCCCGAATTCGGCGCACTGACCGACGAGAGTATTTATGACTGACCTCACGGTATCCAAAGAGGCGCGGACGTCCTCCGGCACGACATTCGTCGATGCCCTTGTGCGCGCGCGCTACAAATACATCCCCGATCACCTGGTCGGCGAGATTCTGGCGAAGAAGTGGATCGACAATGTCGCGCCCTTCCTGTTCCTCGTCATAACGGTCGCGCTGTTCGGTTATTTGATACCGGGATTTTTCAATCCCGCGAGCCTGGCGAATTCGGCACGTCAACTGGGCGAATTCGGGTTCGTTGTCCTCGCGATGATGGTCGTCATGGTCGCCGGCGGTATCGATCTTTCGGTCGGCTCCAGCTTCGCGCTCGGAAATTTTGTCGCGCTGGCGCTGGTCAATCTCGCTGGCTGGCCGATCTGGGCAGCTCTTCCCTGCACAGTCGCTGCGTGCGGCGCGGTCGGTCTGCTCAACGGAGTGCTGGTCGGTCTTTTGCGGCTGCGTGCATTTCTGACCACGCTGGTCACGTTGATTATCGTGCGTGCGGTCGTGGACATGCTGCTTCTGCGCTACTCGATGCAGATCTCCGCGACCTTCGTGGAATCAAAAGCCTGGGATTTCATAGGCTTTGGGTCCCTCCTCGGCATTCCATTCAGTGCCATCCTGCTTGTGGTCGCGGTCATCGTCGGTCACGTGCTTTTGAGCCGCACGCGTCCGGGATGGCGGATCATGGCGGTGGGCGGTTCACGCCGATCTGCGCACAATTCTGGTATTTCGGTACGATGGACCGTATGCGGAACATATGTGATCGCGGGGCTCCTGGTCGGGGTCGCGAGCTTCATGTATGCGGCGCGACTTTCGAGCGCGGGGGCGGACGCGGGCTCCGGGCTGGAACTCTCCGCACTGACGGCCGCGATCCTCGGCGGCAACAGTCTGGGAGGTGGGCGCGGTTCCACCGGCAAGGCGCTGATGGGTGCAATCATCGTGTTGATCGTCACCAACGGTGTCGTGCGACTGGGAATGCAGTCAGGCTCCGGGAACATGGTTCTTGGGATGATCCTTCTGCTGGCAGCTGCCGTCGACGTCCATTGGCTTAAGAACCGATACAAGCTCCTCTCCAAAGTTTATGTGTCCCCGACGATCAACGAACTGCCACCCTGTCCGGCGACAGCCGCAGGATCAGGCTCGCCGTACGAGGTCAACGACAAGCTGCGGGATGTCCAGCTGATCGGGCTCGGTCAGGTGGAGGGACCGGAGGACGTGATCTTCGATCGGGCGGATAATCTCTATTGCGGGTCACGTCATGGTGATGTGATGCGATTCCTGGCGCCCGACTACCAAAAGCTCGAGGTGTTCGCCCATATCGGCGGAACGCCGCTCGGGATGGCGTTCGACCGCGAGGATAATCTTTACGTATGTATCGGCGGGATGGGGCTTTATGCGGTCGCGCCCGATGGCACGGTGTCCAAGGCGACCGACGAGACGAACCGCTCGCCATTCGCCGTAAATGACGACTCGCGGCTCCGGCTGGCCGACGATCTCGACATCGCCCCAGACGGAAAGGTCTATTTCTCGGAAGCGACGACCCGGTACGAAATGCATCAGTGGGCGGTCGATTCCCTTGAGAGCCGCGGGAACGGGCGCATCATTTGCTACGATCCGAAAGCCAGGACCACGCGCACCGTCATCAGCGACATCAAATTTCCAAACGGGATCTGCACAAGCCAGGACGGACGCTCGATCCTTTATGCGGAGACCTGGGGGTGCTGCATCAAGCGTTACTGGATCGAGGGGCCCAAGAAAGGCCGCGTCGAAACCGTGATCGCGTCGCTGCCCGGTTACCCCGACAACATCAACCGCGCGTCGGATGGCACTTATTGGCTCGCGATCGTGGGCATGCGCTCTCCCGCTGTCGATCTCGCGTTCCGGATGCCGGAATTTCGGCGCCGCATGGCGCGCCGCGTCGCGCCCGACGAGTGGCTGTTTCCGAACATCAACACGGGCTGTGTCGTGAAGTTCAACGACGAGGGCGAAATTCTCGACGCGTTGTGGGATCTCAAGGGCGTCAATCACCCGATGATTACCTCGATGCGCGAGCACAAGGGGAGCCTCTATCTGGGAGGGTTGTCCAACAATCGCGTGGGCCGTTATCGCCTGCCGGATGCCGACCCGAACTGGACGGGCTGGGACTCCTACTGGGGGAGTCGCTAGCGGTGTTCGACAGGATGATCGACCGGATCATGGGCCGCGGCGACGCGGCCGTGACCACCCCGCCGATGGACGGAGCGCTGAGGCCAAATCAGCGCCTCGAGGAACTCGACGCGACGCCTGCGCCCGCGCCGGATGATCTCGCCGAATGGGGCGGCGCGATTGTATATTCTTCCGGCCGCGAGTTGCGCGATGTGAAGAATGGCTCGGTCCTGCGCACGTTCGATGCGCCGATTACCTGTCTTGGTGCTGGAGGCAGCGCCCTCGCCATCGGGCTCTCGGGCTCGGGGCTGCATCTCCTCCATGCGGACGGCTCGATCGCGCAGGTGAACAGCGGAAAATTACGCAACCCGACCGCGGTCGCATTTGCCGGCGATGACATTGTCGCATGTGAAGGCTCCACCAAGCGCGCTCCCGACGAGTGGAAGCGCGATTTGATGGAGGCCGGCTATGCCGGTCCGGGAACGGGCAGCGTCTGGATCTTCGGCCGCGACCGGTCGGGGCGCCGGCTTGCGAACGGTCTGCGCTATCCCAACGGCATCATTGCGGGCGCGCAGGGCACGATCGTCGTCTCGGAGAGCTGGAGCCATCGCCTCGTCGCCGTCGACCCTCGCGGCGGCCTGGTTCGCGTCGTGCTTCCGGATCTTCCCGGCTATCCCGCACGCATGGCGTGCGCGTCGGACGGGGGGGTGTGGCTCAGCATTTTTGCGCCGCGCAGTCAGCTGATCGAGTTTGTACTGCGCGAGCCCGCCTATCGCCGCCGGATGATGGCTGAAATCAATCCGGACTATTGGATCGCGCCGGCGCTCGCCAATTCCCGGTCGTTCCTGGAGCCGCTCCAGGGCGGCGGCGTCAAGCAGATGGGCGTGCTTAAGCCATGGGCACCGTCACGCTCATACGGCCTCGTCGTGAAGCTGGACGCGGCGTGGCAGCCCGTGCTCAGTCTTCACAGCCGCGCAGATGGAACACGCCACGGCACCACCAGCGTGCTGGAGATGGAGGGCAACCTTTATATAGCGAGCAAGGGCGGCGACGCGATCCTGAGTGTGCCGGTCGAGGAGTTGATCGAGACATGAGCCCTATTCTTGAGATGCGCGCGATCACCAAGCAGTATCGCGGTGTACACGCGGTCAACAACGTTAACTTCACGCTCGAGGCCGGCGAGACGCACGCGTTGTTGGGGGAGAACGGCGCGGGAAAATCGACGCTGACCAAAATTGTTGCGGGCGCCGTCTCGCCCAGCAGCGGTCAAATGTTTCTCGATGGGAAGCCGATCGTGTTTGGCGCGCCGAAGGATGCTCTCGGGGCAGGAATTGCTATGGTCTACCAGGAAAACAGCCTGGTACCCGCGCTAACTGTTGCCCAGAACATCTTTCTGGGCAACGAGCGCTTCTTCAATTCGATGCGCAAGATTAACATTGCGGCTCAGCAATTTCTTCAGTCGCTGAATTTCGGTGTCGACCCCACCGCGAGTGTCGCGTCCCTCGGTGCCGCGCAACGCCAGATGGTCGAGATCGCGCGTGCGGTACGCCAGCAAGCGCGCATTATCATTTTCGACGAACCGACAGCCACACTCACGCCGGAAGAAAAGCGCCATTTTTTCGGGTTGCTCGGGCGCCTCAAAAAAGCGGGCGTCTCGATCATCTTTATCAGCCATGCACTTGAAGAAGCGCTTCAATATGCCGATCGGATCACGATCCTGCGCGACGGCGAACACATCGTCACCGATCGGACGGAGAATTTTGACCGGGATGCGGTCATTCGCGCAATGGTCGGTAGATCGCTCTCCAGTGAAATCTATGGCGCTCACGCGTCTAAGACTGTTCGCAAGCGGGGCGCAAAGATCCTCAGTGTACAGAACTTGTCGATGGGTGCGATGGTGCGCAACACGTCCTTCTCGATCTTTGCCGGACAGGTGACCGGAATGTTCGGGCTGATCGGATCCGGACGCACCGAGACGGCCAAAATCATTGCGGGTGTCCTCAAGCGCGATCTCTTCCATGGCGGCGTCGTCAAATTCAATGGCACGCCGGTCCGCTACCGCACGCCGCAACCGGCGGTCAAATCGGGCGTGGTCTACGTCACCGAAGATCGTAAGCTCGAAGGCTTTTTTGAAACCATGTCGATTGGCGCGAATATCAATATCGGGGCGATGGCGACGAAAGGAAACGCGCTGAGCATCGTCAACATGGAGCAGATGCGCCAAACCGCGAAGCACTGGATCGACGCGCTTAAGGTGCGCGCGATCAATGCCGACGCCCGCATTATCGAGCTCTCGGGTGGCAACCAGCAAAAAGTCGTGATCGCCAAGTCGCTGGTCCAAGAGCCCAAAGTGATCATCTTCGACGAGCCTACGCGCGGCGTGGATGTGGGCGCGATCGTCGAGATCCACCAGTTCATCAACCAGCTCGCGGATCAGGGCCTCGCGGTGATCGTGATCTCATCCTATCTTCCCGAAATCCTAAATCTGTCGGATCGCATCCTTGTGACCCGGCAAGGGCGGGTGGTGGAAGAATTCGGTGCGCGTGAAGCGAATGAGGAGCGGATCATGTACGCCGCCGTCCATTGAAAATTACACGGAGGACACGATGACCGTCACACTGGATTTCACCGGAAAGCGCGTACTGGTGGTCGGTGGGTCAAGCGGAATCGGCAATGCGATTGCCCGGAACTTCTTCGCATGCGGTGCGCAGGTCCATGTGTGGGGAACGCGGGCGCAGGCTTCGGATTACGCGGGGCAGGACGGCAGCGATCTGACCGGCTTGCATTATGCGCAGGTCGACATGGCGAACCCCGCATCTCTTGAGGCCTACACCCTGCCGTTCGACAGTCTCGATATTCTGGTGCTCAGCCAGGGCATTGCGCTCTATCAGCGCGCCGAATTCCAGATGCCCGGATTTCGCGAAGTGATGGAGATCAACCTCATGAGCGTGATGGCGTGCGCGATGCGCTTCCATGACATGCTCGCGGCGGCGAAAGGTTCCTTGATTATCATCAGCTCGTGCGCGGCGCTCGAGGCCACCAAGGGAAATCCGGCGTACAACGCGTCAAAGACCGGGGCGTTCGGGCTGACGCGCACGTTGGGGCAGGCATGGGCACCCGAAGGCATCCGCGTGAACGGGATCGCGCCGGGCTTTGTCGCGACGAAGCTCACGAAAGCGACGACCGATCATCCTCATCGGTTGAAGGCGGCGACGGACCGTATTCCGCTCGGGCGGTTGGGCACACCGGACGAAATGGCAGGCGTCGCACTGTTTCTGGCGTCGCCGCTGTCGAGCTACGTCGTTGGGCAAACCTTGCTGGTTGACGGCGGGATGCTTCTATAGCGGTCTGGCGTATTCGAGCCTGCGACAGGGCCGCGTCCCGTCGTGGACAGCCTGTCCATCGCGTGTTGAGCATCGCAGCGAGCAGTGGATCCGCACCGTTTTTCACGACCGCAGTCCTCGCCGATGCCGGGGCACGAACATCTTGCCCGCTCGCGGGCCACGGCGTGCATGCGGATTTGGGATTAACTTGACGAACCGCAATACGAACGTCGTCTAACGATGATTTGATTGGCCTGCCTTTCAAGGGGGAGCCATGAAAACCGCGATCATCGAGACGCTGGGTCAAAGCGATACGCTCCTTCCGACCCTCATTGCTGAAGGCCTCAGCGCAAACGACCGTGTGAAGGCGCGGCTAAGTCTGCTGCAGGCGTGCGCCGCGCGGGTGCGCGACCCTGTCCGCCCGCCGTCCGATATGAAGGCGGAGTGCCGGGCCGCCGGCCTGGACCCGACTTCGACGGAAAATCTGCTCGCACATGCAAGCCTGCTCGACAACGATCGCGTCGCGGCGCCAGGGCTTGGCGCGCTCCTCGACGGGGTCTGGAGCGATCTTGCCGCCATGGTTCGCGCGGTTGCAGCCGGCGATGATGGCGAGGGCGCCGCCGCGCTGGCGCGACTTTCAGCCATCAAGAACACGGTGCCGGGCGAGCCTGGCGACACAATCGCACTCGCAAAGATCTCGCGTCTGATAGCCCTTTCGACGGCACATGGCGACACCCTCCACCGCCTGGTGATGGATCTTCACAAGGCGCTCAACCGGCTTTCGGCGGGACTTGCACAGGAGGACATCTCGGGCGCGCATGCCTACGGGCTCGCCGCTGAGGATCGCCCGGCGATTGAAGCGTTCATGCGCGGGGTGGAAGCGACGCGCAAGCTGAAATTCGATCATCCAGGCCTTGCGACCACCGCAGCGCGTTCGGGTGAGCGGCTGACGATCCAGAACGATATCGGTGAGACCGACGCGCATGTGGTCATCGTCGCAGTCGAGCGCGATGCCGTGACGGTGACCTACACCGATGTGCATCTCGCGCGCGCAAAATTCTTCGCCGGCCTGTTGCGGGACTTTCCTGTCACCTGGAGCGGCCTTGAGCGCAAGCGGGGCGACAGACTTGGCGATGACGGCATGTTTTATCTCGTGACTGGCCGGCTCGGCATCGCGGCAGAACAGGATCGCGACCGATTTCTTGAGGTGCTCGGTGCGTCGCTCGTCTTTTTGATCGACTGGAACAAAGCGCGCAAGGTATTGCGCACCTGGGTGTCCAAGGGCGATGCGGTGCAGATCCTCGATTGGGCGGCGCGTGCGCGAGTCGGCCAGCGCGGCTTCCTGGAGCTTGGCGGTAGCGATCTCGTGGCCGCGGCAGTCCACCGTGCGGCGCCGACACGGATCGGCTTCGGCGAGCGGCTCGATACGGCACTGGGGCGCGATGCCGCGATCGATTTTTTGAAATCGGTGCTGCGGATCGCCGCGGAGGCGTTGCTCGAAGGCAGTTCCGTGCGTCTCGTGCGTGACCGTGTCGAAGCCGATCTGATCCGACATCTCGAACGGGTGGAGGCGCGGCTTCTTGCCATCGTCGTGCGTCAGGCGGGCCTCGCGCGCGATATCGCGGCCGATATTGCGCATGTCATTTCCGGGCACGGGAGCGACGGCCCGGCCGAGCGCGAGGCATTGGCGATTCGCGCCCGGCGCATCGAAGAGAAGGCGGACCGCATCGCCCTCGATGCGCGCGGCGAAATCGCGCGCTTCAACGCCGACCCCGCGATTGAGTTGCTCGTCAACCGCATCGAGGAGGTCATCGACGAGCTTGAACAGGCAGCGTTCGTCGCCTCGCTGGTGCCCGGAACCTTGGCGCCCCCGCTGCGCGACCCGCTGGGTGCGCTGTGCACCGCCGCTGTTCAGGGGACCGAGGCGGCGGCGTCCGGCGTCGCGGCGGCGGCGCAGGTGCATGAGGGACAGCGCATCGATTCCGAGGACGCGCTGGCGGCGGTCGGGCGCTTGATCGAGGTTGAGCACGCGGCGGATGGCGCGGAGCGGGCGGTGACGAGGACCGTCCTGCGCGGCGCGTTCGACACGAACACCGCGCTCTCTGTACTCGATCTGGCACGCGCTCTTGAGCGTGCGACCGATGTGCTCGCGGGGTTCGGGCATTTGTTGCGCAGGCATGTATTGGCCGACTTGTCGCTTTGAGAGAGGAGTGCCCATGAAGATCATCCTGATCGGCGACGGCCGGCGGCGCACCCCGGCCCCCGAACAGGTCGGGGGAAAGGCTGCCAATCTCGCGCGCATGGCGGCGCTCGGTCTGCCGGTACCACCGGCTTTTGTGCTTCCGGTCGATCTGTGCGCGGCGATCGCGGCGGGCGAAAAGCAGGCGATGCAAAGCCTGAAGCAGGGGCTTGCGGAGGGCATCGCGTTCCTCGAGCAGGCGGCCGGGAAGCACTTCGGTGATCCGCGTCGTCCGCTCCTGGTTTCCGTGCGCTCGGGTGCGGCCCGCTCGATGCCTGGTATGCTCGACACCGTCCTCGATGTCGGGTGCTCGGGCGCGACGGTGGGCGGTCTCGTCCGCATGACGGGCAATCCGCGCTTCGCGTGGGATTGCCGCCGCCGGTTTCTTGAAAGCTATGGCGCGGTGGTTCTTGGCGTCGACCCCCGGCTTTTCGCGAGGCGGCTTGAGGCGCTGATTGTGTCGGAAGGCGTAGCGGATGAGACTGCGCTCGATGGTGAGGCGATCGAGCGCCTTGCGGGATCAGCATACGCGATCGTCGCGCAGGAGGGGCACGACATCAGCGAGGATCCGATGGAGCAGCTTCATTTGGCTGCGTCGGCGGTTTACCGCTCGTGGAATAGCGAGCGTGCCGTGACCTATCGCCGGCTCCAACGCCTTGAGGGTCTCGGCGGGACGGCCGTGACGGTCCAGGTAATGGTATTCGGCAATCGTGGACACCGGTCGGGCGCGGGCGTGGCGTTTTCGCGCGACCCGTCGACGGGCGCCGCCAAGCCAGTCATTGATGTGCTGTTCGAAGCGCAAGGCGAAGACGTCGTTTCGGGACGGCGTACGCCTCTCACCGAGGATGCAATTGCGCGCGGCGTGCCTGCTGCCGGAGAGGAGCTGCGCGAGATCCTTGCGCAGCTTGAGCGGGAGTTCGCTGACGTGCAGGACGTCGAGTTCACGATCGAGGATGGCCGGTTGTGGATCCTGCAAACCCGCTCGGCCAAACGCACTCCCCGTGCCGCCTTACGGTTCGCCGTCGACTTTGTGCGCGCGGGTGTAATCTCGCCCCGCGAAGGACTGGCGCGCCTCGACGGAATTGATCTGAACACCCTCGTCGAGCGCACGCTGAGCAGGGCGGGCGAACCTGCGGCTTCTGGAACCGGTGCGTGTGGGGGCGTCGCCGTTGGCCGCGCAGCATTCGACTCGCCGAGCGCGGAACGGCTCGCGGGCGCGGGCGATCCTGTCATTCTGGTGCGGCCCGACACGAGTACCTCGGACGTGGCAGGATTCGCCGCCGCGCAGGGCATCGTGACTGCCAAAGGCGGGCGGACGGCCCATGCGGCTCTGGTGGCGCGCCAGATGGGCAAGCCCTGCATCGTCGGCTGCGCCGCGCTTGCGGTCGATATCGAGCGCCGCCAGGCCCTACTCGGAGCAACGCCGATCGCCGAGGGCGACTGGCTGTCGATCGACGGGGATACGGGAGCGATCTATCTGACCCGCGCAACCATCGAGATCGGACGGCCCGACCAGGATCTCGGCGAGATCGAGCGCTGGCGGGCAATGCAGGACGAGGGCGATCAAAGCCGGGCTCAGGCGCGACCTTAGCATCTTGCCGCCGGGCCGCTATGATGGAGCGGCTCCACGATGTGACGACGCTCAATGACTGAAATCTTCAAGGATCATTTCTCCGCCCGGGCCGCGCAGTACGCGCATTTTCGGCCGGTCTATCCCGAGTCGCTCGCCGATTATCTCGCGGGTGTCGCGCCGGGCCATGCGCTCGCCCTCGACAGCGCGTGCGGAACGGGGCAGCTCGCGGTGCTTCTTGCCGCGCACTTCGCGCGTGTGTGCGCGAGCGACGCGAGCGCCGCCCAAATTGAGAACGCGACTGCGCATCCCAATATCACCTATCGCGTCGCGCGCGCCGAAGTCAGCGGGCTCGAAGCGGGAAGTGTTGACCTTGCGACCGTCGCACAGGGCGCGCATTGGCTCGATCTCGACGCGTTCTTTGCAGAGATGCGGCGCGTTCTGCGCGCGCGCGGCGTTCTTGCGCTGATTTCCTACGGCATCACCAGGATGGATGGGGATGCCGGTGCGGTGCTGGCGCAGTTCTATCGCGATCTGGGACCCTTCTGGCCGCAGGAGCGTGCGCATGTGGAGAGCGGCTACCAGATGTTGCCGTTCCCGTTCGACGAGTTCGCCGCGCCGCCCCTGACGATGGACGCGA
>Ga0209643_1002504_pt1 | contig 11714 bp, 11 predicted proteins | sample AutmiccBRH37_all_FD_187383 | JGI IMG/M metagenome (GOLD analysis project Ga0209643, IMG submission 187383) | Deep subsurface microbial communities from Mt. Terri, Switzerland - Autotrophic microbial communities BRH/37_all (SPAdes) (version 2) | ecosystem: Environmental > Aquatic > Deep... | reverse complement strand
AATGCCCCTGTGTTCGGAATCGGGAACGCTATTTTGAAAGTCGGATGACATGGCGGGCTTATACCGTTAGTCCTGAGCTTGTCGAAGGACGTTTTTCGACCGATAGCCGCACTTCGACAGGCTCAGCGCTAACGGTTTCTGGATATTCGAGAACTGCGATGCCCGCCACCCCCGCCTATCCCCCGCACAGCGCGCCGCGCCTGTTTGTCGATGTCGAGCTCAGCGAGGGTGCGGAAATCCTGCTCGAAGGCAGCCATGCCCATTATCTGCTCAAGGTCATGCGGATAAAACAGGGCGATCCGGTCAAGCTGTTCGATGACCGCAGCGGCGAATATCTGGCCCATGCCAGCGCCCTGGGCAAGCGCGACCTGATGCTGGCGATCGACGGCAAGACCCGCGATCGGGAGAATGTCCCCGACCTTTGGCTTTGCACCGCACCGATCAAGAAGGACCGTTTCAACTGGATCGCCGAAAAGGCGACCGAACTGGGCGTCGCCCGAATCCTGCCGGTGCAGACCGAGCGCACCCAGGGTCCCGGCATAAGGCCGGAGAAATTGCGCGCCCATATCATCGAGGCGGCAGAACAATGCGAGCGCACCGCCTTGCCTCTGCTCGATCCGTTGACCAGGCTCACCGCCCTGCTGGAGCAATGGCCGGCGGACCGGCATCTGTTCTTCGCGGACGAGCGGATTCATGCAACCGGCGAAGGCAGCTTTCGCAAGGCGCTGGTTGCTCACGCGGGTCCGGCAGCCATTCTGATCGGGCCCGAAGGCGGCTTTTCCGATTCCGAAAATGAAAGGATCCGTGCCCTGCCCCAGGCGGTGCCGATATCGCTCGGTCCCAGAATATTGCGGGCCGATACGGCCGCCATCGCCGCGATCAGCCTGTGGATGGCAGGCCGCGGGGACTGGACTCCCGCCCCGGCCTAGACTTCGGCCTATTCATCCACCAGCCGCTGCCCGCGGCGCGCACTGGCCATCAGAACATACTGAAATCCTTTTGAATCCAGATCTTTCCCGCAATGTGGTTAATCATTCATTAGCCGATTAAGGATATGGAAAATCCATGCAATTGGGGAAATCTTTCGGGGGCCAGATCCGATGGACGTTTCACGCATTCCTCTGGGGATGTCTGTGTCTGTGCCTGGCCACGCTGTATCCGGTCCAGAGAGCCGAGGCGCAAACGGTCAACCAATATACAATCAGCGAACCCGGTGGCTCCAATGACATCGTTGCAGCACGCACATGCGGGGCGGGCGGCTCGCCGCTGGTCAAGAATTTTACCGTCGGGACGAATTTCATCGTCGGTGACGTCGATCTGGGTTTTCTGGCGTCGCACAGCTACCGCACCGATATCGATGTCATCCTGCAATCCCCTGCCGGTACCAGGGTTAGTGCCATTGTCGGCGCCACAGTGGGCGGCAACAATAATCTGAATGTTCGTCTGAGCGATGAATCAAGCCCGGCGGTCAATAGCGGCGGCCATGGCAATGACAGCATAACCCCGACACCGACCCCCTATCAACGGCAATTGTCGCCCAACAATCCCCTGAGTGCCTTTGACGGCGAAAATGCTGCGGGCAGCTGGAAAATGGAAATTTGCGACATGTTTCCGGGGGCCGACAATGGCAATTTCCTGCGGGCCGACCTGTGGCTGACCCAGGTCCCGGCCAATTTTGCCGACCTGTCGCTCAGCAAGACTTTTGGTGCCACGGGTTCAAACAGCGGCACATATACCCTGTCGGTCACCAACGCCTCGGCATCGACGCAAAGCGCGACCGGCGTGACGGTCAGCGACACGCTGCCAGCGGGCGTCACCCTGACGGGCACCACCGGCACCGGCTCGTTCAGCGGTGGCATCTGGACCCTGGGCACAGCGATCGCGCCCGGACAAACGCTGTCGATCAACCTCAACGTCACTATCACCGCGACTTCGGGCACGATCACCAATATTGCGCAGATCCGGAGTTCCTCTGGCATCGACATCGATTCCACCCCCGATAACGGGGCTACCGGCGAGGATGATTACGCCGCGGTCAGCTTCACGGCCGGGGGAAGGCTGCCCGGCTATGTCCCGCCCCTGACTTCGGTATGTTCGGTCGCCAACCAGATCGTTTTCAGCTCGGCCTCGCCGACGGCATGGTCGCCAACGGGTTCGTTCAGCCACAGCTATAATGTCACCGGGATCGGCAATCTCGCTTTCAATATTGTCCAGCCACCCGGCGGCTTCGCCAACAATACGCCCGCCATCACCACGGACAATAGCGGCGGCGGGCCCGCCGGAACCCAGGCGCTCTATTTCTACATGAACAATGGCAATGAAACGCATGTTTCCAGCACCACTTTCACCTTGCCGACCGCCGTTCCCGGTCTCCAGTTCAGGATCTTCGATATCGACTTTGCCGCCAACCAGTTCACCGACAAGGTGACGATCACCGGCAGCTATAACGGAACCACAGTGCTCCCGACCCTGTCGAACAATACCGCCAATTATGTCAGTGGCAACAGCGTGATCGGCGATGGAGCATCGGGGGCAACCGACCCCTTTGGCAATGTCGTGGTGACCTTCACCTCGCCGGTAGACTCGGTGACCGTGATCTATGGCAATCACCTGCCGACAACCCCGACAGTCTCGGGCAACCAGGCGATGTCGATCCACGACATCACTTTCTGCCGCCCCTCGGCGACCGTGAGCGTCACCAAAATCAGCTCGATCCTAAGCGATCCGGTCAATGGCACCACCAATCCCAAGCGGATTCCGGATGCGGTCGTGCAATATTGCATCCTGGTCAGCAACAGCGGTTCGGCCACCGCGGAATCGGTTGTGGCGACCGATAGCCTGGACGGCCCGTTCACCTATATGCCGGGATCGATGAGGAGCGGCAGCAATTGCGGATCCGCGGCAACGGTGGAGGATGACGATGCGACGGGGATCGATGAAAGCGACCTCTATGGCGCGTCTCTGAGCGGCTCAAGCATCACCGCGAGCGCCGCAACGCTGGCACCGGCAAGCAGCTTCGCGCTGACTTTCCAAGTGAGGCTGGACTGAGACCCTAAACTCGACGCTTCAGGCGAACCAGGATTTCGTCGAGGGAAGAGAGGAAGCGCGACCGGTCCGTCTTGCCGAACGGCGGCGGTCCGCCGATATTCTCGGTTCCCATCCCGGCACGCAAGTCGGCCATGATCGCCCGTGTCGCCACCGCCGCTCCGATCGAATCGGCGGTAAAGGGCTTGCCATTGGACCCGAGCACGGCGGCACCCGCTTTCACGCAGCGGTCCGCCAGCAATATGTCCGACGTAACCACGACCGTGTGCGCGCTGGTCCGCTCGGCGATATAGTCGTCGGCGGCATCAAAGGCATCGCTGACCACCACCCGGCTGACCAGCGGGTGAACCGGCACCCGAAACGGGCTGTTGCTGACAATCACCACCGCCACTTCATGACGCTCGGCGACCCGGTAGATCTCGTCCTTCACCGGGCAGGCATCCGCATCAACCAGGATGGTGATTGTCTCTGTCATTGAGTGACTCAGTCCGCTTTGGGACCACCAGGCCGCGAGCCTTAAAACGGTCGTTTTCCACGGTGCGGCTTCTTGTTGCCGCCGGCAAAATTGCCCTTCGGCGCGCCACTGCGATCGCCCTTGAAGTCGGATTTCTTTTTGAATCCGTCACCAAATTCGCGCTTCGGCGCGCCGCGGTCCGAGCCGCCTTCGCCTTCCGGCTTGCGCTTCTGGTAAGGCTTGCCGCCCGCCGGCTTGTCGCCGAACTTCTTGTCTCCGAATTTCTTGTCGCCAAACTTGTTCTTGCCGAACTGCTTGCCACCATGTTTCTTGCTGGCATTGCTGTAATCGCGCTGGCCGCCGGCATTGTCGCTGCGTCCGCCCTTGCGGTTGCGCTTGGCTTCATCGCGCGGCTTGCCTTCAAACTGGGTGATCGTGATATCGTCGGTATCATCGCCGCCAGCTTCCCTTTTCTCGGCAATGGCAGCGGTAAACTTGTCGACCACCCGGCGCGGAATTTCAAACAATGTGTCGTCGCCGTTGATCCGGATCGCGCCGATTTCATTCTTGGTGATATGACCGCGGCGGCACAAGACCGGCAACAGCCAGCGAGCATCGGCGCGCTGGTTGTGGCCGACATTCATCTTAAACCAGACCGTGTCTTCAAATCCCGGGCGCGGGCCGCCCGGCGCAGCCTGCGACTGGGCACCGCGATCGAGCATCTGCTCCGGTGCCGGCATTTTGGCGCGGTGCGACTGCACCAGCATCGCGGCGATTTCCTCCGGCGATTTTTCCGCCATCAGGCGCTTGGCCAGCGCCAGATCATCCTCATCGATCTCGACCGGCTGCAACAGGGTTTCGATCAGCCGCTCGGCATCATTCTTGCGAATGTCGGCGCGCGTCGGCGCATCCTTCCATTCGGCGTTGATATTGGCGCCGCGCAGCATGGACTCAACCCGCTTGCGCCGCTGATAGGGAACGATGATGACCGCCGTGCCCTTCTTGCCGGCGCGGCCGGTGCGGCCGGACCTGTGCTGCAATGTCTCGGCATCGCGCGGCATGTCGACATGCACGACCAGACTCAAGGTCGGCAGATCGAGGCCGCGGGCCGCGACATCGGTTGCAACGCAGACGCGCGCGCGCTTGCTCCGCAATGCCTGCATCGCCTGGTTGCGCTCGCTCTGGGTATGTTCGCCGGACAGCGCCACCGCACTGAAGCCGCGATCGACCAGGCTGGCGTGCAGACGGCGGACCGCCTCGCGGGTGCCGCAGAACAGCATCGCCGATTCCGCTTCATGGAAGCGCAGCAGATTGACCACGGCATTTTCCGTGTCGGCAGGCGCGACGGTGATTGCCTGATAGGCGATATCGCCATGGCCGCGATCTTCGCCGACGGTGGAAATGCGCAGCGCGTCATTCTGGTAGCGCTTGGCAAGATTGATGATCGGCTTGGGGATGGTCGCCGAGAACATCAATGTCCGGCGGTTCTCGCCGGTTGCATCGAGAATTTCCTCGAGATCCTCGCGAAAGCCCATGTCGAGCATTTCATCGGCTTCGTCGAGCACCGCGGCGCGGAGATTCTTGAGGTCGAGCGCGCCGCGTTCGAGATGGTCGCGCAAACGGCCCGGCGTGCCGACGATGACATGCGCGCCGCGCTGCAGCGTGCGCCGCTCTTTCGAAGCATCCATGCCGCCGACACAGGTGGCGATCTGGGCACCGGCTGGCTGATAGAGCCAGGTCAGCTCGCGACTCACCTGCAGGGCGAGTTCGCGGGTCGGTGCGATGACCAGCGCCAGCGGCTCGACCAGAAACGGGAAACGCCCGTTGTCATCGAGCAATTGCGGAGCCATCGCCAGGCCGAAGGCTACGGTCTTGCCGGAACCGGTCTGGGCAGACACGATCAGGTCGCGTCCTTCCGCTTCGGTTTCCAGCACGGCGGCCTGAACGGGAGTCGGCTTGTCATATTCACGCGCCGTGAGCGCCTCGGCGAGAAGCGGAGAAATTTTCGAGAAAGGCATAATGTTTGAATTCCGTGGCAAAAGTGAAAGCCGCGCGGAAATGCCAGTCGCCTGCGGTTTATGAAGATAATGTTGTTATTAAACGGTCCGTGCTGGGGATCATATTGCCTTGCCGGCAGCATGGCCACTCGCCCAAGCCCATTGAAAATTATAGCCACCGAGCCAGCCGGTGACATCAACGGCTTCGCCAATAGCATAGAATCCGGGTACTTGCCTAGCTTCCATATTCTTGGACGAAATTTCCGCCGTGCTGATGCCGCCGGCGGTGACTTCAGCCTTGGCAAAGCCTTCGGTTCCGTTGGGCATGAAGCGCCAGCGGGACAAGCGCCTTGCCGCGTCGTCGAGCTTCCGGTCGGTCAGATTGCCGAGTTCGCCTTCCAGCGCGAGCCGTTCGATCAGTGTCTCGGTCAAGCGCGTCGGCAAATGGGTGTTGATCGCCTTTTTCAGCGAAAGCCGCGGCAGTTGCTGCTTGGTCTGGGCGAGCCATTTTTCCGGCAGATCCGGCAGAAAATCGATTTCCACCGGCTCGCCATGCTGCCAGTAAGAAGAAATCTGCAGGATCGCCGGGCCGGACAGCCCCTTGTGCGTGAACAGGGCCGCTTCGCGGAAGGCGGTTTTGCCGCACCGGGCGATCACGGGGGCCGACACGCCCGACAGGGACCGGAACAGGGTTTCTTCCCCGCCCAGGGTCAGCGGCACAAGCGCCGGCCGCGGCTCGACGATCTTCAATCCGAACCGCCGCGCCAGATCATAGGCGAATCCGGTTGCGCCCATTTTCGGGATGGAAGGCCCCCCGGTGGCGACCACAAGCGAAGGCGCAAAAGCGGTTTCTCCGCCATATTCCACCCGGAAGCGACCATCGCCATGGCTGACATTGGTGATCGCCTTGCCCAGCGACAGGCTGACCGAATCGGCGGGACACTCGTCCATCAGCATGGCGACAATCTGCCTCGCGGATCCGTCGCAGAACAGCTGCCCCAGGGTTTTCTCGTGCCAGGCGATGCCATGGCGGTCGACCAGCGCGATGAAATCCGCCGGCGTGTAGCGACTCAGGGCCGATTTCGCAAAATGCCGATTCTGCGACAGATAGCGGTCCGGCACCGTGCCGCTATTGGTGAAATTGCAGCGCCCCCCGCCGGAGATCAGGATTTTCTTGCCCGGCTCTTCGGCATGGTCGATCAGCAGAACCTTGCGGCCGCGCTGACCGGCAACGGCGGCGCACATCAGGCCGGCCCCGCCTGCGCCGAGTATGATCGCGTCATAATGGCTGGGCGGTCTGGGCATCAGATTGTCGAAAACTTTCAAATCGAGGGGATTTGGCGGTGGCGCCGCCGAATCTTGAAAATCCCCGGGTCATGCCTCTGTAAAGCCTTTCATCAGAAATTACAGCCCGCCCCGTGCCCACCCCGACAATAGGGGGCTGCAGGCCGAACCATTGATGGCGCGCAACCTTTCGAACGGGCCGGCGTTTTCCCTCCACAGCAGATGGAGACGGAGATGATCACTGGCCTTGCCTATGCCCTCATATTGATGGGCTGCTCGGACGATATGACCATGTGCACCGACTTGGTCCGGGACAGGGATATGAGCGCCACCCTGCAGGAATGCGAAAAGGCCCAGCACGCTGCGCTGCAATCCGATATCGCGCTGGAAAGTGACTATCCTGTCGTCGCAACACGGTGCATGGCGGGCGGTGAAAAATTTGCAGAAACAGGCGTAGCAGATATTGGCTGATGAGATTATCCCGGTTTCGGCCGAGCCCGAGACACTGTCCGGAAAACCCGGTAACAGCGGTTCGAAAACAACCTTGATCAGATTGTTCTCGACGACGATTTTTCTTATGTCTCTAGGCCTGGTCCTCGCCCTCCCCTTTGCCCTGTCGGCCGGAGCGGTCTTCTTTCGTCCGCTGTTCGCGTCGATAGTGATCATGTTGCTGCTGCTGCCCCTGACCGACGGCCTCACCAGGCTTGGCATCCCCAATCCGATCTCCTCCTTCATCGCGGTGCTGGTGTTTCTGGCGATCCTGGCTCTTGGCTTCATGATCGTCCTGCAACCGGCGCTGGAACTGGCGCAGCGATTCCCCGATATCACCAATATTCTCCACGAGCGGCTCGTGGATATCCGCCAGTTCACCTCCTCGATCTCGCAGATGGGCGCAGAATTCTCCTCGACCATCGGCGAAGCCAGGGGCCAGGAAGTGGTGCTCGCCAGCCCGAATGTCATGGAAGAAGCCGCCTATGCGACTCCGGCGGCGCTTCTTGAATTCCTGCTGGTCGTGCTGCTGGTCTATTTCATGCTCGAATCGCGCCTGCGGCTGAAGCGAATCATATTGCTGAACCGCTCGACTTTCGGCACGACGCTGAAGGCAGCCCGAACCGGCCGGAGCATCACCGATGACCTGTCCCACTATATCGGTGCCGTCACCATCATCAATATCGGGGTCGGCGTACTGGTCGCCTTTGGTGCCTGGATGCTCGATATCGAATCACCCCTCATGTGGGGCGGTATTGCGGCAATCCTGAATTTCATACCCTATCTGGGACCGATGCTGATGGCCGTGCTGCTATTCGGTTTCGGCGCAGCCTCGACCGGCGATCTCGGCGGCGGCCTGGTACCGGTGGCGGCCTATATCGCGCTGCAGGCGGTCGAAGCCAATCTGGTGACTCCGTCGATCCTGGGGCGACGCTTCTCGATGAACCCGGTCGTCATCCTGCTGGCGATCAGCTATTTCACCTGGATCTGGGGACTGGCCGGTGCCTTGATCGCAGTGCCGCTGCTGATCGTCGGCAAGGCGCTGGTGGATCAACTCGGCAGTCCGAATATCATCGGTTTCATGCTGGGCGAGCCGCTGTTCTATTCACCGCCGCCACGCCCTGACCCGCAGTAAATGCGTCACCGGCATGGCTCTTCAACCCAATGGAAGAAGGCACGGCGTGCGTGACAGGATGGCGAAATGAGCCTGATCCGGCCAATCATCCGCCGGTCCGCAGGCCTCATCAGATTGAACGCTTTTGAAAGCTGCCGGGAGACTGGGAAAAAATTGGTGGAGCCTAGCGGGATCGAACCGCTGACCTCTTCGCTGCCAGCGAAGCGCTCTCCCAGCTGAGCTAAGGCCCCATTTGAAGAGCGCCTTTAATCCAGACGCCCTCCAATATGCAAATCAAAAATCAGGTATCGGCCGGATCGTCGTCACCTTTGCCCTTGCTGACGCCCAGATCATCGTCACCGCCCAGATCAACTTCATTGTCCGGGGATGGATCATCATCGTCGATGTTGATGTCCAAATCATCATCGTCAACCGAATCCTCTTCCTTCTTCACCGCTTTCTTCGGTGCTTCAAACGGCATGGGCTGCTTGGATTTCAGCACGGCTTCCGGCACAAAGCTTTCCCCGCATTCGACGCAGGTGGCCGGATCTTCCCGGCCCAGATCGTAAAAGCGCGTTCCACATTTCGGGCATGTGCGTTTTGTGCCCCATTCCGGTTTAACCATGGCTGGTGTCCAAATCCTGTCTAAATCAATTCGTTTATAGGTAAGTCTGCTCTGCGGCGATTCAAGCATCGCCTAAATCAGCCGCGAAATCGGGCGCGCCTTGCCATAGCTTTGCAGCGCTGTCAAAAGCCGTTTGATATTCCTGCACGAATCATTCGTGCGTTCCGCTAACAAAGCTCTGACATGACCAGCAACACTCCCCAGCCAGCCACGTTCAAACCGTCTGGCTCGCTTACCGGCAAAATTTCCGTTCCCGGTGACAAAAGCATTTCGCACCGGGCGTTGATATTCTCGGCGCTGGCCGTCGGCAAAAGCCGGATCACCGGCCTGCTCGAAGGCGAGGATGTACTGGCAACCGCGGACGCCCTGCGGGCGATGGGAGCCAGAATCGAAAAGAAGGACGATGTCTGGACCGTCCATGGCGTCGGTGTCGGCGGCCTGATGCAGCCGGACAAGGCCCTCGAGATGGGCAATAGCGGCACGTCGACACGATTGCTGATGGGCCTGATCGCCTCGCACGCTATCAGCGCCACCTTCATCGGCGACGCCAGCCTCACGAAACGGCCGATGGGCCGGGTGATCGAGCCGCTCTCGCAAATGGGTACCGACATCCGGGCACGCGAGACCGCCGATCACAAGGCCTGCCTGCCGCTCACCATGAGAGGCCTCTGTCCGGCGGTGCCGATCAAATATCGCCTGCCGGTGGCTTCGGCCCAGGTCAAATCGGCGATCCTGCTTGCTGGCCTCAACACGCCGGGGATCACGCGGGTCACCGAACCGGTCCTCACCCGCGATCACAGCGAAACGATGCTCCGGGGTTTTGGCGCGCAGATCAGCGTGGAAACCGATGCCGAGGGTTGCCGGGTGATCTCGCTGAACGGCGAAGCGGAGCTCCAGCCGCAGAAAATCAAGGTGCCGGGTGATCCATCCTCTGCCGCTTTTCTGGTGGTCGCGGCGCTGATCGTGCCCGGATCGGATATCATTATCGAGAATGTCGGCATCAATCCGACCCGGACCGGCCTGTTTGAGGTGTTGCAGAAAATGGGCGGCGATATCCGCTTTGCGAAGCAGCGCACCGTGGGCGGCGAACCGGTCGCCGACGTCCATGTCAGGCACAGCCCGCTCACCGGCATCGACGTCCCCGCCGCCATCGCCCCCAGCATGATCGACGAATTTCCGATCCTGTTCATCGCGGCGGCCGTGGCCGAAGGCGAAACCACCACACGCGGCCTGCACGAATTGCGCGTCAAGGAATCCGACCGGCTGTCCCAGATGGCGAAAGGCCTTGGTCTTCTCGGTGTCAAGCTGACCGAGAAAGAGGATGGCCTGGTGATCGAAGGCAGCGGCGGCAAGCCGCTGTCGGGCGGACGCGGCAAACCGATGATCGAAACGGCGCTGGATCACCGGATCGCGATGAGTTTTGCCATCGCCGGCCTGGTGACAAAATCCGGAGTGTCCATCGATGACATCCGACCGGTCGAGACCAGCTTTCCCGGCTTCGCCGACCTTGTGACCCAATTGGCCTCCAGATGATCGGTGGATTTGCCGCCAATGTCATTGGCCTGCTGGGCAGCGCCCTGATCGTCTTTGCCTATGGCTACAATGTCTACGCCCGGACGGTGAATGCATTTGTCTATAACGGCACCAATCTGCTCGGCGCGCTCCTGCTCACCCTCTCGCTCATGGTCCATTTCAATCTGGCCTCCCTGCTGCTCGAAATCGTCTGGATCATCATCGCCGTGGGCGGCCTGGTCAAGGCCTGGCGCGAGCGGGCGGGGGATTCATCATGATCATCGCCGTCGACGGGCCGACCGCTTCGGGCAAGGGGACGATTTCCAAGCAACTGGCGAGGCATTTTGCCCTGCCCTTCCTCGATACCGGCCTGCTCTATCGCGCCGTCGGCTGGACGCTCAGCGAACAGGGCGGCGACGCCGACAATCCGGCCGATGCGCTCGCCGCCTGCGATTTTGACGGTGCCGTGCTCGACCATCCGGGCCTGCGCAGCGAAGTGGTTGGGGGCCTGGCCAGCCGGGTGTCGGTCCATCCCGAAGTCAGGCTGGCGCTCGACAAGCGCCAGAAGGATTTTGCCTACCAGCCGGCAGGTGCCGTTCTGGACGGTCGCGATATCGGCACGGTCATTGCCCCCGATGCCGACGCCAAGCTGTTTGTTACAGCTTCACCCAAGGCGCGCGCGCTCCGACGCTTCGAAGAGATGATAAGGCGTGGCGAGCGGGTCAGTTTCGACGATATCCTGGCGGATATATTGCAACGCGACGAACGGGACCGGAACCGCGCCACCGCCCCGCTCAAGCCCGCCGAAGATGCAGACTTGCTTGATACGACCAATTTGACTATAGACGCCGCCATTCAGCAGGCAATTGCCCTGGTGAATGCGAAGATAAGCGGCCGGCGCGACAAAGATCCGGCATAGCAGACAAATGATGCGCAAGGCGGGCTGGTAAGCAACCGGCTCGGGTTTGGCGCAGCTTTTGCTGTTGGTGCTTAGCCTTGCATCCACTGGTTTTTGGCGGTTTTCTGATGGATGCGGCGGTCACATGAGGTGGCCGCGGCAATTTTGGTCCAAGACCGGCGGAACCAACCGCCTGGCCAGAAAAATTGACTATCAAGGATTATACCATATGGCCTCAACGGCATTTCCAACCCGCGACGATTTCGCGGCAATGTTAAACGAATCACTCGGTGGCG
>Ga0209643_1002502_pt1 | contig 11723 bp, 11 predicted proteins | sample AutmiccBRH37_all_FD_187383 | JGI IMG/M metagenome (GOLD analysis project Ga0209643, IMG submission 187383) | Deep subsurface microbial communities from Mt. Terri, Switzerland - Autotrophic microbial communities BRH/37_all (SPAdes) (version 2) | ecosystem: Environmental > Aquatic > Deep... | reverse complement strand
GAGGCCTTGCCCAGGATGCGGACCTGAAGCGCGTGCAGCTTCTCGACCTCGTCGGTCGTCAGACGCCAGGCGTCCTCGGGACGACGACGCCAGGTGCCCGCGCCCGAACAGGGGGCGTCGACGAAGACCAGGTCGGCCTGTCCGTTGACCTCTTCCAGACCGCCGCCATTCTGGCCGATCAGGATCAGGTCCGCCTCGACGCCCGCGCGTTGCAGGCGGGGCCGGATGTTCTCCAGCCGCTTGTTGACGACGTCGGAAGCGATCAATTTGCCTTGGCCGGTCATCGCCTGGGCCAGACCCAGGGTCTTGCCGCCGCCGCCGGCGCAATAATCGACGACAGTGGCGCCCGGTTCAGCTCCGGCCAGCCAGCAGACGATCTGGCTGCCCTCGTCCTGGATTTCGAACTTGCCGGCCTTGAAGCCGTCCAGCGCCTGGATATTGGGCGGCGGCTCCGACGGCAGGCGCAGGCCCCATTCGGACCAGGGGGTGCGCGAAACCTCCAGGTCGGCGGCGCGCAGTTCGGCCTCGACCTCTTCCACCGTGGCCAGGGCGCCGTTGACACGCAGGTCGATCGGGGCGCGGGGCGCCATCAGGGCGTGGGCCTCCTCGGCCCAGCGGTCGCCGAAGGTCGCCTTGAAATCCTCGACCACGAACTCGGGCAGGCCTGCGGCGACCCAGCCGGGCAGTTCGCCCTGCCCCGCCGTGATGCGGCTGCGTTCCTGTTTCGACAGCGGCCGCGGGCCATAGCCGTCGCCGGCGTGCAGGGCTTCGATCTCTTCCAGCGACAGGCCGTCGATGGCGTGCAGCGACCCGATCACCAGCGCCCGGCCGTCCTCGCGCCCGCCCATGATCCACGACAGGCGGCCGCGCGCCCTCAACACCTTGTAGACCCGGTCGGCGATGGCGCGCCGGTCCTTGGACCCGGCGTAGCGGTTGGCGGTCCCCCAGGCCTTCAGGACGGTTTCCGCCGGTTGGCGGCCCTGGGCGATGGAGTCCAGGACGGAGGCGGCGGCGGCGAGACGGGCGGCTGGGGTCACTCAGATCTTTCAGATGAAGAGGGCGGTCAGGATCAGGATCAGTCCCGCGAGCGAGACCAGCCAGACCAGGGACCGGATATAGGGAACGCCGAGGGCGTAGAGAGGCAGATAGGCGACGCGCGCCCAGAAATAGAGCGCGGTCCCCCACAGGGTCAGCACGCCGTCCTCGCCCGACACATGGGCGATCAGCACGGCGCCGATGAACAGCGGCAGGGTTTCGAACAGATTGGCCTGGGCCCGCTCGAGACGACCGGTCAGCGGCTTTGTCGCCGTCGGCGTCTCGTCGCGCGGACCCGCATTCCATTTCAAGCCGAACTCGACCGTCCGCGCCCCGGCCGGCAGGAAGACCTGCACCAGCGCCAGGATCAGCGTCAGAGCCAGATAGGTCAGTTCGGTCGTCATGGCCTTATCCCTGTCTGTAGTTCGGCGCCTCGCGCGTGATCATCACGTCGTGGACATGGCTTTCCCGCAGGCCGGCGCCGGTGATGCGCACGAAGCGGGCGCGTTCCTGGAAGTCCGCGATCGTGCCGGCGCCCACATAGCCCATGGAGGCGCGCAGGCCACCGACAAGCTGGTGCAGGACGGGCGTGATCGGACCCTTGTACGGCGTCTGGCCCTCGATGCCCTCGGGCACCAGTTTCTCGGACGAGACCTCCTTCTGGAAATACCGATCCGCCGAGCCGCGCGCCATGGCGCCGACCGAACCCATGCCGCGGTACGACTTGTAGGACCGACCCTGATACAGGAAGACCTCGCCGGGGCTTTCATCGGTGCCGGCGAACATCGAACCCATCATGGCGACATTGGCGCCGGCCGCGATGGCCTTGGCGAGGTCGCCCGAATATTTGATGCCGCCGTCGGCGATGACCGAGGCGCCCGTGCCTTTGGCGGCGCGGGCGGAGTCCATGACGGCCGTCAGCTGCGGCACGCCCACGCCCGCGACGATCCGGGTGGTGCAGATAGAGCCCGGACCAATGCCGACCTTGACCGCATCGGCGCCCGCGTCGATCAGGGCGCGCGTCGCATCATAGGTGGCGACATTGCCGGCGATGATCTGCAGCCGGTTGTTCTCGCGCTTGATCCGCTCAACCACGGCCGCCACCGAGGCAGAGTGGCCGTGGGCGGTGTCGATCACCACCACATCGCAACCCGCGTCGGCCAGGGCCATGGCCCGCTCGTAGCCCGCGTCGCCGACCGTCGAGGCGGCGCCAACCAGCAGACGACCCTGGTCGTCCTTGGCGGCGTGGGGGAAGGCCTGGGCCTTCTCGATGTCCTTCATGGTGATCAGGCCGACGGCCCGATAATCCTCGTCCACCACGATGACCCGCTCGATCTTGCGGGTCTTCAGCAGCTGGCGCGCCTCTTCCCGACCGGCGCCCTCGCGGACCGTGATCAGGTCGCCGGTCGTCATCAGCGAGGCGGCGGTCAGGTTCAGATCGTTCTCGAACCGCATGTCCCGGTGGGTCAGCATCCCGACCAGCTTGCCAGTCGCCGGATCGACGACAGGGAAGCCGGTGATCTTCTTGCGCGCCACGATCTCGCGCACTTCGCCCAGGGTCGTCTGCGGGCCGACCGTGACCGGATTGACCACCATCCCGCTCTCATAGCGTTTGACGGCGCGAACCTCGTCGGCCTGCTCCTCGATGGTCATGTTGCGGTGCAGCACGCCAAGGCCGCCGGACTGGGCCATGGCGATGGCCAGGCGATGTTCAGTCACCGTGTCCATGGCGGACGACAGCAGGGGTATGTTCAGCTTGATGTCGCGTGTCAGCTGGGTCGAGACATCGACCATCGCCGGCATGAACTCGGACGGGCCGGGTTCGAGCAAAACATCGTCGAAGGTCAGTCCTTCGCGTATCTCCATAGGGAGTCTCCGTTTTGCGGGCCGCGTATAACGGTGCGGAGGGGCCTACGGCAAGGGTCTTGCGGCTTATGGACCCAATAGAATTTATTGGTTTGCAACCCGCGGGGCCAAAGACCATTTTGACAGCATGGTCGGCGTCATCCTCAGCACCGCGCGCAAACTGGCTCTGAAGATCGCCAGCTATGGGGTCATGCACCTTGTGGTGGCCATCTTGGTCGCCTTCGCGATCACGCGTGATTGGCGCATCGCCCTGGCGGTCGGCATGGTCGAGCCCTTCTTCCAGACCATCGCCTATTCGATCCATGACCGCGTCTGGCACCGGATCGAACGCCGCCGCATGGCCTCGAACATCGAAGAGGCGGCCGAAGCCTTCACCGCCCGCCTCGACATCATGTCGCCCGATGAACAGACCCGTGTCCACGATCACCACGGCCACAGCCACGCCCTGCCCCGCTCGTTCAAACAAGTGGCCGTCAAGACCGTCACCTACGGCGTGATGCACTTCACCGTGGCCGTAGCCGTAGCCTTCGCCTTGACCCAGGACATCCGCACCGCCCTGGCCATCGGAATGATCGAGCCTCTGGTACAGACGGTCTTCTTCACGCTTCACGACCGCATCTGGTCGCGGATCGAGGAACGGCGCGCGCGAACGCGGCCCGCGACGGCCTAGGCTTTCCAGTCGATCTCCGCGCCGTGCGGCTGACAGATCGCCAGTCGCCGTGTGTCGCCGCCAGGCCATACGGTCAGGTCCAGCGCCGGGCGGCGATCGACGCTGTCCGACACCGCCTCGAAGCTCAGCCAGGCCAGCGGGGCGTCCGGGGTCGCCTGGTCGCCGACCGTTTGCAGGTGACGGCGCACGCGCGCCTGGCTGTCGGGGCTGAAATACTGATAGGCGATGGTGTGCATGACGACCCGGCATAGGCCTGGCTCAGCCGCCACAGACAGATTGGTCTCAAGCCAGGACGCCGCATCGTCTTTCGTGATCACGGCCGGATCGGTCGCGGCCAGGTCCAGCGCCGCTTCCAGCCTTTGCAACCGCGCCCGCTGATCCGCCCAGACATAGGCGCTCAACCGCTCCCTGGTCGCCGAATCGCGGACATCCAGCGGATTGCGATCGACGCCCGAGCGCCGGGCCACATCGACCGTCGCCGACGGTGGAGACGCCCCGTTCCACACAGGCTCCAGCCTCACCGGCGAACCCGCCGCACCCGCTGTCGTCTCCCCCAATCGATAAGAGTAGCGATCCAGGATCGTATTCAGCCCGGCGCTGGCGCCCAGTTCATAGAGGCCGAACGGCAGACGGAACCGATCCGCCAGGACCAGCAGTCCAGCCATCAGAGCCGCCGAACGCCCGACTTCATTGGTCTGGGGCGGCCCGTCCAGCCACGGCGACAGGTAGTCCGCCTGTTCGACCAGCGCCCGGCCTATCGTCGCCCAAAGCCCATCGTCGGTCGGCGCCGTCGCGGGCGGATAGAGGGCCGACAGCGCCGCATCCCGTCCGGATCGCGCCAATGCATGCAGCCCGCCCATCAGACGCAGCGGCAGGGCGTCTCCCTGATGGGACGGCGCCCCGGCCCAGCCGAGCACGCGCCGGCCGATTTCGCCCTGCTCCGTCAGCCGTTCGCCCATCAGTCGACACAGTCGCCCGGTGAAGGGAGCGCCCGCGGTCGTGCAGATGACCGCCTGGTCCAGGAACGCCTGCCGGACCAAGGCCTGGGTCATCGCTTGTTCAGCGCCACCAGAAACACCTCGGCGCTGTCCTTACGGCTCGAGGCCGGCTTGACGTATTTAACCGTCTCGAACTCCTCGCGCAGCCGCGCCAGCACCCCCCCGGCGTCGCCGCCCTGGAAATTCTTGGAGACGAAGTTCCCGCCCGGCTTCAGGGTGCGGATGGCGAAGTCGGCGGCGATCTCGATCAGGGCGATGATCTTCAGGTGGTCGGTCTGGCGGTGGCCGACCGTGTTGTGCGCCATGTCCGACAGCACCAGGTCCGGCGCGCCGCCGATGGCGTCGATCAGTTGCTGGTCCACGCCCGGGTGGGTGAAGTCGGCCTGCAACAGGGTCGCGCCGGGGACCGGCTCGATCATCAGCAGGTCCACGCCCGCCACGGCGCCCGCCCCACGATTGACCGCCACCTGAATCCAGCCGCCCGGCGCGGCGCCCAGGTCGATGACCTTGCTGCCCCGCTTGATCAAGCGGAACCTGTCGTCGATCTCGATCAGCTTGAAGGCCGCGCGGCTGCGCCAGCCCTCGGCCCGCGCCTTCTCGGACCATTTGTCGGACAGCTGGCGCTTGATCCACTGCTGGCTCGACATCGACTTGGTGTCGGCCGTCTTCATCTTGGTGCCCATGCCGCGCCCGGCGGCGGTCCCGCCCGTGGGCGGTTTCACCATTCGGCGACGTTCTTGAGGCTTTTCGTCTTCACTCATCGTTCCCACATAGCCCCGACCGGCGTTGCGGGCTATGTCCCGCCTCAAATCAACCCCCAAGAGGACGACCGAAATGGCCGACACCCTGACCTTCACCCTGGACACCGGCGACGGCGAAGCCCGCGACGTGGTCATCAAGCTGCGCTCGGATCTGGCGCCGGGCCACGTCGCACGTATCACCGAACTGGCTTCGGAAGGCTTCTACGACGGCGTCGTCTTCCACCGCGTGATCCCCGGCTTCATGGCCCAGGGCGGCGACCCGACCGGCACCGGCACCTCCGGCTCCACCAAGCCGAACCTGAAGGCCGAGTTCTCGGCGGAGCCGCACGTGCGCGGCGTCTGCTCGATGGCCCGCACCTCGGATCCGAACAGCGCCAACTCGCAGTTCTTCATCGTCTTCGACGACGCCACCTTCCTGGATCGCCAGTACACCGTCTGGGGCCAGGTCGAGTCCGGCATGGAACACGTCGACGCCCTGCCGAAGGGCGAGCCCCCACGCGCGCCGGGCAAGATCGTCAAGGCGACCGTCAACTAGAACGCGATATTGGCGTTTCCTTAGGATCGTATCGGTTGTATCCGGTACGATCCTCGGGGGACGTGACGTGCGCATACTGCTGGTGATCGAGCCGTCGGGCGGCGGCTCGGGACGTCATGTCGTCGATCTGGCCCAGATGCTGATCGACGGCGGCCACGCCGTCTCCCTGATCTATTCGCCCACCCGCGCCGAGCCTCTTTTCGAAGCCGAGGCGGCCGCCCTGCCCCTTGAACATCTCGAACGCCTGCCGATGCGGCGCGCCGTCGGGCCTTCAGATGTCGGGGTCCTTTTCGCCCTGCGCCGCTTGATGGCGCGGCTCGGTCCGTTCGACATTGTTCATGGTCACAGCGCCAAGGCCGGCGCTCTGGTTCGGCTGGCGGCGCCTGCCAAAGCGGCTCGGATCTACACGCCCCACGCCCTGGCCACTCAGCAAGGCTTCAGTCCGGCCTCGGCCTTCTATGGCCTGATCGAGACCCTGTTGGCGCATTCCAGCAGCGAGGCGGTCATCGCCGTGTCGGACGACGAGGCCCGACATGCGCGCGGCTGGCGTTTCCCGACGGAAAAGCTGCACGTCGTTCTGAACGGTCTGGCCCCGCCCCCTGCGGCGACCGACCGTCTCGCCGCCCGCGCCGCACTGGGCGTGTCCGACGATGTCTGGGTGGTCGGTTTCGTCGGCCGGCTCTGCGCCCAGAAGGATCCCGTCCGCTTCGCACAGGCGCTGCGCCTGGCCCGCCTTCAGGACCCGACTATTCTCGGCGTGGTCGTCGGCGACGGGGCGCTTGGCGATGACGTCCGCGCGGCCGGAAGCGACGCCATACGCATGGTCGGCGCCAGGAACGCACGGATGCTGGCGCCCGGCTTCGACCTGTTCGCGATGACCAGCCTCTATGAAGGCTTCTCCTACGCCATGGTGGAGGCGGCTGTGGCGGGCCTGCCCATTCTCACCACCGAGGTCGGCGGCGTATCGGCCCTGGTCGAGGCCGGCGCCAGCATTGACCGGCTGCCGGTCGACGCGACGCCCCAACAGCTGGCGCAGGCCATGATCGCAATCCGCGGACGGTCCGCGGCGCCGACGCCGGCCCCCACCCTGATCAACCGCTTCTCCGTCTCGCGAATGGCGGCCGAAACGGTGGCTATCTATCGCCAGGCCTATGCTCGACGAAGGCGGGTTCGTGGCTGACCCCGCCAAGCCCACGATCTTCGTCAACGGCCGTTTCCTCGTCCAACCCCTGAGCGGGGTCCAGCGCTATGCGCGTGAGATGGTCCGCGCCCTCGACCGCCGACCCAACGCCGCCGCCCGTTATGTCCTGCTGGTTCCCCAGGGCGCCGACGCCTCGGACCTGGATCTGCGCGCCATCCCGGTTCGCCCGATTGCGGGCGGTCCCGGCCATCTGTGGGAACAGACCGCCCTGGTCTGGGCGGCTCGACGGGGGGTATTGCTGTCGCTCGGCGGCGCAGGCCCGATCCTGCACCCGCGACACCTGGTGGTGATCCACGACGCGGCGGTTTTTCGCCATCCTGAGCATTTCAGACGCGGTTACGCCGCCTTTCATCGCCTGCTGGGCCGGATGCTGGCGCGCCGGGCGACCCTGGCGACGGTCTCTCGCTTCTCGCAGCGGGAACTGGCCGAGGTTCTGCATCTGCCCCGCGACGCCGTTACGGTCGTGCCGAACGGCGCGGACCATCTGGGGCGGAACCAGACCGACGACGCGGCCCTCGCCCGTCTGGATCTGGTCGGCCGCCCCTATTTCGTCGCCCTGGGCAATCTGGCGCCGAACAAGAACATCGGCGTGATGATCCAGGCGCTGGGCCGTCTGCCCGACCCGGACCTGCGGCTGGTCCTGATCGGCGCCGCCGCGCCCGCCGTGTTCGACACCGCGCTTCAGACCCGCGACCCGCGCCTGGTCTTCGCCGGCCGCCGCACCGACGCCGAGGTCGCCGCCCTGCTGGCCGGCGCCCGCGCCCTGATTTTCGCCAGCCTGTACGAAGGGTTCGGCATTCCTCCGCTGGAGGCCTTCGCCCACGACTGCCCGGTCATCGCCTCCGACATCCCGGCCGTGCGCGAGGTCTGCGCCGAAGCCGCCCTCTATTTCAACCCACGCGACGACGCCGCCCTGGCCTCGCGAATGGCGGCTGTCCTGCAAGGCGGACCGGGAGGAGACCCGGCGCGTGTCCAACTGGGGCGCGACCGTGTGGCCCTCTATGCCTGGGATAGATCGGCGGAAATCCTGGAGGCTCTGTTGGCCAGGACAGCCCGATAGAGAACGACGTGGGCCTTGGCGATCGAAGCCTCGGTCCAGACCGGCTTGGACGGGGCCACGAGGTTCCGCCACGACGCCGGTTGATCCAGAACCCGCGCCAGCACCGCCGCCAGAGCCTCGACATCGCCGGGTGGAACCAGGGCGACCCGCCCAGCCCCCGCCGTCGCCTCCGGCAGTCCCCCGATCCGTGAGGCGATCACGCCCCTGCCCTGCATGGCCGCCTCGACCACGTTCCGGCCGAACGGTTCGGCCCAGACGGCGGGGGCGACGACCACGTCGACGTCCTGATAAAAGCCGCTCGCCTCCGTCTGACCCAACCAGGCGATGCGGTCGTCGACGAAAGTCCGACGCAGCCGCTCGACATAGGCCGCCTCGCCCCGTCCGGCGATCCTCAGCCGCCAGTCTCCGGTCAGCCGCGCCGTGGCCCGTAGCAGCACCTCGATCCCTTTTTCGGGCTCGACCCGACCGATGAAGCCGAAGGTCAGGGGGCCGTTTCTTGATCCAATCCCGTCCGCCGCCGGACCTCCGCCCCCGGCCGCATTGCCGATCACCGTCGCGGGCGTCTCGCGGAAACAGCCCGCCTCCTGGTGCCGCTCCAGCACCGCCCGGCTGATCCCCACCACATGATCGACCCGCTCCGTCGCCCCGCGTCGTCCCTGGGTCAGCAGGACGCAGTCGAGACAGGAGCCCGCGCACGACCGGCCGTGACGAAACAGGGCCGCCCGGCAGCAGAGGGTCGAATAGTCACGCAGGGTCTGGACCAGGGGCAGGCCCGCGCGCCTTACCGTCCGCACTACAGCCCCGCCGAAACCGGTCGTCACATGGGCGTGGATCAGGTCCGGCCGTTCGGCCTTCACTACCCGGCCCAGGGGGCCGTCCATCAGGGAACTGACCGCCTCCAGCCCGTGCCACAGGGCGCGTCGCGTTGCCGGGCGTCGTCGTCCGTCATAGGGCCAGTACAGATGGCGCAGCGGCAGTCTATGGATGCGAACCCCGTCGCGCGTCTCGACGCATTCCTTACCGAGCGGAACCAGGGTCGCCACCGCCGTGGAGACGCCCGCCGCGACCAGGCTTCGCGCCAGTTGCTCCACGCTGCGTTCGGCCCCGCCGACATCGGCCGGCGGATACAGGCTGTTGACCAGCAGAACCCTCACGGCGCCACGGGTTTTCGCCCGGCCAGGGCCGCGACCAGACAGATCAGAAAGACGAACCCCGCGCCCTGCGCCAGGTCCTCGCTGAACATCATCGTCAGCAGATAGACGGATAGGGGCGTCAGGGCGTCAAGCCGGGCCGCCGACCACAGGTGCAGACCCAGGGCCAAAACCGCCGCCAGCAGGCCGACCGTCCGGCCCATGAACAGATAGCCGTTATGACTGACGGTCAGGGCGCGGAAGGTCCCCAGTTCGTCCGCCGTCGACCAGCCCACGCCCAGCGGCTGATCGGCCACGAAATCGATCGTGCGGGTCCAGGTGGCGACCCGCCCTTGAAGATTGGCGTCCATCTGTTCCAGATCGAACCGGGCCGCGAAGCGGCTGACATCGATATCGACCCGCGTCACCTGCAGGGCGGCCAGACCTCCGGCCAACAGGCAGACGGCCAGGGTCAGGCCCAGGGGACTGCCGGGTTCACGCCAGCGCCGTCCGACGACCGCGCGCGCCAGCCAGGCCGCGCCGGCCGCGATCATGCCGCCCCGCGACAGGGTGCACAGAAAGCCGACGACCGTCACGCCCGCCGCCGACAGGTCCAGACTGCGGCGCGACCAGGCCCCGCCGACGACGGCGAAGGCCGCGGGGGCCGCCAGTCCGATCATGCCCATGGCGGCGTTCGGATGCTCGGCCACCGTCGTGATCCGCACATGGGCGACGATCGACGTATAGGCCGCGCGCGGCGAGGCCAGGCCCACGGCCTGAAGCGCGTCTCGGCCGAACAGGGACAACAGGCCATAGGTCGCCAGATGGCAGGCGGCCCCGGCCAGCAGGGCGGTGAAGAACAGTCGCCGCCGATCCGCCTCCGCCACGATCAAGGCGCCGACGGCGGGCGCGACCAGGGCGGCCGCCAGCCAGCGGAACCAGAAGGCGAAATCCGACAGGTTCAGGGTCTGGCCGATGCCGGACGCCTGGATCATCACCGTGACCAGCAGGACGAAGGCCGCCGTGGGACCGGCCGCCCGCGACGCCGTTCCCATCCGCCGCCATTGCAGCACGACCAGGGGCAGGGCCGCCGCCAGGGCCAGATCGCCGAGACGCGGCGCGCTGATCCGGCCCGGCGCCAGGAAGACCGGCAGGGTGACGCCGACGCCCAGCAGCACCAGCACCCAGGCCTCATAGGCCGCGCGGAGATCGTCCAGCCGCACCCCGGAAAACGGCGTCGGCCGCAGGATCAGGGCGCGCAAAACTCGACCTTCGGATCGAACCGGGCGCCGTCCACCAGGCCCGCGACCAGCAGCCCGGCCTTGCGCCATCGCCCCCGCCTCGCCAGCCTGAAGGCGATCCGCGCCCGCGAGCCCGCGTAACGCAGCGCCGAGGCCGTCCCCTCGTGCCGTCGCTTGGCCAGGATGATATTGCGGGTCAGCAGCCGGTGCAGCCGCTCGCGTCGCGGGTCGGTCTCGGTCTCCAGGCTGAGCCAGCCGGGCGCGGCGCGGACATGCTCGACCCTGCTGAACGCCGCCAGAAAGCCGGGCCGGTCCGCCGACAGCCGCAGCGTATATTCGGTGTCGTCGCCCCAGATGAACATCGGCGCCAACGGCAGGCCGTGTCGCAGGACCTCGGCCCGGGAAATCAGGACGGACACGAAGGTGGCCTGACGCACCGGGACCAGGCCCCGGTCAAGCCTTTCACTCCAGGCAGCGTAGCCCAGCGCGTTCTTTCGTGTGTCGATCTCGGGCGTATTGGTCAGTTGTCCATCCGGGGTGCGGACGCTGGAGCACAGAAAGGCGGCCGACCGCCCCTCGGCCGTCAGTTCCGCCTCGGCCTGGAGCAGTTGCGCCAGCGCGTCGGGCGCGGGCAGAACGTCGTCGTCCATCAGCCACAGACGCTCCGCGCCGCCCTCGACCGCCGCCCGCATTCCGACGTTGAACCCGCCGGCCCCGCCGATATTGACCGGCAGGCTCAACACCGTGACCCGGCCGGCCCAGTCCCGGTCCAGCATCATCGCCGTGCCGTCGTCGCTGGCGTTGTCCACCACCAGTATCCGCGCGCACGGCCGGGTCTGAGCCGCCAGACAGGCCAGGCATCGCTCCAGCAGGCCGCGCCGGTTCCAGGTCACGACCACGGCCCAGACCGTCATGTCGCAGCCTTCAGGATGGCCGGCGCCAGCACCTTCTCGACCAGGCTCAACCCCCGCCCCACAGCCTGATCCATATTATAGTACCGGTAGTCGGCCAGCCGTCCGGCGAACCAGACCTGGCCCTCCAACGCCCGCGCCATCGCCCGATAACGATCGGCCAGAACACGCGAGGCCTCTGTCGGGATCGGATAGAAGGGCTCGTTCACGCCCGGCGCGTGGGCGATCGGATATTCGGTCAGCAGGGCGGTCGTCCCGGCCCGCTCGCCCGTCAGGTGGCGGAAATCGGTGATGCGGGTGAAGTCGAACTCGTTG
>Ga0209643_1002501_pt1 | contig 11723 bp, 12 predicted proteins | sample AutmiccBRH37_all_FD_187383 | JGI IMG/M metagenome (GOLD analysis project Ga0209643, IMG submission 187383) | Deep subsurface microbial communities from Mt. Terri, Switzerland - Autotrophic microbial communities BRH/37_all (SPAdes) (version 2) | ecosystem: Environmental > Aquatic > Deep... | reverse complement strand
AGATTTAACTACCGCAGAACTCAAGAAACCAATTATCGATTCTGAGATATTGAAGAAAATTAATAGTGCTTCCACCGGTATTATTATCGTAAGCGGAGAAAAAAATCAAAAAGAATTTTCTTCTTCAATTAAAAAACTCAATTCAAAATTAAAATTTCCAATCTATTTTGATGGCAGTTCATCTTCAAGAATTAACAACAACGATTCGTACTCATTGAATAATTTATCAGGTATAGTTAAGTCGAAACAATTTGCATTACTCAACGATCCGGAAATCATAATTCTAATAGGTAAATCACCTACTTCCGCATCTGTTTTGGATTTTCTGAATCATTCAAAAGCATTTAAGATTAGTGTCTCAAGTCATGTGGATAAGGTCGATCCTACCGGAAATTTTGGAGTAGCTCTATCGATGAATGAAACTGATTTTTGTTCTACCATATTACCAAAAATTAAAATCAAAAAATTATCTCTCTTTACAAAGCATATTTTAAAACTTGATTCTGAAATTGAAGCATTAAAAAAGGAATTTTTAAAGAATGTGAATTTTGGTTTTGAGGGAAAAGTAATCGCAGATGTTATAAATTTTATTCCTCAGAAAAGCAATTTATTTGTCTCTTCAAGTATGCCTATTAGGGATCTGGATTTCTTCGCTTCTAATATAGAGAAACAGATTAATCTATATAGTAATAGAGGTGCAAGCGGAATCGATGGGATTATTTCTTCTTCTTTAGGCATTGCATCACAATCATCAAATAATTTTTTAATTACCGGAGACTTAGCATATTTTTATGATATTTCAGCTCTCCAATCTGCGGTTAAGTATAATATCCCTCTTACTGTAATATTAATAAATAATAATGGCGGGGGCATTTTTGAATCACTCCCCATTTCAAAATATAGAAAATTTTTTAACGATTATTTTATTACTCCACATAATCTTAATTTAGGAAAAATAACAAAAAGCTTCGGCTGTAATTATTTTAAAATAAATAGTTCTCGTGAATTAAAAAGAAGGCTATCTTTAAAGCAATCCGGTTTTACTCTTTTAGAAATCAAGACTGATGCTTTTGAATCAAAACAGATTCGCGATGAGTATTGGAAGAATTTAATTTCTATAACAGATAAGTTTATAAATGAAAATTGATTTTCAAGGGACGAAATTGAACTTAATTTCTAATACCGAAGGGTTAGATCAATCAAAAAAAACTATTCTTTTTTTTCATGGCTTTGGCGGAACTGCATATGACTGGAAGTTTATTTTTCCTTCAATTCCAGAAAATTTTCAGGCAATAGCAATAGATTTAGTCGGCCATGGCAAAAGCGATTCTCCCACGGATACTCACTTCTATTATTCAGAATCTATTATTAGTCAAATCCGGGAAGTAATAAAATCTCTTAATGTTACTACTCCTATTCTCTGCGGTTATTCAATGGGTGGAAGAATTGCCCTCGGTTATGCAATTCAATACACTAATGAAATTTCCGCATTAATATTAGAAAGTAGTTCTCCGGGAATCATCGATAAAAAAGAGAGAAAAAATAGGACTCTTTCAGATTCTCGCCTTTCAGAACGATTAGAGACTATCGGAATTGAGAAATTTTTTAATGAATGGTATGAACAACCTTTATTTAATTCTCTTAGGACTGATACTCAACTTATTGAAAAATTATTAGGAAGCAAGTCAGAACAAAATATTATAGGAATAAAAAATTCACTCAAATATTTCTCTCAAGGTTTAATGCCTTCATATTGGAATCAATTAAATAAAATTTCTGTGCCCATATTATTAATAAGTGGCTCACTTGACCAAAAATATTGCAATTTTAATAGAAGAATAAAAACCATTTTAGAATCGGCAAAATGGGAAATAATTAATGGCGCAGGACACAATACTCATTTAGAAAAGCCCGATGAATTTATTAAATTAGTGAACAAATTTTTGAAAGGATTTAGTTAGCTTATGAAATATAAATGGAAAAAAGCAAAGAGATATAAAGATATCGTCTATGAAAAAATGGATGGTATAGCAAAGATTACTATTAATCGACCGGAGAAGCGCAATGCTTTCAGACCCGAAACGGTATCAGAACTTTATTCGGCTTTTGATGATGCCAAAGAAGATATATCAATTGGTGTAATACTGCTTACAGGCGCTGGTCCTTCCAAAGATGGTAAATATGCCTTCTGTTCAGGCGGCGACCAATCAATCAGAGGCAATAAAGGTTATATCGGCGGCGATGGAGTGCCTCGTCTTAATATTCTTGACGTTCAAAAACAGATTAGGAGCATTCCTAAACCCGTTATTGCGCTCGTTGCCGGTTATGCAATCGGTGGAGGACATGTATTACATGTTGTATGCGATTTAACTATCGCCGCCGATAACGCTATCTTTGGGCAGACAGGACCAAAAGTCGGAAGCTTCGATGGCGGTTTCGGTTCTAGTTATTTGGCACGTATTGTTGGACAAAAGAAAGCTAGAGAAATTTGGTATCTATGCCATCAATACAATGCTCAAGAAGCTTTGGATATGGGATTAGTGAATAAAGTTGTCCCGGTCGATCAACTTGAAAATATTGGCGTTCAATGGGCTTATGAAATTTTGGAAAAAAGTCCTCTTTCGCTTCGCTTGCTAAAATCCGCTTTCAATGCAGAATTAGACGGACAAGCGGGCATTCAGGAATTAGCCGGAAATGCTACCCTTCTTTATTATATGAGCGAGGAAGCTCAAGAAGGAAAGAACGCTTATAATGAAAAGAGAAAACCAAATTTCAAAAAATTTCCGCGCGTGCCTTAGCTGATGCTAAAAGAAAAAATAAATAGCTGGATTATAGCAAGCAGACCAAAGACTCTCCCTGCGGCAATCGTACCTGTGCTTATTGGCACTTCAATTGCATTCTCCGAAGGTAAAGAGAATTGGTTAGCTGCTTTAGTTGCACTTCTTTGCAGCTTATTAATTCAAATTGGGACTAATGTAGTTAATGATCTTTATGATTTTTTATCGGGAAAAGATACTCATCAAAGAACGGGACCACAAAGAGCTGCTGCTTCGGGATTATTATCTATTCAGGAGATGAAGTTTGGTATTGCGATAATTTTTTCTGTTACTTTTTTGCTCGGCCTTTATCTGGTCTATCTCGGTGGAATTTTTATTCTTATCATTGGGATACTCTCTATTATAGCCGGCATCGCTTATACGGCAGGACCATATCCCTTGGCTTATAATGGACTAGGCGATCTATTCGTTTTTATTTTTTTCGGGTTCGTGGGTACCGTTGGGACTTACTACACACAAGCACTCGTCCTCTCGCCAATAGCTATTTGGGCTTCAATCCCGGTCGGAGCACTTATTACAAATATACTTGTAATTAATAATTTTCGCGATCGTCTTGAGGATTCTCAAAACGGTAAGCGAACATTAGCAGTCAAATTCGGTGATCGTTTTTCTCAATGGCAGTATATCTCACTTCTTTTAATCTCATATTTTTCTATTGTAGTAATATATTTCCGTTACCAAAAAAGTTTATTCGTACTAATCCCTCTATTAACTATACCCGCAGCGATAAAATTAATTAAAATGCTCTATACTAATAAAGGAACGGAATTAAATAAGACTCTTGAACTGACAGCTAAATTCTCTGCTCTTTTTGGATTCTTGTTTTCGATTGGTCTATTGGTATGACTTTACGATTATTAAAGTATAGCTCTTATACTATTCACTTTAATCAAAATTTTTCTTCATCAAATCATACATACGCTAAACGTGAAATCTATTTAATGAAGTTTATTGACGAAACCGGAATTGAATTTATATCCGAAGCTGCTCCCCTCCCTCCATTTTCTAAAGAAACTAAAACGGATATTATTGATTCTCTAAGCAAGATATTAAACGCAGTCATTAATTTAGATACAATTACGAATGACCCGTATAGTCTGCCTCCAAGCATCAAATATGGAATTGAACAGGCATTCTTATATAAATCAATACAAGGTTGCAATCCCTTAATCATTTTCAATTACCCAAAAACTATCTTCGTCAATTCTCTTTTTTCCTTGAACCAAAAATTTTCTGAAGATATTTTCCAAACGGTTAAAATTAAAATTGGAAATAATTTCTCAAATGAATTGGAAATAATTAAGAATATCCCGAGCGAAGTAAAAATAAGGTTAGACGTAAATGGACTTTGGGATTTAGAAACAGCAAAGAAAAATTTAGAAATTTTATCGCAAATAAAAAATATTGAGTACATAGAGGACCCATGTAGAACAATCGAAGATAATATAGAACTAGGCGCAGAAAAACTTGTAAAAATTGCAATCGATTATAATTGCCGCAGTAATGATGATATTAAGAAATTAGAAAGAATCGATGAAATTGATTTTTTAATTTTGAAACCTTCGCTCTCCGGTTCTCTTTTTGAGCTTGCCGATATAATAACAAAAAACCGAAAGAAAATAATTATTACCTCCGCTTTTGAAAGCTATCTTACGCGCCATTCATTGATTCTCTTAGCTTCTCTCCTCAGTCATAATTATGCACATGGGCTTTCCACAAGTACATTTATAAAAAATGATATCAGTGAAGAATTGTATCTTATAAGAAATGGAGAAATAAAGATCGATTCATTGAAATATCCAAAAAAATTTCTGATTAACATATAATGATTTTATTTCATTCAAATAATGATTTGGCAATAATTACCAATGAAAAGAAATGGACTTATTTAGAGGTTTTATCTAATTCAAAATCTATTTCGGAGGAATTATTAAGCGGATTAAAAAACGCAAGAATAGTTACATCTGGTAATTCCCCTTTTGATTTTTTAATCTCTTTATTATCAATTTGGTTCTCGGGAAATATACCCGTAGTTATTAATCCAAACTTTTCCACCTCACAGCGAATTGAATTAATAAAAGAACTTGATATAAAATATGATTTTAATGACCTTAAAAAGAATAAAGAAATTAGGTCCACCGTTAAGATTAATTCAGGCGACTTTGATTTAAAGATACGTTCTTCAAAAAGCAGCGCATTGATATTATTTACTTCCGGTTCGACTTCTAAACCAAAGGCGGTCGAATTAACATTCGCCAATCTTATCAATAATTATCATTGCATAAATTCCCTTATATCGATTAAGAGTAATGAAAAATTCGGATTGACTCTGCCTTATTATCATATTGGTGGTTTTCAGATAATATTTCGAGCCTTCTTTTCAGGTAATGCAGTTGTTATCCCTGAATCCTTTAAATCAAGTGATATATTTAATTCTACGCAGTCGCATTTAGTTAATTATATCTCAGTTGTTTCAAAAACTTTATTCGATTTCGTTGAGGCGGATTATCAATTTCATGATGGTCTTAAAGCAATCTTTCTTGGCGGCGGATTTTCAAATCATTCAACCGTAAAAAAAGCAATCGAAAAAGGAATGAAGATTTATAAAGTCTATGGCTCTACCGAAACAACATCAATGATTACCGGTTTCAATTGTAATAAGTTTATTGATAAAATTGATTCTGCGGGAGCGCCACTTTTTGATCTGAAAATTAAAATTAATAAAGATGGACATATTTTGCTTAAGTCCGATTCTTTAATGAAAGGGTATATAAATTATCCCAATTCATTTAGAGAGAAGGGGTGGTTCAATACATTCGATTATGGTCATTTAGATAGTGAGGGTTATCTTTATATTGATTCGAGAAGAGAAGATATGATAGTTTCAGGCGGAGAAAATATTAATCTCATCGAGGTCAATAATCTTATTGCTTCGCATCCCTCAATAGTCTCCGCATTCTCGTTTGGAAGAGAAGATGAGAAATGGGGGCAGATACTTTGTTCTGCGGTAATTCTTAAGGAAGGGATTAACTTAACTAAGGATGAAAAGAGTAGAAAACTCTTAGGCAACCGTAAGCAGCAACAAGAATTTAACTTAACTGAAGAAGAAATAAAAGACTACTTAAAAAAACAAACTGTTTCGTATAAAATCCCTAAGAGGATTTATTTTCTAGATAAATTTCCCGTTACTGAACTCGGGAAAATAATGAGAGAAGAATTGCTTAAGATTATAGATTCTTATGAAAAATAAGATGATTATTCAATTCTTCGGGAATTGAAGTTTTCTCGAACTTTTCTTTATTAACACATACGTGAACTGTTTTCGCTTTTGCAAGTATTGCATTATCTTTGTAAAAGCTATATGTAAGCTCGAAAGAAGAATCCTTTAATTGAGTTACCGACATATTAACCGTTAGTTCATCTGCTACTTTTATCGGTTTTATATATGTAGCTTCTGCATTAATAATAGGGAGCAGATATTCGCTATCTTTGAAATAATCACGTTCGGTCTTTAGACTATTCATAAAGTCTTCATAGACTAGGTGAGAGTACTTAAATAAGCTGGCAAAAAATATTATTCCTGCCGGGTCACAATCAAAAAAGTAGATTTTTATTTTACTTGTAAACATATTAATAAAGTCGTTTCTTTAGGGAATTAATCATTTATATAATAACACAATTGCTAATGTACCGAAATATCCGAAAAATTATACTTTTTTATTTATTATTTACTTCATTTCTTTTCGCACAAGAATTAAAGAAAACTTTCTATCCTAACGGAAAAGTTAAATCCGAAGGGATATTTATTGATAATAAAAAGAACGGTACTTATAAAGAGTATTACGAAAACGGAAGTCTATGGAAAGAGTGGTTCTTCAAAAATGGCAAAGAAGAAGGGATTTCCACTTGGTACTTTTTCGATGGTATCAAAAGTATGGAATGGAACTATACCAACGGAAAGCTTGAAGGCATTTCAAAATGGTATTACGAAACCGGAGAGCTTTGGGCTGAACCTCGATACGTCAATAACATACAAGAGGGAGAAAGCAGGACGTATTACAAAAGCGGTGAACTCCTTGCTATATGGAATTATCAAAACGGCAAACTGAATGGCATTTCAAAAATATTTTTTGAAAATGGGAAGCTTGAAGTTGAGCGTAATTATATTAATGATAAATTAGAAGGCAAGAGCAAAGCTTATTACGATTTTGGCGGACTCGCTCTCGAAGCTAATTATATTAATGATAAACTCGAAGGTCAATCTTATCTATACTTTCCCGATGGCTCAATTAAAGTACTCGATACATATCTAAATGGACAAGTAGTAAAGCGTGTCCGATATGAATTCGGAAGCAAGATTGGTAAAGTAGAAGAAAACTTCAACGAATATTTCGGGAATGGTCTTCTTAAATCGAATCTCAATTTCAAAGACAATAGAAAAAATGGTATTTCAAAAGAGTATTATCAATCGGGTTTTCTTAAATCCGTGATTAATTATAAAAACGGTCTGGCTAATGGCGATGCTAAATTATATTATGATAATGGTCGTCTAACAGAAACCGTAAATTTTATAAATGATAAGAAAGAAGGAGTTGCAATTCAATACTCCCCCGAAGGTTACAAATCAGGTGAAGTAACTTATCGAAATGGGGTATTACAGGGTGCTTTTACTGTTTTTTATTCTAACGGTAAATTAAAAACTATCGGCAATTATCGAAACGGAAAGATAGATGGAACGATTCTAAGCTATTACAAAAATGGATTATTAAGTGCCGATGAAACTTATAAAGACGGGAATAAAGAAGGAGTAACTAAATTCTATTTCCCAAATGGTGAAGTATCCAATTTCATTACCTTCAAGAATAATATCTTAGACGGTAGTTACTATAATTATTATGAAACAGGGAAAATAAACCGCATAGCAGAATATAAAGATGGTGTATTAGTAAAAGAGATTTTTTACGATCCCGAAGGGAAAAGAATAAGAGAATTTTTGGCAAACGTTAAATAATAGCATATATTTTATAAATAGAATTGCAGCCAACAACTAAAATATTTTATTCTGTATTTTCGATTTCGCCTCTTATCTTTGACTATTTCCTCAAGATGAACAAATCACTAAATTCCCAAAATAACCCAGCTCATTTACAAAAACTAAATTGATTTAGTTTTCCGAGAGCGGTCGGGTGGCGGCTATATCATTAATTGTAGTCTTCTTCACCGAGATTATCTTCGGTAGTTTTTCGGGTGATATATATTCTCTGAAGGAATAAACAATAAAAAAGTAAACTGCCGTCATACCCATACTTAATAAAAATGCTATAAGTTCATCCATCAAGAAATAATTTAAGAATGTTAAGAGAGAAGCAATAAGTATAATTAACGGCATTCCATAAAGAAGGAAAGATGCTTTTACGAGTTGAAATCCTTCGATAGATATCTTAACAAAATCGCCGACTCCAACATTATAGGGATCAATCGCTTTTATTCTTCTTCTTTCGCTATCGTTCTGTTTGCAGATAATTTTTGCAGAACATTTTTCGCAGTTTTGACTATCCATTATCTCTATATCTGCAAACCCATTTTCAGAAGCAATTACAATACCCTCTTCAATCAGTAATTCACTCATTTAATTAATACTATTTTTATGAATTCTGGTAATAGCACCTGTTGAACATTTTTCAAACGGGATCTTTTCAGGATCAAGTTTATCATAATGCATTATACCGAGATAATTAACCATCTCGACTCCTCCATCGGACTTCCTTGCACAGATTCCGCATCCTATACATGCAGCATCACAAACTTCTTTTGAACGTTTAGGATCATCATGATTTTTACATAGAACAAATACTTCTCTATCAATTGGATGCATCTCGATTATATCTCTCGGACAAGCTTTCGCGCACATACCGCATCCCGTACATAAATCTTCAATAACTTCGGGTAATCCATTCTCATTCATAAACATAGCACCGAACGTGCATACATTAACGCAATCACCGCCTCCTAGACATCCATAGGAGCATTCTTTCTGCCCGCCCGCCACTAGTGCCATTGCTTTGCAGCTAAGCGGTCCATAATACTCTGCGGCTTTTTTAATTGCTTCTTTATTACCGCCTCTGCATAAAATTCTTGGTACTATTTTTACCGATGCTTCTGAATCCACTCCCATTAATAGAGCCACTTCCTGCGCTACATCATTACCTCCAACAGGGCAACCATTAACTTTTGCCTTTCCTTCCACGAGATTAACTGCGAAATCATAACAACCTGCATAACCGCATCCGCCGCAATTTGCATTGGGTAGTATTTCATTGACTTGAGCAATTAATGGATTCTCTTCTACTCTAAGTTTTTTATCTGCAATAGCGAGACCACCTGCGAAAAGAAATCCAAGTCCTCCCATTGTTGCTATTGCAATTATAATTGTCATATCCATATTAAAACCTCATACAAAAATTTTTATTAAATCATTCCTGCAAAGCCCATAAAAGCTAGGGCTAAAATTCCGGCAACTATTAAAGTAATCGGTGCTCCTTGAAAAGCTTTCGGTACATCTCTTAATTCCAATTCCTCTCTTATCCCCGCCATAATCGAAAGAGCCAAAATAAATCCCGCTCCAGAACCTAATCCAAACACTATACTCTCTACAAAACTATAATCTCTCATTACCAATAACAATGCTAATCCGAGTATCGCACAGTTTGTCGTGATTAATGGAAGAAAAATTCCAAGTGCTCGATAAAGAGGTTGACTTACTTTTTTAATTACCATCTCTACAAACTGAACCAATGCTGCAATAACAAGAATAAATGATGGTATCTGTAAAAATGTAAGATGAAACGGAAGTAATAATTTAAAATAAAGCAACCAGCTAACCATTGCCGTAATCACCATTACGAAGGTTGTTGCTAGACCCATCGATACAGCCGAAGAAAATTTATTCGATACTCCGATGAAGGGACATATTCCAAGGAATAACGAAAGAACAAAATTATTTACAATCGATGCAGAGATAAAAATTATAATCAGTTCCATTTACACCTCAGTCGCATTTAATTTTTCACGTTCTAATTTATATTTGAAAATATTCGTTTCTGATGCTTTCCTATTTTTTCTTATTGCATAAGCATTGGCAAACCCCATCAATAAGCCATAAGTCAAAAAAGCTCCTGCAGGAAGAATCATTATAATCATCGGATCGTAACTATTTGGGAGAACTTGAAATCCTAAAATAGTTCTTGAACCAAGTATTTCTCTGATGCCTCCGATTACAAATAAAGCTAATAAAAATCCTGCTCCATTTCCGAGCGCATCAAGGATTGAACGAAACGGTGTATTCTTTGATGCGAATGCTTCGGCTCTTCCTAATATTATACAGTTAACTACAATCAAGGGAATGAATGGTCCTAATGCTTTACTCAATTCCTGAAATTGTGCTTTCATTACCATATCAACTATCGTAACAAATGAAGCAATGATAACTATATAAGCAGCTATGCGAACTTGGCTCGGGATCAGTTTACGAACCAACGAAATTATTAAGCTCGAAAACACTAGCACGAATGTCGTAGCCAAAGCCATTGCTATTCCATTAATTGCAGATACAGTAACGGCAAGGGTGGGGCATGTACCAAGTATCTGCTTGAATGCGGGATTGATATCCCAAACTCCCTTAAAAAATTCGTACCAAAGAGTTACTTTCTTCTTCATAATTTCCCTCCTTCTTTAAGGGTGCGTACCTTAGATATCCCTTCATTCAAAATTGCGACTATCGATTTAGAAGAAATCGTAGCTCCTGTAATAGCCATTATCTCATTTGGTTTTTCGGCTGGGGTTTTTAACCAGTTAATTTTCGGCTCTGTTTCTAAACCATTGAATTGATCTTTAAATGAAGGTTCAGTGATTCTTGTTCCAAGTCCCGGAGTTTCAGATTGTTCGAGAACTTCGATACTTGTGATTTTTTTTAACTCTTTATCTAATCCAACCATCGATCTGATTGCTCCTTGAAAACCGTTTCCCGTAAATACAATCGAATAACCAATCAGTTCTTTATTATCATCGAACACTTTATATATTTCATTCTCTTTACTCTTCACTTTTTCATACGATTTACCGCTAGGTTGAACAAGGAAAATTGCATTTTCGGTAACTAACTTTTTATTTGCGGCGATCAATGGCTCTGCCCAATTATTAATTACCGCAAGTGTTCCGCCCGATACTATTCCTATTATTGCAAGTGTTGCTATCATGTGCGCCATTAGTTTCATTTTTCGACTCCGAAAATTTTTGGCGAAGTATATTTATTTATCAATGGTACAAAAGCATTCATCAAAAGAATTGCATACATCATGCCTTCCGGCAATCCTCCAAATAAGCGGATTACAACTACTATAAACGAAATCAATAATCCGAATATTAGCATTCCTTTGTTTGTTAGAGGTGATGAAACCCAATCGGTTGCCATAAAAAACGTACCGAACATAAATCCGCCGGCTAATAGTTGAAAAAACGGACTCGGATATTTCAGCGGATCAATAATCCAGAATAGTCCTCCAAAAATTAGCATTCCGATAATCATCGAAACAGGAACTCTCCAATTAACTATACCGATAAATATTAAAAATAAACCGCCGATTATAATTGCTAATGCCGAGGTTTCGCCTAGACTTCCGCTAATATTGCCCCAGAACATCGGAGTGATATCGGTTATTACCTTATCAAACTTGAAAGCGGCAAGCGGAGTTGCCGATGAGACAGAATCGAGAGCATAATTTGGTTGATGCCATGTCGTAATTCCAACAGGGAAAGCTGCCTGAAGGAAAGCTCTTCCTACTAATGCAGGATTAAAAATATTATTACCAAGTCCCCCAAAAATCTCTT
>Ga0209643_1002500_pt1 | contig 11728 bp, 11 predicted proteins | sample AutmiccBRH37_all_FD_187383 | JGI IMG/M metagenome (GOLD analysis project Ga0209643, IMG submission 187383) | Deep subsurface microbial communities from Mt. Terri, Switzerland - Autotrophic microbial communities BRH/37_all (SPAdes) (version 2) | ecosystem: Environmental > Aquatic > Deep... | reverse complement strand
CCGGCGAACGCGCCGCCGACATCCAGTTCGAGGACGACGTGCGCGCCCGCATCATCGCCCTCGCGCAGGGCCTGCCCTACCAGGCCCAGCTTCTCGCCCTCCATTGCGGCGCCGTCGCCATCGAAGATGGCGTCAAGCGCGTCAAACCCATCCATCTCGCGCGAGCCATCGATCACGTCATAAATCTCGCCCCGCGCGATTACGAATTCAGATGCGCGCGGGCGATCGGCGGCGACCTCGATTCGGTCCAGGGCCGCGCGCTCGCGATGGCGGCGGCGGCGGAATGCGATGCCTACGGCTATGCGAGCCTCGCCCAGATCCATGACGCCGCGCAGGAGGACGAATCGGCCGACCTGACCATGGATGTCCTGCAACAGGCCCTCGAAAATGCGACGCTGCCCGGGGCGCATGTGCTCAAAACCCGCCGGGATGGCGATACAACCCTCTTTGCCTTCATTGATCCCCTGATGAAACCGTATATTCTGCTGCGCCGCGAGCGCGGTTGATCTCTAAGGGGGGAAACACCGTCGTGGGCGCCTGACCCAACAGGGCAGGGGCTCCAGCTTCGTGGATGCTGCAGGGCATCGCCGGGCCTCTTCCCGGCGCTACGAAAGGCGGGGCGTCAATGCGTTTTTCCCAGCGCAATGTGGGAGTTCTTGGACTTTTTCTGGTGTGGTTGCTCGGCGCGCCGTTGTTCGCACCGGCGCATGCCAGCGATGTCGCCTTCGATACCTGGCTCGAGGGGCTCAAATCCGAAGCGCGCGGGCGAGGAATCAGCGACAAGACGCTCGACGCGGCTCTCGGTGCGGCCCAGCCCATCCCGAAGGTTCTCAGCCTCGATCGCAGCCAGCCCGAATTTTCCAAGACCTTTGAGCAATACCTTGCCGGCACGGTTTCGCCGGCACGCGTCGCCATGGGCCGCAAGCTCTACGCGGAGAATGCCGCAATCCTCAACAAGATCGGCGCCACCTATAAGGTGCAGCCGCGCTTTATCGTCGCGTTCTGGGGGATCGAATCGGATTTCGGGCGGCTGCAGGGTGGCTTTCCCGTCTGTCAGGCGCTGGCGACGCTGGCATGGGATGGCCGGCGGTCAAGCTTCTTCCGCGATGAACTCCTCAACGCGCTGACCATCATTCAGGAGGGTCACATTTCGGCCCAGTCGATGACCGGCTCATGGGCGGGCGCGATGGGCCAGACACAGTTCATGCCGTCCAGCTTTCGCAGATTTGCGGTCGATTATGACGGCGACGGCCGCCGCGACATCTGGACGACGCGTAAGGACGTGTTTGCCTCGATCGCCAATTACCTGGCTCAGTCCGGCTGGCGTAGCGACGAAACCTGGGGGCGGCGCGTGACGTTGCCGGAAGGATTTGATCCCGCCTTGATCAGTCTCGATGTGCGCAAATCGCTGTTCGACTGGCAGGCTCTGGGAGTGCGCCGCGCCGATGGAACGGCATTGCCCGCATATAATCTGCAAGGCTCACTGGTGCAGCCGAGCGGGGGCCGTCAGGTGTTCATTGTCTACAACAATTACCGCACGACGTTGCTGTGGAACCGGTCGACCTATTTTGCGCTCGCCGTCGGCCACCTCGCCGACGCGATCGGGGCAGGAAGCTAACCGTTACGCGCACGCTTTAACGAATTCGAAACCGCGTTCGGATACGATTCGGTAATGCTGTCTTTGTCCCTGTCTCGTGCCATGAGCGACGCAAAAATCCACAGATTGAGCAAATTCATCGCGTTGGCGGTTCTCGCGGGGCTCACGCTGAGCGCGTGCGCGGGCGGATCCGGCTCGATTTACGGGCCCGGGCCCAACAACAGTTACAAGATCGGCAATCCTTACCAGATCAACGGCGTGTGGTATTACCCGGCCGAGGATACCCGCTACAACAAGATCGGCCTCGCGTCCTGGTATGGGCGCGAATTCCAGAACGAGAAGACCGCGAATGGCGAGCGGTTCGACCGCAGACGGTTGACGGCGGCGCATCCCACGCTTCCAATGCCGGTGATCGTGCGCGTGACCAACCTCGACAATGGCCGCACCACACTGGTGAGGGTCAACGATCGCGGACCGTTTGCCGCAGGGCGCATTATCGACCTGTCGCAGGCCGCAGCGCAGGAGCTTGGATTCGAGCAGCAGGGACTCACGCGGGTGCGCGTCCAATATGTGGGACGGGCCGATGGCGAGAGCATTGCCCTGATCCCGCCAAAAAGCGGTGTATCATCTGCTGCAGCCGATTCATCGAAGCGGCGAATCGTGGTTGATTAAGGCTAACTCGTCGTTAGGACGCTTGATCTAGCATCAGCGTCGGGTTCTCCCGTCACGCCATTCCTCGATCCTTGAGCTGGGCTCCCGCCCGAAAAGGTGCTGCAACCGATGTCGAAGATCACGAAATTTTGTTGGATTCTGGTTTCGATGGTTCTCGCGACCGGGGTTTCGCGTGGATTCGCGCAGGAACTCGATACGCCCGCCAAGCACGCACTGCTGATGGATTTCGAGACCGGTGCCGTGCTGTTCGAAAAAGATGCCGAACTGCCGATGCCACCCGCCTCTATGAGCAAGCTGATGACGCTGACGCTGCTCTTCGAGCAGTTGAAAGACGGGCGCGTTTCGCTCGACGACAAATTTCCGGTCAGCGAATACGCGTGGCGCACCGGCGGTGCGGGCACCGACGGCTCCACGATGTTCGCGGAGCTGGGCTCGTCGATCCGTGTCGAGGATCTCATTCAGGGCATTATCGTCCAGTCCGGCAATGATGCCTGCATCATCGTTGCCGAAGCGCTGGCGGGAACCGAAGACGCTTTCGCGCAGGCGATGACGAAGCGCGCCAAGGAACTCGGCCTCAATAACTCACACTTCAAGAATTCAACGGGCCTGCCGGATTCCGAGCAATATATGAGCGCGCGCGATCTGGCCGTGCTGGCGCGCCATATCATCAAGGATCTGCCGGAGTACTATCACTATTTCGGCGAGACCGAATACACCTGGAACGGCATCAAGCAGCATAACCGCAACCCGCTGATCTATTTCAATATGGGCGCAGACGGACTGAAGACCGGACACACGCTGGCATCCGGTTACGGGATGGTCGGCTCCGCCATACGTGACGGTCATCGTCTCATCGTCGTGACCAACGGCCTCACCTCGGACAAACAGCGCGCGGAGGAAAATCGTCGTCTGCTCGAAGTCGGCTTCCGCGAGTTCAAGATGTACGATCTGCTCGCCGCCGGCGCGAAAGTCGACGATGCGGAAGTGTGGGGCGGAGAGGCCGCGCATGTCGCGTTGGTCGTCAAGGACCCGGTTCGCGTGATGCTGCCGCGCTCCGCACGTCCGGGGCTCAAGGTCGCCGTGCGTTACAACGGGCCGATCCCGGCACCGGTCGCCGCGGGTCAGGAAATCGGGACGCTCGATGTCACGGCTCCCGGCGCCGTTCCTATTTCAGTGCCCGTTTACGCGGGTGCGCGCGTGGACCGCGTCGGTCCGCTCGGCCAGATTGGCAATGCGGTCGTTCACCTCCTGCAGGGCCACGCGACATCGCCGGAAAATGCCGGCGCCCAGGCCGCCGCCACGCAATGACCGAGGGCTCTTCGCGCGCTCGATTTATCTCGTTTGAGGGCGGTGAGGGCTCAGGCAAATCAGTGCAGGCCAAAGCGCTTGCGACGGCACTGGAGAGCCGTGGCCGCACCGTCGTACTCACCCGTGAGCCCGGCGGCACTCCGGGGGCTGAAGCCATCCGCGCGCTGCTGGTCACGGGGGCTCAAGACCGCTGGACGCCGCTCAGCGAGGCCTTGCTCTTCAATGCCGCGCGCGCCGATCATCTCGCGCGCAAAATCCGCCCGGCTATCCAGGCCGGCCAGTGGGTCATTTGCGATCGCTTCAGCGATTCCACCCGGGCCTACCAGGGCGCCGCCCAGGGCCTCGCCGACGAGGAGCTTGACCTGCTGGAGCGGATGACGGTGGGGGAATCGCGCCCGGATCTGACATTCATTCTCGATGTTCCCGTCGAAGTCGGCCTCGCGCGCGCCGCGTCGCGCGGCGGCGCCGAGGCGCGCTACGAAGGCTTCGATCCCGCGTTCCACGAGCGTTTGCGGCAGGCCTACCTCGCCATCGCGGCCGCCGAACCCGCGCGATGCGTGGTTATCGACGGCACCAAATCTCCCACCGAGGTCGCGGCGGCGATCATGCGCATTGTTGAGGGGCGCTTCGCGCTATAAACTTCGCGCGATGACTTCAGCAGCCCATTTGGACATGGTGCCGGATCAAGAACAGGGTCTGGCACACCCGCGCGATTGCCTTCGTTTGATCGGACACGAGGACGCAGAAGCGGCACTCGCGCGCAGCTATACGAGCGGCGCGATGCCAACCGCGTGGCTGGTCGGCGGCCCCAAGGGGCTCGGCAAGGCGACGCTTGCCTATCGCTTCGCGCGCTGGCTGCTGTCCGGCGATCCGCTGCCCCTCGATCGTTCGTCAGGTGCCCTCGATATGGCGCCCGAGAGCCCGGTCGCGCGCATGGTCGCGGCGCAGGCGCACCCCGGGCTGATCGTCCTCAAGCGCCCGCTCGACGACCGGGGCGAACGATTGCGCAAATCCATCCCCGTCGATGAGGTGCGCCGGATCCGGGGGCATTTTGGAATGAGCGGCCAGGCGCGCGGCTACCGGGTTTGCATCGTCGATGCGGCGGACGAGTTGACCGAGGAGGCCGCCAACGCTTTGCTCAAGACGCTGGAGGAGCCGCCCGCGCGGTCTGTATTCCTGTTGATCGCGCATGCGCCGATGCGGCTGCTGGCGACGATCCGTTCGCGCTGTCGCCGCGTCACGCTCAAGCCGCTTGGGATCGATGCGATCGCCGAGATTCTTACCCGCGCGGCGCCTGACCTGTCGCCGTCCGACCGTGCGCTGGTCGCGGGCCTGTCGGGCGGCGTGCCGGGTCGCGCGTTGTCGCTTGCGCATGGGGACGGCTTGGCGATCTACCGCGAGACGGCGGCGCTACTGTCCCGGCTGCCGCAGCTCGATTGGGACGCCGTGCACGAGTTCGCGGGACGCCTCGGAGCGGCCAAAGCCGAGCAGAATTACGCGATGGCGCGCGCGCTGTTCGGCGGCGTCATCCGGCGGCTGGTTCAATATGAGGCAGGGCTCGAAAACGCCTTCGACGTGCCCGGGGAGGGCGAGCTACTGGGGCGTCTGAGCGCGCGCGCCGGCCTCGATCGCTGGCTTGACGCCTGGGAGAAAATCAGGGTTCTTGAGGCGCGCGCGGATGCGCTGTCGCTCGACCGCAAACAGGTCGTGCTGAGCAAGTTCGCGGCGCTCACGCGTGTCGCGTCCGGCGCGGATTGCGGCCTATAGGATCGACGCATGCTGATCGACAGTCACTGCCACCTCGACTTTCCTGAACTCGTTTCTCAGCTCGACGACGTGATTGCGCGCGCGGGCGAGGCAGGCGTCGGCCTGATGCTCACCATCGCCACATCGCTGGAGCGTTTTCCAGGCGTTCTCGCGGTCGCCGAGCGCGTGCCCAACGTCTATTGCACGGTCGGCATCCATCCGCACGAAGCCGCGGGCGCGGGCTCCTCCGACGAACTGACGCAGCGGCTGATCGCGCTCGCGCAGCATCCCAAGGTCGTCGGTCTGGGCGAAACAGGTCTCGATTATTTTTATGAGAACAGCCCGCGCGATGCGCAGGTGCGCGCGTTTGAGGCCCATATCGATGCGGCGCGCGCGACGGGGTTGCCGTTGATCATCCATACCCGCGATGCCGATGACGACATGGCGAATATCCTGACCCGCGAGGGCGGCAAGGGCGATCTGACAGGCCTGATCCATTGCTTTAGCTCTTCAGCAGAACTGGCTGAAACAGCTCTTGAAATCGGATTTTATATCTCGTTTTCCGGGATCGTGACCTTCAAGAAGGCCGAAACCGTGCGCGCGATCGCCGCGACAGTGCCGGTAGACAGAATTCTGGTCGAGACCGACGCCCCGTACCTCGCGCCGGTGCCGCACCGCGGCAAGACGAACGAGCCTTCATTCGTTGCTCATACCGCACAAGTGCTCTCAGAGCTTCGTTCGATCCCTCTACCGGACATCGAGAAACAGACTTCTCATAACTTCATGCAATTGTTTAAGAAAATCCCGGACGCAAGCGGAGACGGAACGCGTTGGCGCAACACGGCATAAAGGTCACGATTTTGGGATGCGGCTCGTCGGGCGGCGTTCCGCGCATCGGCAATCACTGGGGCACGTGCGACCCGGCGGAGCCGAAAAACCGCCGGACGCGCTGTTCGATCCTCGTCCAGTATGGCCATGGCCCGCAGACCACCAATATCCTGGTCGACACGTCGGCCGACATGCGCGAGCAGCTGATCCCGACCCAGATCAAGCATCTCGATGCGGTGCTGTTCACGCACGACCACGCCGACCAGACGCACGGCATCGACGATCTGCGCCAGTTCGCGCTGATGATGGGGCGCCGCGTGGATGTGCATGGAGATCACGAGACGATGGGTAGTCTGGGCCTGCGCTTCGGTTACTGCTTCTCGACGCCGGAGGGCAGCAATTATCCGCCGATCCTCAACGGCCACCTGATCGATCGCCCGTATCGATCATTCGCGATCAACGGCCCGGGCGGGGCGCTCACCGTCACGCCGTTCGATCAATTCCACGGCGAAACACGCTCGCTCGGTTTCAGATTCGGCTCGCTGGCGTATTCAAGCGACGTCGTCGGGTTCCCGCCTGAAAGTCATGCCGCACTCAGAGATCTCGATGTGTGGATTGTCGACGCGCTGCGCATGCGCCCGCATCCCAGTCACGCGCACCTTGCGATGACCCTCGAATGGATCGCGCGCTTCAAGCCGCGCCACGCGATCCTCACCGACATGCATGTCGATCTCGATTATCAGACGCTCAAGCGCGAACTGCCGGACGGCATCGAACCCGCGTATGATCAGATGGTGGTTGAGATTTAGAAGTAATCACCGTACGCGGTTGCGGAGTTGAGGCGCTCGGGCGGGAAGCCGATGAGGGCACTAACAATCGCGGTCGTAATCGCTTGCTTATGCGCTGCGTGCACTACGGGGACAGGCGGCGTCGTACAGATTGCCAATACATGCTGGGCAGGCTCGGAAAATTCACCGATTATTCTTCTAGTGTCGTGAAGGCCCGGCTGAATCAGGAGGCAACCACGTATTGCTCGGACGAAGGAATGGTGATGTTACCGACCAGCAGCACTGATCAGGATGCCGGGTACGGAGAATACGCATCGGCCGAAATCCGATTCGAGTGTCTTTTGCCCGGTGACGCGCGATTGACGCGTTAAACTACAATCGCCCAGTGATTTTCCATAATATATATTATGCGATAAATAGATATGCCCGAAATACCCAAAACGCCGCCGCCCGCCTCGTTCGAGACGGCCCTTGAAAGCCTTCGCGACGGCCCCGCGGCCGGAGAAATCCGCGCGCTGCTGGCCCTGATGGCGAAACTGCGCGCGCCGGTCGGCGGCTGTCCGTGGGATGTCGAGCAGGACTTCAGCACGATCGCGCCATACACCATCGAGGAAGCCTACGAGGTCGCGGACGCGATCGCGCGCGACGACCTCCCCGCGCTGGCTGACGAGCTTGGCGATTTGTTGTTCCAGGTCGTCTATCACGCGCAGATGGCCGATGAGCGCGGCGCTTTTTCGTTTCGCGATGTGGTCGAGAGCATCCTGCTCAAAATGATCCGCCGACACCCCCATGTGTTCGGCGATCAGGACATCAGGGATGCCGAGACGCAGACGCGCAACTGGGAGACGCTCAAGGCCGCCGAACGCGCAGGCAAGACATCCGGTGCGCCGGCAGGCGTCCTCGACAACGTGCCGCTGGCATTGCCAGCGCTGATGCGCGCCGCCAAGCTGCAGCGCCGCCTCGCCCGGGTCGGCTTCGACTGGCCCGATCTAGCGGGCGTGATGGGCAAGATCAAGGAGGAACTCGGCGAGCTGGAGGACGAACTTTCAGGCGCGCCGGACAAGGTCCGCGTTGCGGATGAGCTGGGTGACGTCTTGTTTGCGCTGGCCAATCTTGCACGCACCCTGGAGATCGATCCCGAGGACGCGCTGCGCGCCACCAACGCGAAAGTCGAGCGGCGTTTTCGCTTCGTGGAAGCTGCGTTGCGGCAAGACGGCCGCACGCCGGAGCAATCGACGCTCGACGAGATGGACGCCTTGTGGACCGCCGCTAAGCGCGATGAGCGGTAACGTTTGTCCGATGTCCGCTCAGGACCGGGCGGGAAACAAACGGTCGCGCACAGCCGCCCACGTCTCGTGACCGCTCGCGGCAATCAGCCCGGTACGCTTGTACAGCGAAGGGCGATAGCGCTCGTCGTCGGCGAACGCGACGTGACCGCCCGCTTCTTCCAGGATCAGTGCGCCCATCGCGTGGTCCCACGGCTTGGTGCGCCAGAACAGCGCGCCGTCGAGGCGCCCTTCCGCCAGCCCGGCATAAACCTGTCCGGCGCAATAGATCTGCTCGTTCGAGGCGAAATCGTCGGTCGCGCTGGTGATCGAGCCCTTCACGTCTTTGGGCAGGTAATGCGTGTGAATGGAGGCGCGCATTTCGCCCATCGGGCGCGGCGCCGCGCTTTGAATGCGCGTGCCCGACAGGAATGCTCCGCTTCCGCGCTCCGCGACCGCGGTCACGCCGCGCATCGGCATGTGAATGACACCAAGAATGCTTTCGTCGTTCACGACAAGCGCGACCATCACCGCGAACAGCGGATTGCCGCGCGTGAAATTATTGGTGCCGTCGACGGGGTCTATGATCCACACGGGCCGGCTGTCGGCGATGCGGTCGATCACGGTGGAATCTTCGTGCGCGGCCTCCTCGCCGATCACGATCGAGCCCGGCAGGAGCGCCGCGAGGTCGGCGGTCAGCCGCCGCTCGGCATGTGCATCGGCAGCGGTGACGTAATCGCCGCCCCCCTTGTCCGTGATGTCGCCAGCAGCGAGATTGCGGAATCGCGGGGTAACCTCCTGCGCAGCGATCTCTTCGACGAGCGCAACAACGCGGACGGGATCGACGTGTCTCATACGCGTCATACCGGTTCACCGGCCGGATGTCCGGCATGCCCGAGGCGGCGGTCGAGCCGGCCCATGTCTTCGGGGCCCAACACCGCCGCGATTTTCACGCTGCCATCGTCCATCTGCGTGCGCTCGATCACGCTGCCGCGCGCGTAGAGCCAGGCGAGCAACTCGCCCTCCTGCGGCGTCACCACCAGGTCGACACGCCGGCGCGTCGCCATCAACGTTTGTGCGACGACCTCGCGCAGCTCGCTCAGGCCTTCGCCCGTGCGAGCCGACACCGCGATGGCCGGCGTTGAATCCGTGCCGCGGGCAGCGCGGCGCATGACTGCGTCGCGTGTCTCGTCGTCCAGCAGATCGACCTTGTTCCATACCTCGATGATGTGCGCCCCCTGCCCCGACACGTCGATGCCGAGCGACGTCAGCACCGCCAGCACGTCGCGGCGTTGCTCCTCGCTCTCCGGGTGCGCGATGTCGCGCACATGCAAGATGACATCCGCCGCGATCACTTCCTCAAGCGTCGCGCGGAAGGCCGCGACAAGGTCGGTTGGAAGCTCGGAGATGAAACCTACCGTGTCGGAAAAAATCGCCGTGGCATTTGCATTGAGCCGCACCGCACGCATCGTGGGGTCGAGCGTCGCGAATAGCAGGTCCTTTGCGAGCACCTGCGCTTCGGTCAGCGTGTTGAACAAGGTCGACTTTCCGGCATTGGTGTAGCCCACCAATGCGACGACAGGAAACGGCACGCGCCTGCGCGCCGCGCGATGAAGCGCGCGGGTGCGCGTAACCAGCTCGAGTTCGGCCTTGATCTTGACGATCCGCTCGCCGATCTGGCGCCGGTCGGCCTCGATCTGCGTCTCACCGGGACCGCCCAGGAAGCCCATGCCGCCGCGCTGACGTTCAAGATGGGTCCATGACCGCACAAGGCGCGACTTTTGATAGGTCAGATGCGCAAGCTCGACCTGAAGCCGCCCTTCCTTGGTTTGCGCGCGCTCGCCGAAGATCTCGAGGATCAGGCCCGTGCGGTCGAGCACTTTCACATTCCAGAAGGTTTCAAGATTGCGCTGCTGGCCGGGTGTTATCTGAGCGTTGAGCACGACCAGCCCGATTTCGAGCGTGTCGATCAGCGCTTTGAGGTCCTCAAGCTTGCCATTGGCGAAAAAGGTCGCTGGCCGCGCGGCGCGCAGCGGAACCGCGCAGGCATGCGCGATCTCCAGTCCGATGGCACCGGCGAGTCCGCACGCCTCGGCCAATCGCGTCTCACCCGAGCGCGCGCCGCCACGTGTCCGGCGCCCGGTCTCGGGATGCACGACAAGCGCGCGCGTCATCCGGTCCCGAGACGACAGGCTGAATGGCGGAGGTTGGTGGGGCGTTGTCATTCGCCCCAGATATAATGCGCGGGCGGGGAAATTTCGACTGCGAATTTAAACGCGGTCGCGACCTCAGTCATCCAGCGTTTCGGACTCGAACAACTGAATCGGGGTCGCGGGCATTACCGTCGAAATCGCATGTTTGTAGACGAGCTGCGAATGACCATCGCGGCGCAGCAACACGCAAAAGTTGTCGAACCACGTAATGACGCCCTGAAGCTTAACCCCGTTGACGAGGAATATCGTCAGCGGCGTCTTGGTCTTCCGGACGTGATTAAGGAAGGTATCTTGGAGATTCTGTTGCTTTTCTGACATGGGTAAACCCCACTATTCTCTCAAACTCTAATTGTGCACACACCAATAACTCTCACAGTTCTACAATCTCGGTGTATCCCACGGGTTGCTGACAACTGTGATTTGAAGAATCATACACCGGATCGTGCTGCAAGTGCGAAAAAAAGAATCATACGGTTAAGCTGCGGCATAATCCTGTCGGAGAGCCTGAGTGATCGGACCCGGTCGTCCGTTTCCCACCGGCTGGCCGTCGATTTCCACCACCGGCATCACATGATTGGTGGCGCTGGAGAGGAATGCCTCGCGGGCCAAGCGCACCTCCGCCAGAGAAAACGGCCGCACCTGCGTCGCCACGCCGCGGCGCGCCGCAAGTCCAAGTATGACCTCACGGGTCACGCCGGCCAGGATATCCATGCCGGTTGCCCGGGTCACGAGCACGCCCTCCACCGTAACGATCCAGGCGTTCGAAGATGCGCCTTCCGTGATCATGCCCTCGCTGTCGACCAGCCAGGCTTCCTGAGCGCCCTTGCTGCGTGCCGCCTCCTTTGCGAGGACGTTGGGGAGAAGGCCGACGCTCTTGATATCGCAGCGCTTCCAGCGCAGGTCCTCAAGCGTGATGACGCGTACACCGGCTTGTGCGCGAGCCTCGATGGCGGCCCACTTGACGGGGCGAAGTGTCACCACCACCGTTGCGGGCGGGTGAGACCTGGGAAACGCGTGGTCGCGCGGCGCGGTCCCGCGCGTGATCTGCAGATAGACCAGGCCGTCTCTCAGGCGATTACGCCGGACGGTCTCCCCGATCACGGCGCGCAGCGCCGCATCGCTCATCGGCAACGCCATGCCGATGGCGCCGAGCGATCTGTTCAGCCGCGCCATGTGGGCTTCCACGTCGAGAAGCGTGCCCCTCTTGAGGGCGAGTACCTCGTAGACGCCGTCGGCGAATTGAAAGCCACGGTCCTCAATCGAGACGGCAGCATCGTGCAGTGGCACATAACGACCCGAAACATACGCGAT
>Ga0209643_1002499_pt1 | contig 11729 bp, 12 predicted proteins | sample AutmiccBRH37_all_FD_187383 | JGI IMG/M metagenome (GOLD analysis project Ga0209643, IMG submission 187383) | Deep subsurface microbial communities from Mt. Terri, Switzerland - Autotrophic microbial communities BRH/37_all (SPAdes) (version 2) | ecosystem: Environmental > Aquatic > Deep... | reverse complement strand
GGATGGCGCGACCGTCGGCCTGCATGTCCTCGGCGGCGGCGATGACGGCGCGGCGCACGGCGGCGTCGTCGCGCACCGCGTCCTGGACCCAGCGCACCATGTCGCACGATCCGCCGCCAGAACCCGAGCCAGAACCCGCGCCCGATCCGCCGGCCCCGCCGCCGCCCGCGCCGTTCCCGCCCCCTCCGCCCGGGCCCGCGCCGACCGTCGCGGCGCCGGCCAGCTGCGCCGCGCCCAGCAAGGGCAGGGGCGGTCCCGGGGGCGCCGACGCGACGGGCAGGGGCTCGATCTCCGGCGGGGGTTTGGCGACGACCGGACGCGGGCGGGCCGCGGCCACGGCGGGCGGACGAAGCTTGGGCGCCTGTCTGGACGGCGTGGGCGATTGTGCGGCGGCGGCGGGCGCGTCCGGCTGGGGCGCCGGGTCGGGCGCGATGATCCGCGCGGGCGGAGCCGGCGGTGGCTCGACCAGTTCCACCGTCACGAACGGCGGCTCGGGCCTGTAGGGCGTCAGGGGCTCGGGGCGGGCCATCATCAGGATCAGCAACAGCCCCGCGTGGCCCCCCAGAATGGGCACCGCCGCCAGGACCCAGCGTCGGGTGCGGCCGACCGTCAATCGCCTATCCGTGAAGGGTTTTGAACAAGCCGCCACATGGTCATCAGAACAGAACGCCTGTAAAAATCACTACGTCCTGTTGAAAACACTCGGCCGCGTCAGGAAAGAGGCGGCGTCGAAATGCAATCTGACGGCGTCGAGCCGACGTTCCAGATCAGTCGATCCGCCTTCCGGCCGCGTCCGTCGGCGGAGCAACGCCTCCTCTGACAGCGAGGTTCCCACGTCGCGCAACATTCAGGCGAAACGGAAGGTTTTCTTATAGCAAAGCTGACGTTTTTAGGCCCAACGCACGTCATTACTCCGCCTTTTCTCCTGCGACATTTTCATCTGGCGCATGGTCTGGACGTGGCGCCCCAGCAAGAAGGAGACATGACTTGATCAGATCGAAACTCAGGACGGCGATGGTCGGCGGGGCGCTGATCGCCCTTGGTCTCGCAGCCAGCGGCTGCGCCAGCCATCGTTTCGTGCGTGACCAGGTCGAGGTGGTGGACAACCGCGTGACCCAGGTCGAGGGCACCGCCGGACAGGCGCTTCAACGGGCCAACGACGCCCACAAGCTGGCCGAGGGCAAGTTCCTCTATCAGGTCGTCCTGTCGGACGATTCGGTGAAGTTCCCGACCGACGCGTCGGCCCTGTCGCCGGAGGCCGAGCAGCGGCTGGCCCAGTTCGCCCAGCGCCTGCAGGGCGAGAACAAGAACGTCTATCTGGAAATCCAGGGCTATACGGACGCGACCGGCCCGGTCGAATACAACAATCAACTGGGCGAGCAGCGCGCCGAGGCCGTGCGTCGCTTCCTGAACCGTCAGGGCGTGGCCCTGAACCGGATGGCGACCATCTCCTACGGCCCGGAAGAGCCGGTGGCGTCGAACGACACGCCGGAAGGCCGGTCGCAGAACCGCCGCGTGACGATCGTCGTCCTGGCCTGATCGACAGGGACGGACGACAGAACGGCGGCCGCTTCGCAGCGGCCGCCGTTTTCGTGTCTAGAGGGCGTCGAAGAAGGCCGGCACGGCCTCGGTCGCTGGGCCATAGACGCCTTCGTCGAACAGCCGCGCGCCTTGCGTCGGCTCCAGATTGATCTCCACCGTCCGCGCACCGGCATAGCGCGCCGACTGGACGAATCCGGCGGCCGGATAGACCGCGCCCGAGGTGCCGATCGAGACGAACAGGTCGCAGCGCGCCAGGGCCTGTTCGATCCGCTCCATGGCCAGCGGCATCTCACCGAACCAGACGATATGGGGCCGCATCCGCCCTTGCGGGTGATGGGGCGAGGCCTCGTCCGCCGCCATGTCGCCGGGCCAGTCGACCACGACATGCGAGCGGGTGCAGCGCGCCTTCAGCAGTTCGCCGTGCATATGGATCAGTTGGAAACCGGCGGCCGGCGGGATTTCGCGGTGCGCCCGGTCATGAAGGTCGTCGACGTTCTGCGTCACCAGCAGAAAATCCCCGTCCCAGCGCGCCGCCAGATCGGCGAGGGCCCGGTGGGCGGCGTTGGGCGCGACCTGGGCCAGCTGCCGCCGTCGCAGATTGTAGAAGTCCTGCACCAGGGCCGGATCGGCGGCATAGCCCTCGGGCGTCGCCACATCCTCGACCCTGTGCCCGCACCACAGGCCGTCGTCGGCGCGAAAAGTGGGCACGCCGGACTCGGCCGATATGCCGGCGCCGGTCAGGATGACGAGGTTTCGATGAGCCATGATCCTGGTTAGCCCGTCTCTCCTCGGCGGTCAGCATGCGACCTCTTTTGACGTAGCCTTCCTCTATCGGTCACGGGCTCTTCACGGCTCCTGCGAGAGCGGCGTCAGATCGGGCTTGCCTAAAGTGCACTCAAAAAATCTGACGCCATCAGGGCGGAGCGGGCTGGCGTCTTCGGCGCCCCTCGTGACAAACAGGCTTCAACCAAAGGAGCCCCCGCCATGAAGACCCGCGCCGCCGTCGCCTTCGAGGCCAAACGTCCGCTCGAGATCGTCGAGGTCGATCTGGAGGGGCCGCGCGCCGGCGAGGTGCTGGTCGAGATCAAGGCGACCGGCATCTGCCACACCGACGCCTATACGCTGGACGGCCTCGACTCCGAGGGCGTCTTCCCGTCGATCCTGGGCCATGAGGGCGCGGGCGTGGTGGTCGAGGTGGGGCCGGGCGTGACCTCGGTCGCGGTCGGGGATCACGTCATCCCGCTGTACACGCCGGAATGCCGCCAGTGTAAGTCGTGCCTCAGCCGCAAGACCAATCTGTGCACCGCCATTCGCGGCACGCAGGGCAAGGGTCTGATGCCGGACGGCACCAGCCGCTTCAGCTACAAGGGCCAGGCCATCGCCCATTATATGGGCTGTTCGACCTTCTCGAACTTCACCGTCCTGCCCGAGATCGCCCTGGCCAAGATCCGCAAGGACGCGCCGTTCGACAAGGCCTGCTACGTCGGTTGCGGCGTGACCACCGGCGTGGGCGCGGTGGTCAATACGGCCAAGGTCGAGCCCGGCGCCAACTGCGTCGTCTTCGGCCTGGGCGGCATCGGCCTGAACGTCATCCAGGGGCTGAAGATGGTCGGCGCCGACATGATCGTCGGCGTGGACCTGAACCCTGCGAAGGAAGAATGGGGCCGTCGCTTCGGCATGACCCATTTCGTCAATCCGAAGAATGTTTCGGATGTGGTGGCGAATCTGGTCGAGATGACCGGCGGCGGCGCCGACTACACCTTCGACTGCACCGGCAACACCACGGTCATGCGCCAGGCGCTGGAAGCCTGCCACCGCGGCTGGGGCGAGAGCATCGTCATCGGCGTCGCCGAGGCCGGCAAGGAGATCGCCACCCGCCCGTTCCAGCTGGTCACGGGCCGCGTCTGGCGCGGTTCGGCCTTCGGCGGCGCGCGCGGACGCACCGACACGCCCCGGATCGTCGACTGGTATATGGACGGCAAGATCGAGATCGATCCGATGATCACCCACACCTTCGGTCTGGAAGACATCAACAAGGCCTTCGACCTGATGCACGCCGGCGAGAGCATTCGCTCGGTGGTGGTCTTCTAAAAACAGAGGAGAGACGCATGTTCACCCACGTCACCGTCGGCGCGAACGACATCGAGGCGTCGCGCAAATTCTATGATGCGGCCCTCGGCGCCCTGGGGCTCGGTCCGGCCCAGGGCCCGGATCCCAAGGGGCGGTACTGGTGGCGCACGGCCCATGGCGCCTTCGCCGTCGGCAAGCCCATCGACGGCGATCCCGCCTGCCACGCCAACGGCGGCACCATCGGCTTCGCCGCCAAGGACACGGCCATGGTCGACGCCTTCCACGCGGCGGGCGTCGAGGCCGGCGGCGCCTCGATCGAGGACCCGCCCGGCCTGCGCAACGGCGCCTTCGGCGCCCTGTACCTGGCCTATCTGCGTGATCCTTCGGGCAACAAGATCTGCGCCATGCACCGGGTCGGCTGATGGAAACGACGAAGACCCATGTCGTGCAGGGCGGGACGCTTCGCTATCTGAAACACGACAGCGCGACGACCGGGACGGTCATGACCCTGTCGGTCTTCGTTCCCGGCGGGGAGGGGCCGTTCCCGGTGCTGATCTGGCTTAGCGGCCTGACCTGCACCGAGGACAACTTCACCACCAAGGCCGGCGTCTATCGCGCCGCGGCCGAGCAGGGCGTCATCGTCGTGGCGCCCGACACCTCGCCGCGCGGCCCTGATCTTGAGGGAAAGGGCGTGGCCGACGACCCTGCCTATGACCTGGGCCAGGGCGCGGGCTTCTATGTCGATGCGACCCAAGCGCCATGGGCGCCGCATTTCCGCATGGAATCCTACGTCACGCAGGAACTCATCGCCCTGATCGACGCCGAATTCCCGACCACGGGCGCGCGCTCGATCTCTGGCCATTCGATGGGCGGCCACGGCGCCTTGACCCTGGCCCTGAACCACCCTGAACTGTTCCGCTCGGTCTCGGCCTTCGCCCCGATCTGCTCGCCGACCCGATGCGCCTGGGGCGAAAAAGCCTTCACCGCCTATCTGGGCGAGGACCGCGCCGCCTGGGACCGCCACGACGCCGCCAAACTGATCGCGGCCGGCGCGGCGCGCGGCGTCTACGACGACATCCTGATCGACCAGGGCGACGCCGACAGTTTCCTGACCGACCAACTGAAGCCCGAACTGCTGAAGGCGGCCGCCGATGCGGCGGGCCAGACGCTCACCCTCCGCATGCAGTCCGGTTACGACCACTCCTATTTCTTCATGACCAGCTTCATCGCCGACCACGTGGCCTTCCACGCCGAGCGATTGAAAAGGTAACGAGATGTCTGTGCTGCGCACCGTCCTATGGAGCTTCGGGTTGCTGGCCGTATTGGCGGCGGTCCCGGCTAAGGCGCAGGAACAGGTCGGCGACACGGATTGGCGTCCTCGCGTCGCCGCGCCAGCCTATTCGGGCGAAGGGCCGCTGGTCCGTGTCGACGAAGCGCATGGAAGCGTCCAGACCATCGATGGACGCTATGCAGGCTTCGCGGCGCTGATGCGCGCCGATGGTTATCGGGTGGACGCGGGGCGGGGGCGGCTGGACCGACCCGGCGCGCTGGAGGGTGTCGCCGTTCTGGTGATTTCCAATCCCGCTAGCCCTGACGAGGACGCACGCGCCTCCGCCCTCGACGCGTCCGAGATCGAGGCCGTGGCGTCGTGGGTGGAGCACGGGGGCTCCCTGTTGCTAGCGGCCGACCATGCTCCCCACGGCGCCGCCGCAGAGGCCCTGGCCGCTCGGTTTGGCGTCGTGATGGGCAAGGGTTACGCGGTACAGCGGGCCGGGACCGAGGTCACCGGCAACCTGAATTTTCCGCGGGAGGCGCTTGCTGATCATCCCATCATCGCGGGCCGGAACGATGCTGAAGGCGTGGCGCGGGTTCGAAGTTTCACCGGGCAGTCCTTGAAGGGGCCGGCGGAGGCGACCGTTCTGATGGCCCTTAGCGATGACGCGGTCGAGGCGCCGGATCTGGAGACGCTGCAGACAATCCGCAGCCGTCTACGAGCCGGCGAGAACCCTCAGACCGTTATGGACGAGTTGACGCGTCCTGCTCTGCCGGCCCAAGGATTGGCCATGCCATTTGGCGACGGACGCGTCGTAGTGCTGGGCGAGGCCGGAATGCTGACAGCCCAGGTCGTCGGGTTTCCCGACCAGCCGGACCGGGAACCCTTTCGGTTCGGTCTGAACACCGAAGGCCACGACGACCAGCAGTTCGCGCTGAACCTGATGCACTGGCTGTCCCGGCTGACCCCCTGATGCTAGAGGGGCGGCATGAGCGCCACCGATCCTTATGAGCCGATGTTTTCCGCCCTGTGCCGCGAGGTGGGCTTCTGCCTGCACGAGAAGGGACAGAAGCGGGTGATCGCCGCCCTGCCGAGCGGGCTGGACGCCGCCGTTCGCGCCGTCTTCGCCGCCGAAGGGGTGGACGAGCCGAATGCGCCGGGCGACGTGAAGCGCGCCGTGCGCGAATGCCTGAAGGCGAACTTGCCAGCTTGACCGTTCCGTGGCGATAAGTCGGAACGAATCCGGGTGATGACGCTTGGGTTTCACGAACGGGCGCCTAGATGAGGCGTATCGGAATCTGTCGCGAGAGGAACTCCACATGGCCTTCACCCTGCCCCCGCTGCCCTATGCCTATGACGCGCTGGAGCCGGCCATCGACAAGGAGACGATGACCTTCCACCACGACAAGCACCACCAGACCTATGTCGACAATCTGAACAAGGCCGTCGACGCCGACGCCTCGCTGCAGGGCAAGTCGCTGGAAGAAATCTTCACCAGCATCTCGACCGCGCCCAAGGCCGTGCGCAACAACGGCGGCGGTCACTGGAACCACAGCCTGTTCTGGGAACTGCTGGCCCCTGCCGGTCAGGCGGGTGAACCCTCGGCCGAACTCGCCGCCGCCATCGACAGCGACCTGGGCGGCATGGACAAGTTCAAGGAAGACTTCAACGCCGCCGGCGCCGCCCAGTTCGGCTCAGGCTGGGCCTGGCTGATCGTTCAGAACGGCAAGCTGAAGATCACCTCGACCCCGAACCAGGACAATCCGCTGATGGATGTGGTCGAGGAACGCGGCGAGGTCGTCCTGGGCGCCGATGTCTGGGAACACGCCTATTATCTGAAATACCAGAACCGCCGGGCCGACTATCTGAAGTCCTTCTGGTCGGTGGTGAACTGGAACAAGGTCAACGAACTGTACGCCGCCGCCGTCTGAGGACAGCGGTCTGGATTGCAGACGAAACGACGCCCGCCGGACCTCCGGCGGGCGTTTTCGATGGGGCGGGTCTAGTTCAGAGCGTCGGCCGCATGACGCGATCTTTGCTGCATGCGGTCGGCATGGTGCTGGCGCACCATGCGGCGCTGGCGCAGCAGGTCGTGGATGCCGTCGGCGAGGTCCAGCAACTGGCTGTCGGACAGGGGCTCCACCAGATCGACCAGCTTGTGTTTCAGGGTGTCGAAAGCCTTGTTGGAAAAGTTCGGCTTCGCCACCGGAGTGGATTGCGCCATTGTATCCTCCAGGGCGGCCCGGAGACGGGCCGCACGAGTAAGAAGAGGACGCGAAAGGGGGCGTGGTTCCCGGCCAACGTGCTTAACGGCCCGCCCGGCTTGACTCCCGCCGCCGCTCTGGCCATAAGCGCCGCCTTCCACGTGTCCGGTTCGCCGGGCGCGGGACTGATGACGGAAGATGCGTGGACCGCCGTTGAGATCGCATTCCCAATCGAGGGGATGCCGGGCCGCATCGTGAAAAAGAGAATAGAATGTCCAAGCGCCACAGCGCCAAATACAAGATCGACCGCGCCATGGGTGAAAACCTGTGGGGTCGCGCCAAGTCTCCGGTCAACAAGCGCTCCTACGGTCCCGGCCAGCACGGCCAGCGTCGCAAGTCGAAGGTGTCGGACTTCGGTCTGCAACTGAAGGCCAAGCAGAAGCTGAAGGGCTACTACGGCAACATCACCGAGAAGCAGTTCGCCAAGACCTATGACGAGGCCGCCCGTCGCAAGGGCAACACCTCGGAAAACCTGATCGGTCTGCTGGAATCGCGTCTGGACGCCGTCGTCTACCGCGCCAAGTTCGTTCCGACCGTCTGGGCCGCTCGCCAGTTCGTCAGCCACGGCCACGTCATGGTCAATGGCAAGAAGGTCGACATCGCCTCCTATCGCGTGAAGCCGGAAGACGTCGTCACGGTGAAGGAAAAGTCGCGCAATATGGCCCTGGTGCTCGAAGCCCAGCAGTCGTCGGAACGCGACATCCCGGACTATCTGGAACTGTCGGATCGTTCGTTCTCGGTCCGCTACGTCCGCGTGCCGGAACTATCGGACGTGCCGTACGCGGTGAAGATGGAACCGAACCTGGTCGTCGAATACTACGCTTCGTAAGCCGCGCTTACGAAGCCCTCTCCAAGAGGGTTATCACTCGTCGGACGGTTTGAGCCCGCAGGTGATGATCTCGGAGATTTGAGTTGGAAGGGCCCCGGATCCGTCCGGGGCCCTTTGTCTTTCGGCCTGTTCCCTTTATCGGCGAACAGGCGCATTCTCGAGCTGTTCAGGGTTCGACGGAATAGGGGAGGCCGCCAGGTGACGCGCGCCGTCTTCAAATTTGCGGCGGTAGTAGCCGTAGCCGGCGTTTCCGCCTGCGCAGGGGGGCTTCAGGACCCCAGCGTCTCGACCGTGGGCATGCCGGGGGCGCTGGAGCCGATCCATGCCGCGGCCTTCACCAAGGATTCGGCCGTCTTCTGGGTCAGTTCGAACGGTTGCACGCGCAAGGAAGATCTGATCCCCATCGTCAGCATCAAGGGCGCCGACGCGATCATCACCCTGCGCCGCATCGACGAGGACACCTGCGAGGACCCCCTGGTCCACGGCGTCGAGCTGAAATGGTCGTTCGAGGAACTGGGCCTCGCGCCCGGCTCGCCGGTCAGCGTCAACAATCCCTATCAGCTTCCCCAAACCTGAAGCCCAGACCTCAAGCAGGCCCGATTAGGCTTTCGTTAGCCGTCTTGGTCGCGGGTTGGTTAAAGTCCTTTCTCTAGTGAACGCTCATCCACCCTCTTCTGGTGCAGTTGATGCGTATCCTTTCCTGCCTGACTGGCGAACATAATCTGATGCTGGTGGCCCTGGCGGCCGTGCTGTGCGTCGTCGGTTCGGCCGTCAGCCTGCGTCTGTTCCAGCGTCTGAGATATGCCGAGAAAGGCGCGCGTACGGCCTGGACCTTCATGGGCGCCGTGGCGACCGGCGCGAACATCTGGTGCACGCATTTCGTGGCGATGATCGCCTATGATCCCGGCGTCGCCGTCGCTTACGAGCCGATGCTGACCGGCCTGTCGCTGGGCGTCGCCATCGCCGGCAGCGTCCTGGCCCTCACCGTGGCGGCGCGACGCTTCCGTTTCGCCGCCGAACTGGGCGGGGGTCTGTTCGGTCTGGCCGTCACCGCCATGCATTATACCGGCATGGCCGCCTTTGCGGTTGAGGCCGTCATCCTGTGGTCCCCCGTCTATGTGGCCGTCTCCGTCGTCGGGGCGGTGGTCCTGGGCGGGCTGACCTTCAATCGGGCGCGCGCCGCCGGCCGCAATGGCGGAACCCTCGCGGCCGCGGTCCTGATGGTCGGGGGCATAGTGACCCTGCACTTCACCGGCATGGCCGCGATGACCATCATCCCCTTCGCGCCGGCCGTCGGCGAGGTGACGGCCGAGCAGGCCAATATCGTGGTGGCCTTCGCCGTCGCCGCCGTCGGCCTGCTGGTTCTGGGCACCGGTCTGGCCAGCCATGCGCTGGACATGCAGTCCCGCGCCCAGGCCAAGATCCGTCTGGAGCATCTGGTCGAAGGCAGCGTCGACGGCATGGTGGTCGAACAGGACGGCCGCATTCTAGCGGCCAACGCCGCCTTCGCCGCACTGATCGACAGCGACCATGACGCCCTGGTGGGCGAGACCCTGTCGCGCTGGATTCCGGGCCTGGATGATCTTGCCGTCGGGGCCCTGACCCAGGCCGATGTCAGGCTCGAGCAGGGCGCGCCCATCCCGGTCGAGATCGCTGTCCGTAGCGACGGGCTCGAAACCGGCGATGCCCCCCTGATGATCTACGCCCTGCGCGATCTGCGCCCTCGTCTGGCCCAGGAACGGCGTATCGCCCACCTGGCGCGCAACGACAGCCTGACGAACCTGCCCAATCGCGCCTCCTTCCTGGAATGGCTGACGAAACAGACGGCCCAGGACAGCGGCAACCAGAAGGTCGCCCTGCTGGCCATGGACCTGGACCGGTTCAAGGAGGTCAATGATATCCACGGCCACGCCGCCGGCGACCAGCTGCTGGTCCGGATCGGCGAGCGGATGCGCGCCGCGCTTCGTCCCGGCGAATTCGTGGCCCGTCTCGGCGGCGACGAGTTCATGGCGGTCGTGCCGGTCGAGCGGCGCGAGGATGCGCTGAGCCTGGCGGACCGTCTGCGCGACGCCATCGTCGCCCCGGTCGATCTCGGCCACGCGGAGGTCGCCTGCGGCCTGAGCCTCGGCATCGCCGTCTGGCCCGATGACGCCGCCGACGTCTCGGCCCTGATCAACGACGCCGACCTGGCCATGTATCGCGCCAAGGCCTCCCTGACGACCGACGTCTGCTTCTACGAAGAGGAGATGGACGAGGCGGTGCGTAATCGCCGCCGCATCATCCAGCAGCTGCGGGAGGCTTTGGATCAGGAACAGTTCAGCCTGAACTGGCAGGTGCAGGCCACGCTCGAGACCGGCGAGGTCTCGGGCTACGAGGTTCTGCTGCGCTGGATACAGGCGGATGGGACCTTTGTTTCCCCGGCCGATTTCATTCCGCTGGCCGAGGAGACCGGCCTGATCCTGCCGATCGGCGAATGGGTGCTGCGCAAGGCCTGCGCCGAGGCGGCGACCTGGTCCGAGCCGCACAAGATCGCCGTCAATCTGTCGCCGGTCCAACTGGGCCATGTCGACCTGCCGCGCCTGGTGCATCAGATCCTGATCGAAACGGGATTGTCGCCGTCGCGGCTGGAGCTGGAGATCACCGAGACGGCCATGATCAGCGACCTGGAGCGCACGACCCATGTGCTGCGTCAGCTGAAACTGCTGGGCGTCTCCATCGCCATGGACGATTTCGGCACCGGCTATTCCTCGCTGTCCACCCTGCGCGCCTTCCCGTTCGACAAGATCAAGCTGGACCGCTCCTTCATGTCCGAGTTGGACGGCGGGCCGCAATCCGCCGCCATCATTCGCGCCGTCCTGGCCCTGGGCGAAAGCCTGGAGATTCCGGTCCTGGCGGAGGGCGTGGAGACGATGGAGCAACTGCACTTCCTGCGCGAACAGGGGTGCGACGAGGTTCAAGGCTATCTGCTGGGTCGACCCAAGCCGGTCGCCGACAATCACATTCAGGACGCCGCCAAGGCGCTGTGGCGAGATGATCTCGACGGCCCGGTGATGATCCAGGCCGCCTGATCGAAGACCTAGCGGCCGTAACCGGGCCAGTGCGCCTTGTCGGCCCGCTGGTACTGGGGCGGCAGGCCCTCGCCGTGGCCCAGGGTCACGGCGGCGTGGTGGGCCCAGTTGGGGTCGTCCAGGACCGCACGGGCGATGGCGACCAGATCGGCCTGACCCGAGGCGACGATGTCTTCGGCCTGTTGCGGATCGAAGATCATGCCGACGGCCATGACCGTTGCGTCCGGAACGGCCTGTTTGACCGCTTCGGCGAAGCGGACCTGATAACCGGGCTCGGCGCCCGGTATGTCGGCTCGCGGGGCGTTGCCGCCCGAGGTCAGGTGCAGATAGTCATAGCCCATCTCGTGGAGAGCACGGCCGAAGGCGATCACCTCGTCCAGCGCCAGCCCGCCCTCGATCCAGTCCGAGCCGTTGAAGCGGACGCCCAGGGCCTTGGTCCGGGGCCAGGCGTCGCGCACGGCCTGGGCGACACGTAGCGGGAAGCGTGCACGGGCCTCGGCCGAGCCGCCGTACGCGTCGGTGCGCTGGTTCGACAGGGGCGACAGGAATTCGCACAGCAGATAGCCGTGGGCGGCGTGCAGTTCGACCAGGTCGAAGCCCGCGCGTTCGGCGCGACGCGCCGCGTCCTCGAAGGCGGCGACCACGCGATCCATGTCCGCCTCGGTCATTTCCGCCGGCGTGTG
>Ga0209643_1002498_pt1 | contig 11736 bp, 8 predicted proteins | sample AutmiccBRH37_all_FD_187383 | JGI IMG/M metagenome (GOLD analysis project Ga0209643, IMG submission 187383) | Deep subsurface microbial communities from Mt. Terri, Switzerland - Autotrophic microbial communities BRH/37_all (SPAdes) (version 2) | ecosystem: Environmental > Aquatic > Deep subsurface... | reverse complement strand
CCGCGCTTCGATCAGTTCACCGGATTGTTCGCCTCGAGGAACCGCACCGTCTCGCGCAGCATCTGCATTCGGGTCTCGCTGCGCGACAGCCAGTGATCCTCGCCCGGCAGTTCGATCAGTTCGACCGATTTGCCGGCCCGGCGCATGGCGTCGGCCATGACCCGGCTCTGTTCGATCGGCACCACGGTGTCGTCCTTGCCGTGAATCAGCAGCAGGGGCGCCTCGGCCGCATTCGCCTGCAAGGTCGGCGACAGGACGTCCAGCGCCCGGTCGTTCAGCCGGGCCGCGCCCATGAACCGGTTCCAGTAGCGGACCGTCTGGCTGTCGTTACGACCCTCCTGACGCGCCTCCCAGTTGACCATGCGGCGAAGGTCCGACACCCCGGCGACGGCCACGCCGCAGCGATAGACGCCGGCGTCGAGCGTCAGCCCGGCCATGGCCGCATAGCCGCCGTAACTGGCGCCGACGATACAGACCCGGGCGGGGTCGATGATCCCTTCCGCCGCCAGCCAGCGCACGCCGTCGGACAGGTCCGTCTGCATCTTGCGCCCCCATTCGCCGTAGCCGGCTTCGAGGAAGTCGCGGCCATAGCCGGTCGAGCCCCGGAAATTGGGTTGCAGCACCGCATAGCCGCGCGCCGCCAGGGCCTGGGCCCACCAGTCGAAACCGGCCACGTCCTGAGCCTCCGGTCCGCCGTGCGGAAGGACCACCAGGGGCAGGCCCGAGGGCTCGTCCACGCCGGGCGGCAGGGTCAGATAGGCGGGAATGTCCAGACCGTCGGCCGCCGCATAATGGATGGGCCGCTGGCCGCCGACCTGGTCGGCGGCGATGGTCGGATAGGCCTCGGCCAGGACATCGGCCGCGCCTCGGGTGAAATCGACCAGCTGGTACAGGCCGGATTCGCCGATGTCGGTGAAGACGACCATCAGATTCTGCTGATCGTTCCAGGACACCAGTCGCGGCCGCTTGTCTCCAAAGCCCCGCTCGATGGCGCTCCACCGGCGCGCCGCCGCCGGTTCGATGAATTCGTAGTGGAACCCGTCCTCCTCCGTGCGTTCTCCGCCGATCAGCAGCTTGGTGCGCGGATGGTGGATCAGGCGGTCGGGATGGTGCTCGAAGGGCAACCGAGTCCATTCGCCGGTGTCGACATCGACCTCGAACAGCACGTCCGCGGTCTCGGCGTCGGCGTCCCCGTGGACCAGGTCCGGCCGGTAGGCGCCGATGGCCACGGTTCTCGGCGTGCGCCCCATGCCGAAGAAGACGGGCGTGTCGACCAGGGCGGTGACCGCCCAGGACTCGCGGAAGCCGCCGCCGTTCGGCAGGCGCAGCGACCAGCGGCCGCCGCGTTCGACATAGCGGCTCATGGCGATCACGACGCCGTCCTGGTTCAGGACATAGCCGTCGGTCTCGCGGTTCATCGACTCCACCGACCGGCCCCGGCCGGTATTCAGATTGATCCGGTGCAGGTCGCTCTGGCCGGTGGCGACGTTGAAGCCCCGCGCGAACAGGGTCTCGCCTTCGTCTGTCCGCCGGATCAGAGCCGGCCCGTAGAGCACGGCCAGAACATCCGGCGTTCGGTCCAGCACCTGGACGAGCTTCTTCTTCTCAAGATCCACAATCTGCCCGAAGAACAGCTCGGATCGCGGCACGCCGAGCATAGGAATGCTGCGCGTCTGCGACGTCACCACCAGCACATGGCCTTCGCCGATCCAGCGCAGGTCGCGCACCTTGACCTCTCCCACGGCGGCGGCGAAGACGTTCTCCCCCGTCGTCATCCGGGTGACGATGATGGCGCGGGTCTCGCCCACCACGGTGATCCGGGCGACCCGATCGCCGCTGGGCGACAGCTCCATGAATTCGATGGCCGGCGCGGCGCCATAAGCCTCCAGCGGCGGCGGGGCCTTGACCGCTGCAGCCTCGGCCTGGGCCGTCGCGGCCGCGCCTACCACACACGCAAACGCGACGATCGCCACGGCGAACGCCTTCATCCCCAACCTGACCACGCTACAGTTCTCCCCCGAGCACAGCCTCCTTTTCAGACGCCCCGCGTGCAAGTTGCAAGGGGTCAGCGTCATGCGGGACAAAAAGAAAGCCCCGACTGTGTCCAGTCGGGGCTTTCCAGATCAGCGATGGGGCGCGTCGATCAGCGCGGGGCCAGGATCATGATCATCTGGCGGCCTTCCATCTTGGGCGCGAACTCGACCTTGGCGATTTCGTCGAAATCGGCCTGGACCTTGTTCAGCAGCTTCATGCCCAGCTCGGGGTGCGCCATTTCACGACCGCGGAAGCGCAGGGTGACCTTCACCTTGTCCCCCTCGTCGAAGAAGCGGTGCATGGCCTTGGCCTTCACCTCATAGTCGTGGGTGTCGATGTTCGGCCGGAGCTTGATTTCCTTCAGCTCGACGACCTTCTGGCGCTTGCGCTGTTCGGCCTTCTTCTTCTGTTCCTGGAAACGGTGCTTGCCGTAATCGAGGATCTTGGCCACCGGCGGTTCGGAGGTGGAGACGATCTCGACCAGGTCCATCCCGGCTTCCTCGGCGGCTTCGAGCGCGGAAGAGGTAGGCATGACGCCCTGTTTTTCGCCGTTCTGATCAATGAGCAGAACGCGAGGGGCGCGGATATCCTGGTTCATACGCGGCCCGTCTTTCACGGGTGGCGCTTGCATGGGACGGCGAATGGGCGTCGTTTCCTTATGTGGTCAAAGAAGGCTTGTGTCTTGATGAGCGAATGCACGCGGCATTCGCCACGTTCCCCTCAAGGCCGGCAATATGCCTTCGCAAGCCCGGTTTTTCAAGGCTCGGCGGCTGAAGTCGCGGCGATATAGGCGTCGTGGAGCGCCAGAACCGCCTCGAACACATGATCCACGCTCAGATCCTCGATCGGAGCGAACTGGCCGCGGGTCTCGTTCGAGGCCGCCGTACGCGTCTTCGCCCCCCAGGGACCGTACAGCCACCATTCGGTCGGACCGAACAGGCCCAGGGTCGGCCGCCCCAGGGCCGCCGACACATGCATCAGGCCGGAATCGTTGCCGACGAACAGGTCGGCCCGGTCGATGGCGGCGGCCGAGGCCAGGATGTCGCCCTTGCCGACGAAGTCGACGCCTCGAGGTCCGGCGGCCTCCAGCGCCGGCGTCGCCGGCGGCCGGTCGCCCGGCCCGCCCACCGGCATGAAGCGCCAGCCGTCGAAGCGGGGCTCAGCCTTCAGCTTCTCGACCAGGGCGCCCCAACGGTCGGCGGGCCAGCTCTTGCCCGGCTGGTGGGCGATGGGGGCCAGGGCGATGATACGGCCGGGACCGGCCCCGCCTTCCAGCTGCGGATCGATGACGGCGGCCGCCTCGGCCCGCGCCTGATCGTCCAGGAAGATCTCGGGATCCAGCGGCGTCGGCGAGCCCATCAGGCGCGACACCATCTCGACCTTGCGCAGGCCGGTCTCCCAAGAGCGATTATAGACGATGCGCCGCTTGGCCGGGATCAGGTAGCTGAGCGCCGAACCCCGGATGTCGATGACCAGATCCCAGCGCGTCCCGACCGCCTGTTTCCACAGATCGACCCAGTGGCCGGCCATCTTCTTCTTGTCGAGCACGATGGTGCGCACGACGCCGGGCGCACTGCGGAAGAAGGGGGCGGGCGGACGACCGCAGGCGACGGTGATCTCCGCCCCCGGAACCTGGCGCGCGATCTCGCGGATCACGCCGGAAGAGATGACGCAATCGCCGATGCGGTTGGAGGTGACGAACAGGACCTGGGGCGCAGACAACTCTTCCTCCGTCATCCTCGGGCTTGACCCGAGGATCGGCGTCGCCGCGCGAAAACTGCGCGACGCAGGGCACGGCCGGGGCCGTCTTCTACGGTCCGTGTGCGTCACGCCCGATCCTCGGGTCAAGCCCGAGGATGACGAAGGGAGAAAGTCGCGGCACAAGGACGCCCATGACCGACATCCAGCACCTGTCCCGCCCCGACGGCGAAACCCTGGCCTACCGCCGCGTCGACGGCGATGGCCCGACCGTGGTCTGGATCGGCGGCTTCCGCTCCGACATGGAGGGGACCAAGGCCCTGGCCCTGGACACGGCCGCGCGCGACCGCGGCTGGAACTTCGTCCGCTACGACCATTTCGCCCATGGCCAGTCGTCCGGCGACTGGCGACGGGCCACGATCGGCCGTTGGCGCGAGGACGCCATCGCTCTGATCGACAGTCTGTCTGGACCGGTCATCCCGGTCGGGTCGTCGATGGGCGGCTGGGTCGCGCTGCTGGCGGTCCTGGCGCGGCCTGAGCGGATCAAGGGGCTGGTGCTGGTCAATCCGGCCCAGGACTTCACCGAACGCCTGATGTGGCCCGGTTTGGCCGACCACGAACGCCAGGCCATACTGCGCGAAGGCGAGACCCTGGTCGTCGAGGAAGGCCTGGGCGAATATGTTCTGACCCGCCGCATGTTCGAAGAGGCGCGCGACTGGCTGGTGCTGGACGGCGTCATCGAAATCGCCGCCCCGATCCACATTCTGCAGGGCCGTGCCGACGACGTCGTCCCCTGGCGCCATCAGATCGAACTGGTCGAGCGTCTCACCGGCGGCGACGTCCGTCTGGACCTGATCGACGGCGGCGACCATCGGCTGTCCACGCCGGCCGACCTCGACCGGCTGGTGGCGGCGGTAGAGGGGATGCGCATTTAGCTTAACCGCACCAAATTTCGTACACGCCCCACCCAACAGTACGACCGCTTGCAACGAACCGGCGCAATGCGCTCACGCACCCTAACGTCATCCAAAGCAGCGTTTTCAACTCCGATGCGGCGAACCGTCAACGCGCGCCTTGTCCAAGTACAACGAATAAATTGACGATAATCCCAACGTACAATGTCACGTTACGCGACATACGAGTTGACGACTCCGTCAAGCCAACATAAAAGGATGCATCGTTAACGGCGTTAATGACCGTCTCTCTTGAAAGAGATTTGGCGTCGAGGGCAGGATTCGAACCTGCGACCATCATCTTAAAGCCTCCCCGGTGCGCCAACACTGGATCATCGGCTTTATGAGGTGGGATTCCATTCACCCTCCTCGACGTTGGGCACCATGCCCTGAACCAGCCCGTTGGGTCAACCGTTATCCTTGTCTGTTTACTGAAAATCAAACCTAACTAGGCCATATGGTGGCTGCTATGGCCGAAGCCTACTAAGGCTACACTACGCTACGGCAGCGACGGACCTAGCGGGAGGGTGCTAGCGTCTTATGGGGATATTTATCTCCCGCCCGTCAGCTCCCCATACAGATCCGTCCGCCGGTCGCGGAAGAAGCCCCAGGCGGCGCGATACTTGTCCAGTTCGTCCAGGTCGAAGCTGTGCACCAGCACGCCCTCCTCTTCGGCGCCCAGGCTCTCGACCAGATCGCCCTGCTGGTCGGCGATGAAGGAATGGCCGTAGAAGGTCTGGCCGACCGCCGTCACCGTCTCATGGCCGATCCGGTTGGCGCCCACGACGGGCACGGCGTTGGACACGGCGTGGCCCTGCATGGCGCGCCGCCACGGCTGGGCCGTGTGTAGGGTCGCGTCATGCGGCTCGGTGCCGATGGCGGTCGGATACATCAGGACGTCGGCGCCCATCAGCATCATCGCCCGGGCGGCTTCCGGGAACCACTGGTCCCAGCAGATGCCGACCCCGACCTTGCCGAACCGGGTGTTCCAGACCTTGAAGCCGGTATCGCCGGGCCGGAAATAGTATTTCTCCTGATAGCCGGGGCCGTCGGGGATATGGCTCTTGCGATAGACGCCCAGGGCCTCGCCGTCCGCGTCCAGCATGACCAGCGAGTTGTAATACTGCGGCCCGTCCTTCTCGAAGATCGAGACGGGAATGGCCACGCCCAGTTCCCTGGCCACCGGCGCCAGGGCCGTGACGCACGGATGCTCGCGCCATTCATAGGCCTGGCTGAACCAGTGCTCCTCCTGAGACACGCAGAAATACGGCCCCTGGAACAGTTCCGACGGCAGGATCACCTGCGCCCCTTTCGACGCCGCCTCGCGCACGAAGCCGATCGTCTTGTCGATATTGGCCTGCATATCCTCGCCATACGAGGTCTGGATGCCGGCGACGGAGATGCTGCGGGTCATGCGGGCTCCTGCTGGGAGATACAGTGGAAGGATCCGCCGCCCGTCAGGATGGCGATGGACGGCAGGGGGATGATCTCGCGATCGGGGAAGGCCTCCTTCAACGCCTGGCAGGCCATTTCGGCTGCGCGCTCGTCGCCATAGGTCGGCACGACGACGGCGCCGTTGGCGATCAGGAAGTTCATATGGCTGGCCGGGATCGGGCGTTCGTCCTCATCCAGAACTAGGCCCGGCGACGGGATCCTCAGCACACGGATTGGGCGACCCGCCGCATCGGTCATGCCCAACAGGTCGCGGGCCGTGGCGTCATAGACCTCGGCGTTCGGATCATTCTTGCCCCAGGCGACAGGGCAGGCGACGACGCCCGGCGCGACGAAACGCGCCAGATTGTCGACATGGCCGTCAGTGTGGTCGTTCAGCAGGCCGTCGCCCAGCCACAGCACGGCCTTTGCGCCAATCGCCGCTTCCAGGGCGGCGGTCGCGACCGCCTCGTCCTGGTTCCAGGCGGGGTTGCGGTTCGGGTTCAGCAGGCACTGGCGGGTGGTCAGCACCGTCCCTTCCCCGTCATGATCCAGCGAGCCGCCCTCCATGACGAAGTCGTTCCAGCTCAGGGCCACGCCGGCGTGTTCGCCGATCTGGCCCGCGACCAGTTCGTCGCCCGGCATGTCGTACTTGCCGCCCCAGCCGTTGAACCTGAAGGCCGCCGCCGTCTTGGAGCCCGCGCCGAAGATCGGCCCGGTGTCGCGCAGCCAGATGTCGCCGAACCGGCCCGGCACGACCTCGACATTCTCGACCCCGGCGAACCGCGCCTGGACATCGGCCAGGATCTCGGCCTTTCCGACCATCAGCTTCACCTGTTCGCGGCCCGGACCGGCCAGGGCGCGCACCAGACCCTCGACATCGTCCTGCGCCTGTTCCAGCGCCTCGAACCAGTATTCCGCATGGCTGGGCCAGCCCACCCACATGGCGCGGTGCGGAGCCCACTCGGCAGGGATGGCGGCGGAGATGGGAGCGGTCATGGGCGAAACGGGTCCTGTCTGAGGGTCCGACGACGGGGCGGCGAACCGCGAGCCGCGCCATATGGCCCCAACCGCCCCCGACTTCAACGGCGGCTCAACGTCCCGGTTCTGCGTCCCGGTTCTGCGTCCCGGTTTCTGGCTCAAAGAAAAAGGGCGGCCCGTTTCCGGGCCGCCCTTCGTCGTTTCAGTCTTGGTTCTGCTTAGAAGGAGGCGCGCAGGGTCACCATGGCGGTCCGAGGGGCGCCCAGCTGGTAGCTGGCCGTACCCGTGGTCGAGGTCGAGATGTCGCCCAGATACTCGGTGTCGAACAGGTTGATCACGTTGAACTGGAGGTAGGAAGCGCCGTTGCCGAGGCTGGCGAGGTTGTACCGGACATCCAGATCGAAGGTGGTGTAGTGCGGCGCCACTTCGGTGTTGATGTCGTTGGAGAAACGATCGCCGACATACTTGCCTTGCAGGCCCAGATCGAAGGCGCCGACCGTATAGGCGACACGCAGGCCATACTGCCAGTCCGGGGTCTCGACCAGTTGGTTGCCGGCCGTCGGGATAAAGACCGGCACGCCGCCCGAGGTGCCGTTCGGCAGGTCGCTCTTAACCTCGCTGTCGGTGTAGGTCACCGACCCGGTGACGCTCAGCTTCTCGAACGGCGACCAGCCGACTTGACCGTCGAAGCCCTGCAGCGTCACATCGCCGACGTTGCGGGTCAGGAACAGGTTCTCGGCTTCGTCGAAGGTGCGGACGATCCGGTTGGAGTAGTCCGTCTTCCACAGAGCGATCGAGCCGATCAGGCCCGGCGCCTGGTAACGGTAGCCGATGTCGTACGAGTTGGTGCGCTCGGGCTCGGGGTTCACGTCGACAACGTCATAGAGGTCGTCGGTGCGCGGAGCCGAGAAGCCCTCGGCGTAGCTGACGTAGACCGAGTTGTGGTCGGCGAAGCGCCACGTCGCGCCGGCGTTCGGCAGAACAGCGTCATAGCTCTTCTCGAACGAACGGGGCTTGCCATAACGGTTGGCGGCGCTGCTGTTCATCGACGAAGCCGGGAAGGTCACCAGATCGGTGCCGGGCACCGGCGTGCCCACCTGGGTGGTGCAGTAGGCGTTGAAGGTGTCGCGCTGGTAGCAGTAGTTGTTCAGTTCACGGTCGAAGTACGGGGCGCGAACGCCCAGGTCCAGGCTGATGGTGTCGTTCAGGAAGTTGCCGCGATATTCGGCGGCGATCTGGTTCAGCTTGGCGTAGGACAGACGGTCACGGCGACGCAGGATCGTGCCGTCGGGCAGGTTCACCGGCGTACCGTTACGACCGGCGAAGACGTCTTGCGGCTTGCCGTCGGCGTTGATGTAGCCGAACTGGCCCGTCTGACGGTGACGACCGTTGTCGTAGGTGTAGGCGACACGCAGACGGTTGTCTTCGTTCAGGTCCCAGATCAGCGAGGTGGTCAGGGCGTAGCGGTGGGTGTTGGTGATGTTCGGACGGAACAGGGTCACGCGGGTCGCCCCGTTGATGACGCCGTCACCGTTCAGATCCACACCTGCGGCGGTCGAGTTGCCGCGCAGTTGTGCGTCGGTCTCGCTCATGGTCTGGGTGCCGCCGCCGTGCGCGAGGACGTACTGGAAGGACGGGTCGACCGTCAGGATCAGGTTGTCGCGCAGCGTGAAGCGCGAGGAACCACGCAGGTTGCCGGTGTTCGACGGGTTGATGCCGGTCAGCGTGGCGGGCAGCGAGTTGCCCGAGTCATAGGCGTTGCCGGCGTTGAACTGGGCCAGCGTCTTACGCGCGATGAAGCTGTTGCGGTTCTCGTTGTAGTTGGCCGTCAGCGACATGAAGTCGCCGTTGTCGCCCAGAGCCTGGTAGAGGCGGCCGTTGTACTGCGTCTTGTCGACGCCGCCGGCGCCGATGAAGTGGTCATACTGGGTCTTCGAAGCCGAGAACCAGGCCGTCGTGCCCCAGGGGCCGAAGGCGCCGGTGTCGACCAGGCCGAAGAAACGACGGTAGCCGGTCTCGCCGATCGAGGGCTGCAGGATGACGCCGAACTCTTCGGCCGGGCGACGCGTCGTGTAGTTCACGGTGCCGCCGGTCGCCGAGGCCGTGGGGCTGTCGACGTCGGTCGTGCCCAGGTTCACGGTCGCGCGGCTGATCAGTTCCGGATCGAGCTGCTGGTTGGAATAGATGGCGTAGTTGCCGGTGTCGTTCAGCGGCACGCCGTCTTGCGTCAGGGACACGCGAGCGGCGTCAAAGCCGCGGATGGTCAGGTCGCCGCCGGACGAACCGAAGGCGTCGTTGTTGGTGAAGTTCACGCCCGGCAGCAGGTTGATCGAGTTCAGGATCGTCTGACCCGGAGCTTGGGTCGAGATATACTGGTCAGTCACGGAGGCGCGCGACTTGGAGACCGTTTCGGCGACGATGGCGCCGTCGATGGTGCGCGGACCGCGCTGACCGGTGACGACGATCTCGTTCAGTTCAGCGGCTTCCGTACCCGTCGATTGGGCCGAGGCGGCGCCGGCGCCGGCCAGCGTGCCGACGATGGCGGTTGTCGCCCAGAAGAGGCGCTTGCGGTTGATCATTGCATCTATCCCCAGATAGGGCCGGACGTGGCCCGAAGGCGCCAGGCGGAGTCGCCTGCCGAAATCTGGCCCCATCTACGTCGGCTGTTGAAATGCAGGGCGACAGTTATGCGACAGTGAAATGACAAGGCCACGTTGTGGCCTTGCCGCAACAATCGCCTCGTCAGACGTCCGGTTTGTTAGAAAACCCGCTCGAACATGTCAGCCACGCCGCCAACTGTTCGCTTGATCGCCCTGGGTTCGTGGAAATTTCCGTTCACCTGGCTCTGTGCGATGACATGGGCGCGGAACCGGGTGAACAGCACCGGGTCGGGACCCTGGGGGGCCGACCAGAAGGCGTCGAGGGATTGCTGGTCGGTCAATCCGTCGAAATCGAAGAAGGCGTCGCCCAGCACCTTGACCGGAGTCTGGAACCCGAGCGCCGACAGGGCCGCGCTGGAATTGTTCACCACCATGCCCCGCGACGCGCGGCACAGTTGGGCGAGATTGCCGCCGTCGATGAAATCCACCCGTCCCTGAAGCCCGCGCTCGATCGCCAGCCGCCGCGTCACGGCCGCCAGATCGACCACGCCGGGATCGAGCGGATGGTTCTTGACCACCAGCCGCGCCTCGCGAGGCGCATGGGCCGCGAAACTGGTCAGGAGTTCGGCGAGGAAGGCGGTGTTGTCGGGGTAGCGGGAATAGCGAAGCAACTGGGCGTCGCCTTCGCGCTGTAGACAGGCGATGAAGAATTCGCCCCGGGGGGCGATGGCGTCCACCTGGTTGTTCGCCACCGACCGGAACGCCAGCCCAAGATAACGTCGGACATGGCCCATACACTGGGCGAGCGGGGACACCGTATAGTGGTTGGAGTAGCGGGGGAACAACAGGCGACCCAGTCCCTGGGCCAGGTGATAGGCGCTGATGTTGATCACATGATAGGGCAGTATCCGCCCGACGGGCACGGGCTCGGCGAGCGTCGGCGCGGGCGCGGCGTAGCCTTGGCGGAAGCGAGGCAGGCCGCTCGAGGCGTTGACCCCGTTCCGTTCGACCGTGATCCAGTCCGGCCGGAAATAGCCGTTCTCAAGCACCCAGATGTTGGCCGACAAGGCCTCCCGGGCGTCCAGGACGGCGCGATTATAGGGGCCGCCCTCTCCGAACAGGATCAGATCGGTGACCCCTTCGGTCATCTCCGCCAGACGGGACGTCCAGGCGTCGGCGCCGCCCTTGAAGGTCACGCGGCCCGCTCGGCGCCAGTCGAGGGCGTCGCCGGCGTTGAAGATCATTCGCCGGACCACGCCGCCCCGCGACTCGAGCACGCCCGCCAGAGCGGCGCCGAAAGGGCCGAAGGGGGCCGAAACGATCAGGAACCGACGGCCCTTCAGCCGCCCTTGAGGCGGTTCCGCAACCGTCGGACGGATGGCAGAACCGAACTCGTCCGTCAGGAAGGGCTTCGGGAGAAGCCTCGTCCTCGTCAGCATGCTTGGGGACGCCTCGGCGCGAAGCCTGTAGCGCCGCGGCCTACGCGCCGATATCGGCCGCTGAGCGGGACGGGTGTCCACCATCTAGACATCTCTCGATTGCAGGTCATCGCCATGCGAGGAGGCGCCAAGCGAATCGACGCAACCAAACTTCATGGCGAGAGAGACGATCATCCTGCTCTATGTGACTGGTCGCAAGGCCCCGTTCAACCAAATTAGCGGCGGAACTGTGAGGTTTTTCCAGCAACTCCGAAACATTTGATAAAACTCGAAACCACCGCCTCCACAGGGAAGGCGGCGGCTCCGATATTCATCGTCATACAATCACGACCTGTGTCTCCGGCTCGACGTATCGAGCCGGAGACTTTCAGGCTTAGAAGTTGATGTCGATGGTGGCGCGACGGTTGAGGGGTTCGCGCACACCGTCGGCGGTGGGCTTGGCCAGGGCGGTTTCACCCTTGCCGTCGAGGGCGATGACGCCGCCGTTGACGCCTTGGGCGACCAGGGCGTCCGCGACGGTGCGCGAACGACGGTTCGACAGGCCGAGGTTATAGGCGGCCGAGCCCGAGGTGTCGGTGTAGCCGACGATCAGGACGCGGG
>Ga0209643_1002496_pt1 | contig 11742 bp, 9 predicted proteins | sample AutmiccBRH37_all_FD_187383 | JGI IMG/M metagenome (GOLD analysis project Ga0209643, IMG submission 187383) | Deep subsurface microbial communities from Mt. Terri, Switzerland - Autotrophic microbial communities BRH/37_all (SPAdes) (version 2) | ecosystem: Environmental > Aquatic > Deep subsurface... | reverse complement strand
GCGGTCCATGGCGCGCACCAGGGCCGGATCGACGTGATAGTCCTCGGCCGGCACGGCGAAGCACATGCGCAGGAAGTTCTCGGCATAGGACAGGTCGTTGCGCGGCGACACGAACGGCTGGCCGATGTGGTATTTGTAGGCCCGGGCCGCGATGGTCGGCATCTTGGCGATCAGGCGGATGGCCGATATGTCGCGCTGCACCGGATCATGGATGTCCAGGCTGTCGTGATAGAAGGCCGACAGGGCGCCGACGGTGCCGACCATGATCGCCATCGGGTGGGCGTCGCGGCGGAAGCCTTCGAAAAAGCGGTCGAACTGGGCATGCAGCATCGTGTGCATGGTGATGCTGTTTTCGAACTTCTCGTACTGAGCGGCGGTCGGCAGTTCGCCGTGCAGCAGCAGGTGGCAGACCTCGATGAAGTTCGATTGCGACGCCAGCTGGTCGATCGGGTAGCCGCGGTGCAGCAGCACGCCCGCGTCGCCGTCGATATAGGTCAGGGCCGATTCACACGCCGCCGTGGAGGTGAAACCGGGGTCGAAGGTGAAGGCGCCCGTACCCGCGTACATTTTGCGGATGTCGATGACGTCCGGGCCGGTGGAGCCCGAAAGGACCGGGAGGTCGATGGTCTTGCCCTCGAAGGACAGGGTCGCCGAGCCGGTGGGTTTGGCTTGTTCAGTCATGAATGCCCCTTTGCATCACACGTCCAGGCGCGGGGAGGCGTCGGCCGCTTTTTGGTTTGTGGGAGATCACTTAGTCTGTTGCAGCGCATCATCCAAGCGCCCGAGACTTTCGTCGGGGCCAAGTGCGGACAAAGTTCGTGCGATATCGGGTGAACTTGACCCTGCGGTAAGGGCCGCGCGCATAGGCGGCCCGATCTTGCCGAACCCGACCTCTTCGGATTCGGCGAAGCTTTTGAGTTCGGCTTCGAGGGCGAAGACGTCCCAGGACTGGAACAGGCTCAGACGGTCGCGCAGCCGGCCCAGGCGGTCCAGGGTCTCGCCGGACAGCAGGCCGCGCGCCTTGTCGTCCAGGGCGAGAGGGCGGGACTTCAGGACGAATTCAGTCTGATCGGCGAGGTCCAGCACGGTCTTGGCCCGGTCCTTGACGAAGGGCATGGCGCGCTGAAGTTTCGCCTCGTCCGCCTCTTCGATAGCGCGGCCCCGCGACAGGTGGACGTCCAGGGTCAGTTTGGCGAGGCGTTCGTCGTCGGCGAGGCGCAGCCAGTGCGAATTGACATGGGCCAGTTTGTCGAAGTCCAGCCGGGCGGGCGCCTTGCCGATGCCGGACAGGTCGAACCATTCGACGGCCTGGGCGTCGCTGAACAGTTCGTCGTCGCCGTGGGCCCAGCCCAGACGCGCCAGATAGTTGCGCATGGCCTCGGCCAGATAGCCCATCTCGGCGTATTCGTGCACGGCCTGGGCGCCGTGCCGCTTCGACAGCTTGGCGCCGTCGGGGCCGTGGATCAGCGGGATGTGGGCGAAGGTCGGCCGGGTCCAGCCCAGGGCGTCATAGATCAGGCTCTGTCGGGCGGCGTTGTTCAGGTGATCGTCACCCCGAATGACATGGGTCACGCCCATGTCGTGGTCGTCGACGACCACGGCCAGATTATAGGTCGGCGCCCCGTCCGAACGCAGCAGGACCAGGTCGTCCAGGTCGTCGGTCGACCAACTGACCGATCCCTGGACCTCGTCCGCGACGGTGACTGTGGTCGAATGCGGACGACGGAAGCGGACGACGTGGGGCAGGGCCAGGTCGTCGACGGTCGGGGTCCGGTCGCGCCACGGCGATTCGAAGGCGCGTTTTTCGGCCTTGGCCTCGTCGCGCAGACGGCCGGTCTCCTCGGCGGAGGTGAAGTCGCGGTAGGCGTGGCCTGTCTCAAGCAACTGATCGACCACCTCGCGATGGCGGTCGGCGCGGCTGAACTGGAAGACCGGTTCCTCGTCGGCGAACAACTCCAGCCAGCTCAGACCGTCGAAGATGGCCTTGACCGCCTCGTCGGTGGAGCGTTCGCGGTCGGTGTCCTCGACCCGGATCAGGAAACGCCCCGCGTGTCTCTTGGCGTATAGCCAGTTGAACAAGGCGGTTCTCGCCCCGCCGATATGCAGATAGCCTGTGGGCGAGGGGGCGAAGCGGGTGACGACAGTCGAAGAAGGCAAGGTCATGGGGGAGGGGTCCGTAAGCGAGGCCCTTATACGCCCCGACACGGCAAAACCTACCCCCGGCGCACGATTGAGCGCCTGGTTGGTCGAGGAGGCGGCCGCCCAAGGCCTGCGATGGCGACTGTGGGCGCCGGTCGCTTTCGGCGCGTGCGGGGCGGTCTATTTCTCGCTGCGGTCCGAACCGGCCCTGTGGCCGCTGCTGCTGGCGGCGGTCGCCTGCGTGGCGGTCTGGCTGGCGGCGAGGCGACGGGGCGGGCGACGTTCCCTGACCTGGCCTCTGATGATGCTGGCCTGTCTGGCCAGTGGTCTGGCGGCGGCCAAGCTGCGCACCGAGATGATCGCCGCCCCAATCGCGCCGGCCCTCGGCGAACCGACGGTGATCGAGGCCTGGGTCGAGGATGTGGACGGACCGGGCCAAAGAGGCGCGCGGGTCGTCGTCGCCCCGGTCTGGATCCGGGGTCTCGCGCCGGCACAGACGCCGGTGCGGCTCAGGGCCACGGTGCGGGGCGAACCGCCGAGGCCCGGCGAGGCGATCCGCCTGTTCGCCATCCAGAATCCGCCGCCCGCCCCGGCCAGCCCCGGCGCCTATGATTTCGGACGGAACGCCTATTTCCAGGGGCTGGGCGGGGTGGCCTTCGCCCTGGGGGAGACGCGACGGATCGACTTGCCGCCCGCGCCCTGGCGGCTGCGGTTGGCGATGGCGGTGAACAGCGCCCGCTATGCTCTGGCCGAACGGATCGTGGCGCGGCTGGGGGAGCGGACCGGCGGGATCGCGGCGGCCATGACCACCAGCCACGAGACCTGGATCAGCCCGACGGACATGGACCTGATGCGCGATTCCGGTCTGGCGCACATCCTGTCGGTGTCCGGCCTGCACATGGCCATCGTCGGGGGATTCGTCTTCTTCGCGGTCCGGCTGGGCGTCGCGGCCTGGCCCTGGTTGGCCCTGCGGGTTCCGGGAAAGAAGGTCGCCGCTCTGGCGGGCTTGACGGCGATCGGCGTCTATCTGGTCGTGTCTGGCGCGCCGCCTCCGGCCGAGCGGGCGGCCATCACCGCCTCCATCGCCTTTCTGGCCATACTGCTGGACCGACAGGCGGTGACCATGCACGGCCTGGCGGTCGCGGCCTTCGTCGTCCTGTTGATCCAGCCCGAGGCCATCGTCACGCCCGGTTTCCAGATGTCGTTCGCCGCCACGGCGGCCCTGGTCGCCCTGGTGGAAGCCTGGCCTCGGCGGATACGCGAAATCTCGGCGCCCTGGCCCATCGTGGCGGTTCAGAGATTCGGCGGCTGGCTGACGGCGGCGGTGGCAGCCAGCGTCGTCGCCGGACTGGCGACGGGGCCGTTCGCCATGCAGCATTTCAATCGCACCGCCATGTACGGTCTGCTGGCCAATCTGGGCACGGCGCCGGTCGCGGACTTCATCCTGATGCCGGCCCTGGCCCTGGGAGCGGCGCTGGAGCCGCTGGGGCTGGGCGGGCCGTTTCTGGCGGTGGCGGGCTGGGGCGTCGATCTGATGCTGGCCATCGGCGGATGGACCGCCGGCCTGCCGGGCGCCGTGCGGACGGTCGCCAGCGCGCCCGACCATGTCCTGCCCATCGCCTTTCTAGGGATTCTGTTCGTCTGCCTGTGGCGGGGGCGCCTGCGCTGGCTGGGCGTCCCTCTGGCGGCGGCGGTGCTGATCTGGCCTCGCGCGCCGACGCCCGATCTGTGGATCGGGGACGAGGGGACCAACGCCGCCTTTCACCGCGAGGCGACGGCGGTGGTGGTCCGGCCCGGCGTGCGCGAGTTCGCCGTCGATCTGTGGTCGCGACGAAGGGGATTGGCGATGACGGATCGAACCGAGGCCGGCTGGCTGTGCGACCGGTTCTCGTGCCGTCCTGAAAGCCATGACGCAGGCCCGGTCGCCCTTTGGTGGGGCAGGCGCGCGCCGAACCCCGATCAGATGGAGACGCTGTGCCGGGCTGCCCCGGTCGTCAGCGTGAGGGCCGTCGTCGGGAATCTGCCCCCGTCATGCGACGGACGGCTGGTCCTCGACGGCGTCGATTTCGCGCGGGGCGGGGCGGTGGAGCTGTGGCGCGACGCCTCGGCCGAGGAAGACCGATGGCGCGCGGTCTGGACGAGCGACGTGCGGGGGGACCGGCCTTGGACGCGCCAGTCGGACCCGGACGTCAGTGATAGCGGCGCATGAGGCCGACCAGCTTGCCCTGGACCTCGACCTGGTCGGGGCCGAAGATGCGGGTCTCGTAGTTGCGGTTGGCAGGCTCCAGGGCGATGGAGCCGCCCTTGCGGCGCAGCCGTTTCAGCGTGGCTTCCTCGCCCTCGACCAGGGCGACGACGATCTCGCCGTTGGTCGCCGTGTCGCCCCGGCGGATCACCACCAGGTCGCCGTTCAGAATGCCGGCTTCGATCATGGAATCGCCCTCGATCTCGAGGACATAGTGGTCGCCCTTGCCCAGCATGGATTCCGGCACCGACAGTCGGTCCTGCTCGTGCTGGATGGCGGCGATGGGGGTGCCGGCGGCGATCTTGCCCAGCAGGGGCAGCTCGCGGGTGTCGTTGGCGGCGGAAACCGAGGCGCGCGGGACGCCCCCGCCCTCGATCACGTCAGGCTTGAAGCCGGCCCGGCCGCGCGGCGCGCCCGCCGTCGCCTGTTCGGGCAGTTTGGTCACTTCCAGCGCCCGGGCGCGGTGGGCGAGGCGGCGGATAAAGCCCCGTTCCTCCAGCGCCGTGATCAGCCGGTGAATGCCCGACTTGGACGCCAGATCCAGCGCCTCCTTCATCTCGTCGAAGGACGGGGAGACGCCGGTCTCCTGAATCCGTTCGTGGATGAACATCAGCAGTTCGTGCTGCTTGCGCGTGAGCATCGCCAGGCCCTCGTAAGCCCCTTCCTCGAATCGGAACGGGCCGTGAACATTGACGATGTTCTGTAAGTGTTCCTTCCTAATGTCAACTTAACGGCGTCGCTTCCGTGTCGGAATACGAGATCAGACCGCCAGAAGGGCGCGGGTGGCGGCCTCGACATCGGGCTGACGCATCAGGCTCTCGCCGACCAGTATGGCCTGGGCATGGGCGGCGGAGACGCGGGCGACGTCCTCGGGCGTGAATATGCCGCTTTCGGCCACCAGCAGGGCGCGGACGGGGCTGAGCATCGCCAGCCGTTCGGTGACCTCCAGATCGACCTCGAAGGTGCGCAGGGACCGGTTGTTGATGCCTACCAGGGCGTCGCCCCGGTCCGAGACCAGCGCGCAGGCGCGGGCCATCTCGGCCTCGTCATGGGTTTCGATCAAGGTGTCCATGCCGAACCGCTCGGCCTCGGACAGCAGTTCGGCGGCCAGTCGATCGTCGATCATGGCCAGGATGATCAGGATGCAGTCGGCGCCCAGTGCCCGGCTCTCGGCCACCTGCCAGGGATCGACCAGGAAGTCCTTGCGCAGGCAGGGCAGGGCGACCGCGTTGCGGGCCTGGCCCAGATAGGCGTCGTCGCCCTGGAAGCTGGGGCCGTCGGTCAGGACCGACAGACAGGATGCGCCCCCGGCCTGATAGGCCAGGGCCAGGGCGGTCGGGTCGAAGTCGGCGCGGATCAGGCCCTTGGACGGGCTGGCCTTCTTGATCTCGGCGATCAGGGCGGGGCGGCCGGTCTCCTCGACGGTGCGATCCAGGGCGGCGCGGAAGCCGCGCGGGGCCGAGGCCGTCCGCGCCAGGGCTTCAACGGCGTCCTGAGACGTCGCGGCCTTGCGTGCGGCGACGTCCTCGCGCTTGTAGGCGGCGATACGGTCCAGAACGTCGGTCATGCGTCGTCTTCCATGTCCAGCGGCGTGGAGGTGATGCGGGCCAGGCGCGCCAGCGCCTGGGCGGCCCGCCCGTCGTCGATGGCGGCGGCGGCGAGGCGGGCGCCCTCGGCCAGGTCCGCCGCCCGATCCGACACCACCAGGGCCGCGGCGGCGTTCAGCACGACGATGTCGCGGTAGGGGCCGGCCTGGCCCTCCAGCAGGGCGCGCAGGGCGACGGCGTTGTCCTCGGCGTCTCCGCCTCGAATGGCCTCGATCGGCGCGCGGTCCAGACCGGCGTCTTCTGGCATGACCTGGAAGCGGCGGACGGCGCCGTCCTTCCATTCCGCGACCTCGGTGGGGCCGGAGGTGGCCAGTTCGTCCAGGCCCTGGCCGTGCACGGTCCAGGCCCGGGTGGCGCCCAGACGCCCCAGCACCTCGACCAGCGGCTCCAGCAGGCGGGGATCATAGACGCCCATCACCTGACGCTTCGCCGAGGCGGGGTTCGAAAGCGGCCCCAGCAGGTTGAAAACCGTACGGAAACCGATCTCGGCCCGCACCGGCCCGACGTGGCGCATGGCCGCGTGATAGGCGGGGGCGAACAGGAAGCAGATACCGGCTTCGTCCAGCGCCTTGCGCTGCTGAGCCGGGGAAGCCGCCAGATTGACGCCCAGGATCGACAGGACGTCGGACGAGCCGGATCGCGACGACATGGCCCGATTGCCGTGTTTGGCGACCTTCACCCCCGCGCCGGCCAGGACCAGGGCGGCGGCGGTGGAGATATTATAGGTGTGCTGGCCGTCGCCGCCGGTGCCGCAGGTGTCGATTACCTCGTACGGATGGTCCAGCGTCAGGGCGGCCTCGCGCATGGCCTGGGCGAAGGCGGCGATCTCGTCGACCGTCTCGCCCCGCATGCGCAGGGCGGTGACGGCGGCGGCGACCTGGGACGGGGCCGGCTCGCCACGCAGACAGGCGGCGAAGAAGTCGTGCGCCTGTTCGGACGTCAGCGGATGGCCCTCGACCAGCCGGGCGAGGATCGGCTTGAATCCGTCTGCCACGATCAGGCGGCCGCGAGGCGCTTCACGCCGGCGATCTCGAGGAAGTTGGCCAGCATGTCGTGGCCGTGTTCGGTGGCGATGGATTCCGGGTGGAACTGGACGCCGTGGATCGGGCGGTCGCGGTGCCGCAGACCCATGATCTCGCCGTCGGCGGTCCAGGACGTGACCTCCAGGCAATCGGGCAGGGTTTCGCGCTTCACGGCCAGCGAATGATAGCGGGTGGCGGTGAAGGGCGAGGGCAGGCCCGCGAAGACGCTGTGGCCCTCGTGCAGGATCGGCGAGGTCTTGCCGTGCATCAGGGTCTTGGCGCGGATCACCTCGCCGCCGAAGGCCTGGCCGATCGCCTGGTGGCCCAGGCAGACGCCGAGAATCGGCATGGAGGCCGGGGCGGTCTGGATCAGGGGCAGGCAGACGCCGGCCTGGTCGGGGGCGCATGGGCCCGGCGACAGCAGGACCGCGGCGGGGTTCAGCGCCCAGGCCTCGTCCGCCGTCAGGTCGTCGTTGCGCACCACATGGGTCGGCGCGCCCAACTCCGCGAGGTAGTGGACGAGGTTATAGGTAAAGCTGTCGTAGTTATCGACGACGAGTATCATGTCTCGGCTTCTAGGCGCGACCGACGGCCGCGCCAAGCATCTGCGTCGCTAAAGCGCATCTTAACACTGCCGGGGGCATGGAGGGGCGTGAAACTCGCCGCTGAAAAAGACATCGCCGACAAGATCGCCGCCGCCAAGGCGAAGCTGGTCGTGGTCGAGCCGCAGCCCATCAGTCCGTTCGCGGCCCTGGGCGCCGCCGCCCTGGCGGCGACGGCGGCGGTGATCATGGCCGGGGTCGTGGTGATCGGGCCGGGTGTCCAGTTCGACGAACCGGCCGTGACGCGCCTGCCTTAGGCTTTTGGCTAGCGATTGCCGGTGCGGAAGCGCCAGGCGTCGTCGGCGGCCCGCATGGGGGCGCGCGCCTTGTGCCGGGTTTCGGCGTATTCGGCTGCCGGGTCGCTGTCGGCCACCACGCCGGCGCCGGCCTGGACGAAGATCTTATCGTCCGCGAACAGGGCGGTGCGCAGGGTGATGCAGATGTCCGCCTCGCCCCCGGCCGAAATATAGCCGACGCCGCCGCCGTAGCCGACGCCGCGCTTTTCGGTCTCCAGTTCGTCGATCACTTCCATGGCCCGCACCTTGGGCGCGCCCGACAGGGTGCCGGCGGGAAGGGCGGCCAGCAGGGTGTCGACGGCGTCCAGTTTCGGGTCGGCCTTGCCGCGCACATTGGAGACGATGTGCATGACCTGGCTGTAGCGTTCGACGACGAAGCTTTCCGTGACTTCGACCGTCCCCGGCGCGGCGACACGGCCGACGTCGTTGCGGCCCAGGTCCAGCAGCATCAGATGTTCGGCCCGTTCCTTGGGATCGGCCAGAAGTTCGACTTCCAGCGCCCTGTCCGCCTCGGGCGTGGCGCCGCGCATCCGGGTTCCCGCCAGCGGGCGGATGGTGACTTCGCCGTCCTTGAGCCGGACCAGGATTTCCGGGCTGGACCCGGCCAGCTGGAAGCCCTCGAAGTTCAGATAGAACAGGTAGGGCGACGGGTTCTGGCGACGCAGCGACCTGTAGAAGGCGAAGGGGTCTTCGGTCCAGGGCGCGGAGAAGCGGTGGCTGAGCACGACCTGGAAGATGTCGCCGGCCGAAATATAGTCCTTGGCCCGGGCGACCATGTCGCCGAAGCCGGCCTCGTCCACCGGAGAGACGAACTCCGGCGCCGGGGTCGGGCGAGGGGCCGGGCGCGTCGGCAGGGGCTCGCGCAGTGCGGTTTCGAACGCATCCAGTCGGGCCACGGCGGCGTCGAAGGCCTCGCGCGGCGCGGCGCCCGCGTCTGGATAGGCGGCGGCCACCAGCACGATCTCGTGACGCACAGAATCGAAGATGGCGACCAGCGACGGTCGCGTCAGGACCGCATCCGGCAGGTCCAGCGGATCCGGATTGGGCTCGCCCAGCGGCTCCAGCAGACGCACCATGTCATAGCCGAACACGCCGAACAGTCCGGCGGCCATAGGCGGCAGACCGTCGGGCAGGTCAAACTTGGACGCGGCGATCAGGGCGCGAAGCGACTGGAGCGTGGGCAGGGTCTCGGGCGTGAACCGCCCCTCGGCCAGGGCCGGACCGCGCGCCAGCTCTGCTGTATTCGAGCGACAGCGCCAGACGACGTCAGGATCCAGCGTCAGGATCGAATAGCGGCCCTTGACGGCGCCGCCTTCGACGGACTCCAGCAGGCAGGCGTAGGGACGGTCGCGACCCAGTTTCAGATAGGCCGAGACCGGCGTCTCCAGGTCGTCGATCAGGCGGCGCACCACGACCTGCGGCCGACCGGCCGAAAGGCCGGCGGCGAAGGCGTCGAAATCGGGCGCGAGATCGTCCGTCAGGGTCATTGGGCCGGGGCGGCGGGCGCCGTCGGCTCGGCGGACAGGCCCAGGGCCTGACGCGCCAGACCCACGTCGTTCTTGGCCTTGGAGCGTTGGGCGCCGGCCGTCATTTCAGCCTGGACCATGGCCTGAACCAGTTCCTGGGTGATGCGCGGGCGAGCCTGCTCAGCCAGCGGCCCGGCGACCGTCGGGTTGGCGGCGTGGATATTGTCGACCCGTCCCACCAGGAAGCCGCCCTCGCCGGGCTGGGAGAAGACCTGGCCCTTGCCCTGGCCGAACAGGCCCTGGAGCACGCCGTCGCCCAGCGACTGTTGGGTGGCCTGGTCGCGGACGACGCCGGTGCGAACCGTCAGGGGCGCGTTGACCGAACGGGCCACGGCGGCGATGTCCTCGCCCTGGCGGACGCGGCCGGCCAGTTCCTCGGCCTTGGCGGATAGGCGGCGCGAGATTTCGCGCTGGGTCCACTGGGCGGTCAGGGGCGCGCGCACCTCGGCGAGGTTCGGCAGGGCCGACGGACGGATGTCGTTCACGCGGACCGCGAAATACTGGCCCTGGCCGGCGTCGATCACGTCGCTTTCGCCGCCCTTGGTCAGGCTCCAGGCCGTTTCGAAGACCTGGGGCGGGGCGTTCAGGGCCTGGCCGTTCGGCAGTTTGCCGTCTTGGGTGAAGGGCGGCAGATCGACGACGCGGCCGCCGGCCTCGCGTGCGGCGTCCGCCAGATTCTTGCCAGCCGTGCGGGCGGCTTCGTACTTCTCGACCTTGGCGTAGGTCTGGCCCTTCACGTCCTCGGCCCGAAGCTCCTGGACGATCTGATCGCGGGCGGCCTCGAGCGTGGCCGGTTGGGCCGGCTGGATGGCGGTGACCTTGGCGACGGCGAAGCCGACGCCGGCCTGGATCGGGTCCGACACCTGGTTGGCCTGCAGGCCGAAGACGGCCGCGGCGGTGGCGGCGTCGCCGATGGCGCTGCGCGGCGTGGCGTCGAAGTTGGCGGGCTGGATGCTGTTGGCGCGGCCCACGTCGGCCGGCGACTGACCGGCGCGCAGGGCGGCGGCGATCTTCTGGGCGACGTCGCGGCTGGGCGCCGTCAGGGTGACGAAGGTGCGGGTCTCGGGGCGGCCCAGGCTGTCCTTCTTGAACTCGAAACGCTCACGGATCTGGTCCTCGGAGACGGTGGGGACCGCGCTCGGATCGGGGCTGAAGAGAACGACCGAGACCATGCGGAACTCGGGGGCGCGCAGACGCTCCGCGTTCTCCTGGATGAAGGCGTTCAACTGGGCGTCCGTCGGCGCCGGGACCTCGCCGACCATGGCCGGCGTGACCTCGAACCAGCGGCCGTCGCGGGTTTCGAAAGCGGCGCCGGCGAGCAGGGCGCCGTAGATGCGCGGCGCGCGGGCGCCGGCGAAGATGGCGGAGCCGAAATGTTCGGTCGTGTATTGGTCTCGCAGGTCCTGCTCCAGCATGGCGGGGGTCAGGCTCTGCTGGGCCAGGGCGCTTTCATAGGCCTGCTGGTCGAACTCGCGGGTGACCGAGTTGAAGAAGGCCGGGACCTGGCGGATCTGCTTGACGATCAGCTCCTTGCCGGGGCGGATGCCGGCCTTCCAGGCCCAGTTCACGAAGCCCAGCTGTTCGGTCTGGCTGTCCAGGAAACGGGTGTGGATGTTCTCGGCGATCAGATCTTCGTTGGTGACGGGACGGCCGGCCTGTTGCTGGATGTTCTCGCGCACACGGCCGAAGGCGGCGCTGAACTCGGCCTCGTTCATCGAACGATCGCCGGCGTCGATCACGTGCCTGGGGCCCAGGTTGGCGAACACGTCCATGCGCGCGCCGACGACCACGAAGCTGATCGCGATCAGGACGAGGAGGCCGGCGGCCCACTTGGAACGCGAGAAGGCGCGAAAGGCGGTGATCATTCGAGAACCCGGTATAGGCGCCGACGTCGGCGTATCAGCGGCGTATAGTCGGGGCAGGCGCGCTCCCGCAAGGACGGCTTGATGTCCAGATTGCGGCGCCCCCCTTGGCTTGACGGTTTCTGGCCCCTAGACAGGCCCGATGAAACAATCCGTGAAGTTCATTGTCGGCAATTGGAAAATGCACGGCGTTTCAGCCGCCGTGTCGGAGGCCCTGGCCCTGAAGGAAGCGGTGGACGCATCGCCCATGTGCCGCATCGCCCTTTGTCCTCCCGCGACCCTGACGGACCGTATGCGGGCGGCCCTGGCGGGGGGCAGGGTCGAACTGGGCGGGCAGGATTGTCACGAAAAGGCGTCCGGCGCCTTCACCGGTTCGGTGTCGGCGGAAATGCTGGCCGACGCCGGCGCCACCTTGGTGATCCTGGGCCATTCGGAGCGGCGGG
>Ga0209643_1002495_pt1 | contig 11744 bp, 8 predicted proteins | sample AutmiccBRH37_all_FD_187383 | JGI IMG/M metagenome (GOLD analysis project Ga0209643, IMG submission 187383) | Deep subsurface microbial communities from Mt. Terri, Switzerland - Autotrophic microbial communities BRH/37_all (SPAdes) (version 2) | ecosystem: Environmental > Aquatic > Deep subsurface... | reverse complement strand
GAGCCAGCCGTCGCCGTCGAAGTCGGCGGCGCACAGGGCCTCTGGATCACCGCTCCACTGGCGGCTGGCGTCGTCATTGAAGGTCCCATCTTCCGACTGCGCGTACAGAACAAACTGATCGGTGCCAGGAAGGGTGACTACCAGGTCAAGCCGCCCATCGCCATTGAAGTCTCCCTGAACCAGCTCGGCAGGGGGACTGGCGGTGCGGGCCAGCACGCGCCTGGCAGCGAAGAGAGGTTCCCCCTCCGCGGTAGTGCCTGTACGGCGGAACAGGCTAATGGTCCGGCTGCCCCTCTCAACCACCACAAGGTCTAGTAGCGAATCCCCATTGTAGTCCCCGGCAAGGACTCTGACGGGCTCATCAGCCGTGGAAAGGGTAGCAGTTCTCTTCAGGTTTCCGTCTGCGCAGCCGGACAGGATCATAAGGCAATCGCTGCCCGCGCAGGCCGAGACGGCATCCAGGTATCCGTCACCAGTAATGTCTACCACGATCACATCTTTACACAGTTGGCCGGTGGGGTAGTCAACTCGTGAGAACCTGTCAGGCTCCGACGCTTCTGCAGTTAGTGGTAAAAGAACCAGCGTGAGGCAGAGCGCCATCACATGTATCACGGCAACATGTCTGCTCATGGCTTCACCCCTTTGGAGGTTGTTGATATATGCTATGCTGGAATGGAAGGATAAACCACCTTATTCGATGGAACTATCTTCTCATCACTCGGGGAAGGCTAGGTAGTCAGCAGGCTGGCTGTCATTGTAAAGTGCTACCATGACTTGACATCTCAGGGCATGTGGCATAGAATTGTAGTAAATATATAGGAATGTAAGTAGTAATTGCATATAGCGAGGAAACCGGAACGCTGAGTCTCTGATACCACAGAGAGTGGAGGACCCAACCTTTGGGGTGAGTCCACGGCGGTAGGCATTGAGACGCACTTTGTCACAAGTAGCTTGCCTCGGTGGTAGGGCTATCTTTCAGCCCGAACCCGTCAGCTAACTTCACAAGCGTGGAAAGGGGTTTCTGTAAGTGAGCATCCGGTAGACCGCCGGACCCATCTGCGATTGATGGCTGTTCACGGTATAACCCTTTCCAGGCGAAAGGGCTTTAGTTTTTTGGGGAGGGGTTTTGCAGTGAACATGCGAGCCGTCGCCAGGGCCTGTCTGCTTGTTGTTGTCCTGTTTGGGATGGCCGGCGCAGCGATATGCACCCCCTGGGTCAGGTCTGTATCTGCGGCACCATCTGACTTTGACTTCGAGGTTCTCAGGGGCGAGTGGTGGATCAATCTCCAGTCGGACCAGTGGAAGATAGGCATTGATGCCGTGTATGTCCTGAAGCCAACAAGGGTGGGGGCCAGGGAGATAGTGATACAGCCGCAGCCGATGGGCTGGGGGGCCTCCTACCCGGACACAATGTTTAACCTGGATGAGGTGAGCCCCCAAGCCCGCGTCGTGGAGCGTGCCAGCCAGCGCGGGCAGGCCCCAGAGATCGTAGTCAGCTTCCTGCAGCCCTGCCAAACCCTTGAACCCTTCGATTTCACAATCTCTGGAGAACTTGTAACAGACAGGACTGCCTACCCATCACAGCGTCTCCTGGGGGGAGTCACGCCTGAAGGTGTCTACAGTATCCCCTGGCAGATGCCCTTCTACTTCTATGGCCGCATTACGCCCAGCTCCTACGAGCACCATCGACATGTTACACTCCCAGAGGGATGGATAACGGTACCGTCGTCTTATACGGTGGACGGCGATAGTACCCTATGGACCATTTATGCAGGACCTTACAACCACAGCCAGCTTACGGTATATGGCAAGCGTTTCGATGTGTACTGGGTCAGCCAGGGGTTTGCAAGGGACATCTCCCTATGGGTGTCTCAGTGCTGGGACGCCTTGCGTCCCCTCCTGGGCCCCCCCTCAGAAGCCCTGCCCTGGCGCTTTGTTGAGCTGCCAAGGTATCACTGCGGGGGTGAGGCAAGCCGCAGTTCCATAGCCTTTGTGTCGCAGCTGACGCCTGGGCTTTCCCCAATCGGTCAGATGAGAGACCTGATCTACCACGAGATAGGACACAAGTGGGGAATAATTGGAGGGAGAATCGAGGGATGGCCAACTCCACAGGAATCCCTGACTGAGTACAAAGTCTACCTTGCGCTTGAGCAGGCCTACGGACGGGAGACAGCAGTGAGTTTTCTCCTCTCAAACAGGGAGTGGTATCTCAGGCAAGTGGATGAGCACGGTGATGTGCCTGTGGCCCTATCCAAAGGGACAGCTCAATCGCCGCTAACCCATGCTGTCAGATACGAGAAGGCGTCTTGGATCTGGCATAGTCTGCGCTTCTTGATGGGTGATGACAGGTTCTTCCCCCTTTTGCACGACCTGCGTTATGAGTTCACGCCCAAGGCATTGACGAGAGGCACAACGGTCCCCCTTGACGATCTCACAGTCCTGATCAGCAACCGCGCCGGGGAGGACCTGGACTGGTTCGTCCGTCAGTGGCTCTTCAGGACGGCGGCATGCCAGTTCAGGGTAGAGGGTCTGCGCAGTTCACCCCACCTGGGCCGGGCAGTGACCGCCGGGGATTCATACCTTACCAGGTTCAGGCTTCTGTCGATGGGTTCTGTTCATCCCCCCAGGGTGGAACTGCTTCTTGTGGGTGACAGCGGGACCGGCCGCAGCCAGCAGCTAGTCACTATCTCCCTCACAGAGGGCACCAATTCCGTTGAGATTGACACGAGGTTCCGGGTTGATGAGGTCATAGTAGACCCCAACAAGTGGTTCCTCGTAGTTGAAGGGAGTGGTATTGATGCGAAGTAGTGAGAGAGTAAGCGCTGTCCTAGTCCTGGTTATCTTGGTGGTAGTACCGCTTGTCGCTGGGTGTAGTGACCCCGGCGTCGGTGAGGGGCCTTTAGCAGAGGCCTGGATGGAAGATATCAACTACCTTCAGGAAGAGCTGCCTAAACGCCACGCGAACCTGTTCTTTGAGATGACACAAGACGAATGGAACGCAATGCTGGAAGACCTCAAGAAGGACTTGCCTGCACTCACCGAAGACCAGATCAAGATTCGCCTGAAGCAGGCCATTGCCGCCGTAGGAGACGATCATACTACAATGGTTGCCTTTCATCTTGGCGGTCCCTACATGGTCTACCCGGTACAGTTGTGGTGGTTCTCTGACGGTTTGCGTGTGATGGGCACAGATCCTGATCATAGCGCTGTTCTGGGTGCTAGGGTCCAGGCTATAGAGGGTCGTCGCCTGGGGGAGGTTTGGGAGGCCGTTACCACAGTCATCCCCCTTGAGAACGAGCACTGGCTGCGGACCCAAGCCTATGTCTGTACGCTTCCAGAGGTCATGAGGTCCCTGGGTCTGGTAGAGGGCGACACCATGGAGATGACAGTTGAATCCCATGATGGCCAGGAACTCGAGATCAGCCTGGCACCCCAAGAATACAGCGAGGTTGCCTGGGCCAGCGCTCTCAAAGAGGAAACTATGAGTGAGGTACTCTGGCTGAAGAGCAACGAGCCCTATTGGTTTGAGTACATTCCCGAGGAGAAACTCCTTTACTTCCAGTACAACCGGTGCTACGATGCGGCGTCCACAGACCAAGCTGGCGGAGAGACACCCGGGTTTACCAAGTTCAGTTCTCAACTGCTGCAGGCCCTCGAAGACAACGAGGTAGAGAGGTTCGTCATCGACCTCCGGCGCAATTCAGGGGGCGACAGCAGCGTTGCCAAGACGCTCTTGGAGCGGATCGCCACTCTATCAGTTAACCAGCGAGGGAACCTTTTCGTGATGGTGGGAAGAAGAACCTATTCCTCCGCCGTAATCCACACAGTTCAGCTTCAGCTTAAGTCATGGACTGAGGCGCTGTTCTTCGGCGAACCTACCGGCGGGAAGCCGGATTCCTACGGCAATGTCAAGAGCTTCGAGCTACCTAACTCAAAGGTGGTCGTAAGGTACTCCACAGACTACTACAACCTGACAGGCCACTTCAACATTCACCTCGAGGATGAGAGCACTTTCACACCTGATTTCATCATACCCTTCACCTATGCTGACTACGTGCAAGGCATTGACCCAGTACTGGAAGCCATACTGGAGTATGAGGATGCTGGGGAGTAGGATCACTGGGATCGCGATGGTAGGTGGGGGTGTCTCAGCGGGAGGTACCCCCTGGACTAACCACCGCCATAGGGGGGAGGGGTAACCCGTGCGCAGATTGACTGCTCTGACCATAGTAGTTCTGCTTGTGCTGGGGGCTGTGGTCAGTTGCACTCCTAAGAGCAGAGAAGAGGCCTGGGAAGAGGACATAGACTACCTGGTGAGAACCCTAGAACGCAGGCACCCCAACATGTACTGGAAGACCGATAGGGAGGTCTTCAGTGAGGCGGTTATGGAGTTAAAGGAAGATATCAGCGAGCTAACGGATACTGAGATGTACTTCAGAACTAGACAGTTGGTAGCGCTAGTTAGAGATTCCCACACAAAGGTCGTCGCTAATGAAAGTCTGGAGAACCCAGATGCGGTTCTGTCGATTAGGATGGCGTGGCTTGAGGGCGGACTGTATGTGGTTGCTGCTGAGGGATCTGCTTCCAGAGCAGTCGGCAAAAGGGTATTGGCCCTTGGTGACACGCCAGTGGACACTGCCGTGGAGCTAGCAAACACCCTCGTCTCAGCGGAAAATCAGTACTGGCCAAAACGGTACAGTGCGGATCTGCTGATCAACCCGCATGTTCTTCGCTTCCTCAAAATCATGGAGGGAGATGACCTCACAATCACCGTGCAGGACGGTCAGGAAACGGTGGAGAGCTTCAGGCTTGAAATCAAGCCGCCTTGGGAGGTTGATGACTGGGTACGGTTGGACCAGGAGGCGAAGACACCGCTGTATATAAAGTACGGGTACATCTACTGGTATGAGTACCTCCCCGATGAAAAAGTACTTTACTTCCAGTATAATGAGTGCTCCCAAAGAGACAGGAGGAGGGCCACGGGTTTCGCGAGTCTCTCGTTCACGCGGGTCTCAAGGGAGGTGCTGAGGATCCTTCGTGAACGAGACGTTGAGAAGTTCATATTCGACCTGCGGAAGAATGAGGGTGGCAACTCATCGGTTGCAGAGGATTTCATACGTCACATCATTCATATGGAGCACATCAACCAGGAAGGGAAGCTCTTTGTGATTATAGGGAACAGAACATTCTCATCAGCTGTATGGAATGCCATGCATCTGAAGGGAACAACCCACGCGCTGTTCTTTGGTGAGCCCACAGGTGGTCGCCCTGACGGATACGGTTTATCACCAAGGCTCAGGCTGCCAAACAGCGGATTGTCTTTTACGTGTTCGACGACGCTCTTCAGGCTCACTAAAAGGTATGATGTTGAGGAACTGGTGGGCTCTGACACCATGCCCCCTGACTTCCTCATTGTGCCGACGGTTGAGGACTATGCTGCGGGCAGGGATCCCGTTCTAGAGGCCATCATTGACTATCCAGATCTGAGTGGCTTCATTTCACAGGGTCAGTAACAGGAGCCTAGGACAGGCGGTTATAGCTACTGGCCACCGCTGGGTCACCCTGCGGGTCTGAGGTCTGTAGTAAAATCGCCCTGTCTGACCTGCTTCACCTGACCTTACTTGACGAGATTCCCTACTTCAAGACCCACTTCCGCAATATCTCGCAAAGACCCAGCAACAACATGAAAGCCACAACTCCCGAAGAATAGTACACTCATCTATTGAGGACACCGTTTTATGTTTGGCTGTCTTGGTCCTCCAATAAGAGAGGGAGTGATGACGCCCATGCCTAGATTACTGCGGACGATGCTGGTCTGCGCGCTTCTGCTGACGCTTGTTATCTCCATCACCGCCTGCGGTTCTTCGGAACCTGAGGTTGTAGAGACTGAGGGGGAAGGTACCTCAACGACCGACTCTAGCTCCTCATCAGAGAGCAGTTCATCAGAGAGTAGCTCATCAGAAACCAGCTCCTCGGACAGCTCTTCCTCGGAGGGCAGCGAATCCTCAGCCGGGGCTCCTGTTGAGATAGGGGCAACTGCAATCGTCGGAAGTCTCGAGGTAACCCTGAACAACGCCTTTGAGGGATCCTTCCCGGAGATGTACGAGCCCGCCGAGGACTATTGCCTTGTCCTGGATGTGACAGTGACCAATGTGGGGGGCGAGATGGTTCGCGTTGACGGTCTCCTGCAGGCAACAGTCATTGATGCGGACGGCAACGAGTTCTCCACAAGCATTTCCACCCCAAAGCCATCTCCCACTGGCCTGGTGAGCCCGGGTCGCTCCCTCCGAGGTCAGATGGCTTTCGATGCTTCTGAATCTTCGTCCTACACCTTCAAGTTTATCGATGACCTCCTCAACCCTACGGGGGAGGTTAGCTGGCGTATCTCCCGCAGTCAGGTTACCGACGGCTATGTTCTTGTCAACAGCGCTGCTGGCCAGGAGTCAAAGGGCGAGGCCGCAGCAGTGGGTGACACCGTGCAGTTAGGTGAACTGAGCATCACTCTTAGCTCTGTCAGCAACGAACCAGCCGGGGGAGACACCAGGTTTGATCCCGAGCGCGGGGCCTTTGTGACCGTTGACCTTACCATCACAAACACCAGTAGCGACACGGTCAAATTCAGCCCCGTCTTCCAGCTCTACCTGTTAGATGAGGAGGCCTACAAGTACGCAGGCCACGGTCGCCTGAACACCATCGGTTTTGTTAGCATGGAGTTGAGCCCTGGCGAAGAGCTCAGCGGTGAGGTCACTTTTGATGTCCTGGTGTCAGGCTCCTACGAGCTCACTGTCGATGAATCTGGCGGGTTCATGGTCGACCCTGCCACTCTTGAGCAGGCGCTGTTCCGTTTCACCACGCCGTAGACTGGCCTGAAGGTTCAAGCCTACGTTAACAAAAATGAGTTAGAGAGAGCCCCTGGGTCATCCAGGGGCTCTCCGTCTTGGTGGAATAGAATCTGGCTGAGGTCGAGGGCTGGCTTGTTCACGGCAGAGATCCACTACAATATTCTGCTTGCAGGAAAAGCCCCCCTTCTGTGCAAGACTATCACTAAGGGGGTGACCTGATTGAGCGTCTTCATCTTACTCTTCACCATCGTAATCCTGGCAGTGATAATCGAGGTTGCGGCCATTGCCCTCAAGGTGACGGGCCTTGATATGGAGCAGGCCCGGTTTCAGGCCCTGTCTGCCATCACCAGTACAGGTTTTACTACCAGCGAGGCAGAACTCATTGTTAACCACCCGGTGCGGCGCCGGATCTCCATGTGGCTGATGGTCTTCGGCTATGTGGGGCTGGCCTTCATCATTACGTCCCTGGTAGGGTTCTTCGGGAACCAACCGCCCCCAAGCCACTACATTATCGCCGCGATTCTGGCGGTGGTTGTCTACCGCCTGGGTACAGACCGGTGGCTCATCGGTCTCATTGACAAGGCACATTGAGGCTCGTCTGGTGCAGTCCATTGAACGGCAGCCAATATCGGAGGTGCTGCGTCTGGGCCAGGACTACCGGGTTGCGGAGATGTGCCTCCAGGATACAGAAGGGATTACCGGGACTACCCTGGGTGAGATTAAGCTCAGGGAGCGGGGCATCATGGTGCTGGCCATAAAGCGGGGGACCGATATTGTTCACGCCCCCCACGGCAGGCATTCACTCCAGGCCGGAGATGTGCTGGTGGTGTATGGCCACAAGGCGGCCGTCGACGAACTGCAGGATATCGCCGGCGGCCTGGCCTGCGACATCTAACTGATTGTTAGTCAACATGTACCGGGAGAGGGATCAGGAGGGAATAATGCGGCGAACCAAGATCGTTGCCACCCTGGGACCGGCAACAGATGACAGGGACATCCTGAAGAGCCTCATTGGCGCTGGGGTTGATGTCGTCCGCCTGAACCTGAGCCACGGCACCCAGACAGACCATGCGAAGAGGATTGAGGCGGTAAAGGATGTCCGCCGCCAGATCCAGACAGCCGTAGCAATCATGGTGGACACCAAGGGTCCTGAGATTCGCCTTGGCACTTTTGCCGGCGGCTTTGTTGAGCTTGAGGACGGCCAGGAGTTTACCCTTGTGGCCACTGAAATAGAGGGCAGCAGCGAGCGGGTCTTCGTTGACTACAGTGACCTGTGGCGGGACGTGTCGGTGGGGGCAACGGTGCTCCTGGACGACGGCAATATTGAGCTTGAGGTCCTTGCTGCTCTGGAGGGCCTGGTCCGCTGTCGGGTCATCAGCGGCGGCGCCCTCTCCAACCAGAAGAAGGTCAACATCCCCGGAAAGCGGCCGTCGCTGCCAACGGTATCGGATCGGGACAGGGATGACATCGCTTTCGCTGTGGAGCAGGGGGTTGACTTCATCGCCACCTCTTTTGTCCACGAGGCCGGAGATGTCATTGAGGTGCGCCGGACCATTGAACAGTGCGGCGGCAGCGCCCATATTATCGCCAAGATAGAGAACCCTTCAGCCGTAGACAACCTCGACGGAATATTGGATGTCTCCGACGGCCTGATGGTTGCCCGCGGCGACCTGGGGGTAGAGATACCGGCCGAGGATGTGCCGGTGCTGCAGAAGGAGATCATCAGGGCCTGCTCCCGGAAGGGAAAGCCCGTCATCACCGCAACTCAGATGCTGGAGTCCATGGTTGAGCGCCCGCGTCCAACCCGGGCCGAGGCCAGCGATGTGGCCAATGCCATCTTCGATGGAACCGACGCGGTGATGCTGTCGGCGGAAACAGCGGTGGGGGAATACCCTGTTGAGGCCGTCAAGTACATGCACCGCATCGCCTGCCGCGCTGAGACGGCCCTGGACTACCGGGAGATCCTGGACCGGCAGGCCAAGGCGGCGGCCCGGTCCGTCCCAGAGGCCATCAGCCACGCCACCTGCGCCATTGCCCTGGACCTTGGCACAAATGCCATCATAACCGCTACCACCTCAGGGCACACTGCCAGGATGGTGGCCAAGTACCGGCCCGCGGCCCCGATAATCGCCGCCACCAATAATGAGGCGGTAGTGAGAAAGCTCAACCTGGTCTGGGGGGTAAGGTCAATCCTTGTCCCAGACAGTGACAATACTGATGAGGCCTTCTACAACGCCTCGGTTACGGCGGTGGAGGCCGGGCTGATTAACAAGGGTGACCTGGTGGTCATCACCGCAGGCGCGCCGGTGGGTGTGCCAGGGACAACGAATCTTCTCAAGGTACAGGTGGTGGGTGACGTGATCTGCAGGGGAACTGGCATCGGAAACGCCGCCGCCCGGGGATCAGCCCGGGTGGCCCGCAATGCGGCAGAGGCCGAGGAGAAGCTGCAGGAGGGGGACATCCTGGTCACCTTCGGCACCGACCGCGACTTCGTGGCCCTGCTGGACCGGGTGGTGGGCATTGTCGCCGAGGAGGGCGGCCTCACCTCCCACACGGCCCTGATGGGCCTTGACCTTGGCGTCCCGGTTATCGTGGGAGTGGAGGATGCCACCTCCCTTCTCAGCGATGGTCAGGAGATCACCCTTGATGCTACCAGGGGCTTTGTCTACGCCGGGGAGGCCAGGATCCTCTAGGGTCTTTCCCATAGGGAGCTCCAAAGACGAATAGAGTTTCGCCAATACGCCATGCTGATTGTTGACACTACCAATCGGCAAGGCGTATACTTTTTATGGGCATATGTTCAGAATAGAAGAAGACACAGGAGGTCGTATTAGGATGGCAGAGGGCACAAACCCAAATCAAGAAGGCCAGGATACAGAACAGCCAATGAGCGGACCCATCCCGAAACTGCCGCAGAATGAGGCCAACAACATCAAGGGCGTAATCGCCGTCATGAGCGGAAAGGGCGGGGTTGGTAAGTCATCGGTTGCCGCCCTGCTGGCCGCCGGGCTCTCCCGGGCTGGGCACAGGGTAGGGGTCCTTGACGCCGACGTCACCGGCCCCAGCATCCCCAAGCTCTTCGGCATTAGTGGCCGCCCCGGGAAGACCGAGAAGGGGCTCCTCCCAGTGGAATCGGAGAAGGGCGTCAAAGTGATGTCGCTGAACCTGCTCCTCCCAAATGAGGACGACCCGGTGATCTGGCGCGGTCCCCTCATTGCTGGAGCCGTCAGGCAGTTCTGGACTGACATAGTCTGGGGTGACCTGGACCACCTTGTGGTGGATCTGCCGCCCGGGACCGGCGACTCCCCGCTGACTGTTCTGCAGTCCCTACCTGTCGACGGCATCGTCATCGTTTCTTCGCCTCAGGAGTTGGCGGTGATGGTGGTCAAGAAGGCCATCAAGATGGCCCAGTCCATGGGGGTGCCTATCGTCGGCCTGGTTGAGAATATGAGCTATCTGACCTGCCCTCACTGCGGCGAGAGGCTGGAGATCTTCGGCGCCAGCAAGGCCCAGCAGATCTCTGACGAGACAGGCCTGCCGGTGCTGGCCACGATAGCCATTGATCCGAAGCTGGCTGAACTGGGTGACGCGGGACGGATCGAAGACTACACCGCGACGCCCGTGGACGAGATGGTAGAGGGCGTGAGAAGGAGTAAGTGAGGAGGCTTTCAGATGTTAGTAGCGTTTCCCGCACAGGGCTCTGATGTCAACGATAGGCTTGAGGCCCGCTTCGGCCGGGCGCCGGGCTTCATCGTCATGGACACCGCCACCAATGAGTCTCAGTACATCGCTAACCCCAACGTGGGCGCCTCCGGTGGCGCCGGGGTGCAGACCGCCAGCCTGCTGTACGACAGGGGAGTAAAGGCTGTTATTGCCGGTAACGTTGGGCCCAAGGCCATGGAAACCCTCCAGGCCGCGGGAATAAAGGTCTATGCCAACCAGTCGGGTGTGATCAAGGACCTGGCGGCCCAGTTAGAGGAAGGAGACCTATCAGAAACCGGCCGGGCCACGGTGGGTTCCCACCATGGGCTGGGCCAGGGCAGAGGCCAGGGCCAAGGCAGAGGCCAGGGCCAAGGCAGAGGCCAGGGCCAAGGCAGAGGCCAGAGCCAAGGCGCCGGACAAGGTGGCAGACAGGGCACAGGACAGGGAGGCCGAGGCGGCGGCCGGCGCAGTGGTCGGAGATGATCATTGCTATTGCCAGCGGCAAGGGCGGCACCGGTAAGACCACGGTTGCCACAAACCTGGCCGTTGCCATCGGCCAGGGCCAGGGGGCAGCGGAGATAACAGCGGAGACAACCGGCGCTGGAGCGGCTGCGACCAAGGCCGAGGCCAAGGCCAAGGTCAAGGTACAACTCCTGGACTGTGATGTTGAGGAACCCAACGACCATCTCTTCTTTGACGGTGAACTAGAGGTCCAGAAGGAGGTGGCGGTAACCTCTACCTATCCCGAGATCGACAGTGACCGGTGCACCCGGTGCGGCAAGTGCGCGGAGCTTTGCGCCTTCAAAGCCCTGGCCGTTGTCGGCGACTCGGTGCTGGTCTTTCCAGAGATGTGTCACGCCTGCGGGGCCTGCGCCCACTTCTGCCCCGAAGGCGCCGTGGTTGAGGTCAGCCGCGATATCGGCGGCCTCCGCCTGGGACGCGCCGGCGACATCGATGTGCACTACGGCCTTCTCAATGTAGGGGAGGCCATGGCCCCGCCGGTGATAAAGGCCCTGAAGCGGGAGGTTGCGGCCCCTGGCGAGGGTCAGGTCTCGATTGTGGATGCCCCGCCAGGCACCTCTTGCCCGGTGATTGAGTCCATCAAGGGCAGTGACTACGTGGTCCTTGTCACCGAGCCAACCCCCTTTGGCCTCCACGACCTGGAGCTGGCTGCCGGCGTCGTTGAGCAATTGGGCATGC
>Ga0209643_1002493_pt1 | contig 11747 bp, 10 predicted proteins | sample AutmiccBRH37_all_FD_187383 | JGI IMG/M metagenome (GOLD analysis project Ga0209643, IMG submission 187383) | Deep subsurface microbial communities from Mt. Terri, Switzerland - Autotrophic microbial communities BRH/37_all (SPAdes) (version 2) | ecosystem: Environmental > Aquatic > Deep... | reverse complement strand
GCTTCTCGAACAGGATCGCGCCGATCACCTTGCCGTTGCCGAAGCTGGGCGAGGTGATGATGCGGCTGCGCATCTTGTGGATCAGCGCGAACATCTCGTCGTCGCTGGAAAAGGAATCCGGACCGATGCCATAGCCGGCCAGCGCCTTGGGCGTCGAACCCCCGCTCTGGTCCAGCGCCGCAATAAAGCCCTGGCCGTTTTCGATTTTGCTCAACATTTCACTATTCGCCATTTTTGGTTTCCTGATATTGTCATTCTGATTGGTCAAGCGCTTCGACCCCGGGGAGCGGCTTGCCTTCCATCCATTCGAGAAAGGCCCCGCCCGCGGTCGATACAAAGCTGAAATCTTCGGCGACGCCGGCATGATGGAGCGCCGCAACCGTGTCGCCGCCGCCGGCCACCGAAAGCAGCTGGCCTTCCTTGGTCAGCGCCGCCGCGGTTCTGGCCAGCGCCACCGTCGCCTGGTCGAACGGCGCGGTCTCGAACGCGCCCAGCGGACCGTTCCAGACCAGGGTCTTGCAGGTCTTGAGCACATCGGACAGCGCTTCCACCGCCGCCGGGCCGATATCGAGAATCATTTCATCCTCGGCGACTTCATGAACATTGACCGTCCGGGTCGGCGGATTGGCGCGAAATTCCTTCGCCACCACCACATCATAGGGCAGATGCACCGTGCAGTCGGCCCGGTCGGCAGCGGCGAGAATGTCGTTGGCGGTATCCGCCAGATCATGTTCGCACAAAGACTTGCCGACCGCGACGCCGCGCGCCGCCAGAAAGGTATTGGCCATGCCGCCACCGATGATCAGATGATCGACCTGCTCGACCATCTGCCGCAGGACGTCGAGCTTGCTCGACACTTTCGCGCCGCCAACGACCGCAGCAACCGGATGCTCCGGATGGCCCAGCGCCTTGTCCAGCGCGGTCAGTTCTCGCTCCATCGAACGGCCGGCATAGGCCGGCAATGCATGGGCCAGTCCCACCGTCGAAGCATGCGCCCGGTGCGCCGCTGAAAAGGCGTCATTCACGTAAATGTCGCCCAGCTTCGCCATCTGTTCGACGAGAGCGCTGTCATTGCTTTCTTCGCCGGGATGAAAGCGGGTATTCTCCAGCACGCAAATCGCGCCATTCGGAAGCTTCATGGTCTTTTCGGCCATGATCTGGCCCGCACAGCCTGGCAGGAAGGACACCTCGCGGCCCAATATGCGGGCAAGGGCCGGGACAACCTGCTCCAGCGAAAACTCCGGTCGCGGCTCCCCCTTCGGCCGTCCGAAATGGGCGAGCAGCAGCACTTTCGCGCCCTTGTCTGCCAGTTCGGTGACGGTCGGAATCAGCGCCCGCAAGCGCGTATCGTCGGTAACAACGCCGTCCGCCATCGGCACATTCAGGTCCACGCGAACGAGCACACGGTGCGACGCTACATCACCGATATCGTCCAGTGTTTTAAATTTGTTGCCCGGCATTTCTCAGCGTCCTTCTGATCTAGAGAAAGCCTGCCATGACCTTGGCGGTATCGATCATGCGGTTGGAGAAACCCCATTCATTGTCATACCAGCTGACCACGCGGACCAGCTTGCCGTCCATCACCGTCGTTTCCAGACTGTCGACCGAGCTGCTCGCCGGCTGATGGTTGAAATCGCTGGAGACCAGCGGCTTGGTTTCATAGACCAGCACGCCCTTCATGGCGCCTTCGGCTGCGGCCTTCAGAGCGCCGTTGATTTCCTCGACGCTGGTATCGCGGCTCGGTGTGAATACCAGATCGACCAGGCTGACATTCGGGGTCGGCACGCGGATCGAAGAACCGTCCAGCTTGCCGTTCAGTTCCGGGAGCACCAGGCCGACGGCGCGCGCCGCGCCTGTGGTGGTCGGGATCATGTTGACCGCACCGGCGCGCGCGCGGCGCATGTCGCTGTGGATCTGGTCGAGCATCCGCTGGTCATTGGTGTAACTGTGGATCGTCGTCATGAAGCCGCGCTCGATGCCCACCGCATCGTTCAGCACCTTGGCGACCGGAGCAAGGCAGTTGGTGGTGCAGGAGGCATTGGAGACGATGATATCGGCTGACGTCAAGACATCATGATTGACCCCGAATACGACGGTTTTGAGGTCACCCTTGGCCGGCGCCGAGATCAGCACGCGTTTGGCGCCAGCATCGATATGCGGCTGCGAGGCATCCTTCGACTGGAAGAAGCCGGTGCACTCGAGAACGATGTCCACGCCCATGTCCCCGTGCGGCAGGTCGCCGGGATTGCGCTCCGAGGTCACGGCAATTTTCTTGCCATTGACCATGATATGGTCGCCGTGGGCGGTCACTTCACCCGGAAAGCGGCCGTGGACGCTGTCATAGGCAAAAAGCAGCGCATTGGACTCGGCATCGGCAAGATCGTTGATCGCAACCAGCTCGAAATTGTCATCATCCCGTTCCAGGATCGCGCGGGCGACGAGACGGCCGATCCGGCCAAATCCGTTAATTGCAACTTTTGTCATCGGTCTTGCTCCTTTGAATATACTGGTCAGGCAATTTTAGCCAATTTTCTCGATAATTTGCGGGGTGATGGCATCTGCGGTCAATCCGAAATATCCGTAAAGATCCTCAATCGGTGCCGATGCCCCGAAACGGTCGATACCGAAGCGCATTCCGTCGAGGCCGGTGTAGCGTTCCCAGCCGATGGTCGTGCCCGCTTCGATCGATACACGCAAAATGCCGTGGCCACCGAGGATATCCATTTTATAGGCATCGCTCTGCGCATCGAACAATTCCGCACAGGGCATCGACACGACGTCGGCGCCGAGACCTGCGGTCTCGAGCTTCGCTGCGACATCCATCGCCAGCGACACTTCCGAACCCGTCGCAACCAGCACGACCCGCCGGTCATTCTCTGCCGCCTTCAGCCGATAGGCACCTTTTTCACAAAGATTTGCGCTGACGTCCTGACGCACGGGCGGAAGCCCCTGGCGCGTCAGCGCGAGGGTCGAGGGCCCGTCGGCATGCTTGATCGCCAGCGCCCAGCATTCCGCCGTTTCGATCGCGTCAGCGGGCCGGAACACCTGCATGTTCGGCATCAGCCGGAGGCTCTGGATATGCTCGATCGGCTGGTGCGTCGGACCGTCTTCGCCGAGACCGATGCTGTCATGCGTCATCACGTAGATTACCCGCGCGTTCTGGATGGCGGAAAGCCGCATCGCCGCGCGGCAATAATCTGTGAACACCAGGAATGTTCCGCCATAGGGAATGATCCCGCCGTGCAGGGCCATACCGTTCATCGCCGCTGCCATACCGAATTCGCGGATCCCATAATAAATATATCGACCGGAATAATCGTCTTTTGTCAATGGCTTGGTGGAAGAAGTTTTGGTATTATTCGAACCTGTTAGATCGGCGCTGCCACCCAGCATTTCGGGTAGCGCTTCAGTAATGGCACCCAATGCCATTTCCGACGCCTTGCGCGTCGCCACCTTCGGCGGATCCTTCGCCAGGCTTTCGAGATAATCCTGCATGGCGCTACCGTCCGGCAGTTCACCGGCCATGCGCCGCTGAAACTCGCCCGCCTGCGGATGGTCGCCCAGTCTTTTGTCCCAGTCAGCCCGTACTGCAGCACCTTTCTCGCCCAATTGCCGCCATGACGTCAAAACATCATCCGGAATAACAAAGGGTTCGTGCTCCCAGCCCAGGGCAGCGCGGGTACCGGCAATTTCTTCATCGCCGAGCGGGGCGCCGTGGGTAGCGGCGGTGCCCTGCTTGGTGGGAGCGCCATAGCCTATGACCGTCTTGCAGGCGATCAGGGAAGGCCGCGGGTCGGCCGCCGCCTCGCCGAGCGCCTTGCGGATATCGTCGAAATCATGGCCATCGCAGGAAACCACATGCCATCCGGACGCCCGGTAGCGAGCCGGAATATCTTCGCTGGTCGACAAATCCGTTTTACCATCGATGGTTATGCCATTATCATCCCAAAGAACATTAAGTCGTCCCAGACCGAGATGACCGGCCAGTCCGACTGCTTCGTGATTGATCCCTTCCATCAGGCAGCCGTCACCGGCGATCACCCAGGTCTTGTGATCGACCAGTTCGTCGCCGAACACAGCATTCAGGTGCCGCTCGGCCACTGCCATGCCCACGGCAGTGGCGAACCCCTGCCCCAGCGGTCCGGTGGTCGTTTCCACGCCTTCGAGCTTGAAATTTTCGGGGTGCCCGGCACAGGGCGAACTGAGCTGACGGAAATCCTTGATATCGTCCAGCGTCGGCCGCGCATAGCCGGTCAGATGAAGCAGGGAATAGATCAGCATCGAACCATGGCCGGCGGACAGGACAAACCGGTCGCGATCAGCCCATTTCGGGGCCTTTGGGTCATATTTCAGATAGTCGCTGAACAGTACCGTGGCGACATCGGCCATGCCCATCGGCATCCCGGGATGGCCGCTGTTGGCAGCTTCCACCGCATCCATGGCAAGCGCTCTTATGGCGTTTGCCATGTATTTTTCGGAAACGGTCATTGCTAGTCTGATCCCCCGGGTTGGCGAGTGTCAAAAACGAAACAAAATGCGGCGATTCGCTATTTTGGCTCCTCCTTTGATGATCCAGCAACGCGGCGTCAAGGTTCGCTTTTCACTATCCAGTGTTTACGCCATCGGAATAGATTGATAGCAACGGAACACGGGACGTGACCTGTCGGAAACAAGCTATGGAAAATGCACATGGACAATGAACGCGTCATCCTTGCGATAGGACGCATAGAGCGCGCGCTCAGCCGCATTGAATCGGCCAGCAGCACGATGCAGGCCGATGCCGATGCAGCGCTGGAGGCACGCCACGAGGCGCTGAAGGCGGAAATGAAGCAGGCGATCCGGACGATCGACAGCCTGATCGAGCGGCAGGAGCACTGAGATGGCGCAGATGAAACTGGAAATTGGCGGCCGCTCGTTCATGGTAACCTGCCAGGACGGCGAAGAATCCCATTTGACCAGGCTGGCCGCAATGGTCGACGGGAAGGCCCGGGAATCGGGAGATCCGGCGGGCCTGAATGAAAGCCGCATGCTGCTTTTCACATCGCTGTTGCTGGCGGACGAGTTGCACACTGCCCGGACCGCACAGGACGGCCCCGTGGAGACCAGCGCCCCGGCGCAGCCCGATCCGATGGACGAACAGGCCATTGCCGCCCTCGAAAAACTGGCAGACCGTGCCGAGCAACTGGCGAACAGTCTTGAGTAACGCCCCCATCGCGCCTAGATAGGACAGGACGGGTACTGTCTGGCACGAGCTTGATACGAACATCCCTGAGGCGATATAACTTCCTAGGGAGCTGTCCCTGCCCGGATTGCGGACTGTTTTGCAGTCGGGTCCGATGCATATGGCGCCCACCTGACGTAATAGGCGTCAGAGGATTTTCCGGCAAACGACCAAGATGGTCCCGTCACTTTTCTACAGAAAGAATAATTCTTTGAGTAGTTTAAACGATAAAAAGAAGAAACTACGTGAAGAGTACCGACGGCGACGGGATGCTTTTTACAGCCAGTTGGATCTGGCGACCCGCGGCCTCGCTTTCCGCCGCCCCCCATCCCCTCTCGCCCGGCTGATAGAGCAGAGCGATGTCATCGCGCTCTACAGTGCCACCGGCGCGGAGGCACCCACCGCCAGGCTGGCAGATTATCTCGCGGAAATCGGGAAAAGCATAGCATATCCCGTATATGTCGGAGAGGCACCGCTGGAATTTCGCACGGTGGCCAATATCAACCTGCTCACGGCGGGATATCGGAACATAGCCGAGCCCGGTCCGGACTGCCCGGCGGTTGCCCCCGACCTGATCATTGCGCCGATGCTGGCCTTCGACCGGTCCCTGCACCGGCTCGGCCAGGGCGGCGGACATTATGACCGGACCTTTGCCAAATATCCGCAAGCACCGCGCGTCGGCCTGGCCTGGTCGGTGCAGGAAGCCGATGCGATTCCGGTGCAACCCCATGATGTCGAGCTGGACATGGTGGTGACAGAATCAGAAATAATTCAGAGAGTTGAAATGGCGTCATGACACCGGAACCAGATCATCAGAGCCCTCATAATCCACCGGATGCACCCAATTGGCGTCAGCCGTTCGGCGTGATCCTGATCTTGATCCTGATTCTGTTATGGTGCGGGATTGTTGTCAGCTTGCTCGACTGGATCAGCGAACTGGACTTCTGGCTGCAATTGCCGATCTACATATTTGCAGGAATAGCCTGGATATTTCCGGTCAAGCCGCTGCTGATCTGGATGAATACCGGAAAATTCCGGACCTGAAGCGCCATTCCCCCGCATTTTCGGGGAAATGGCGCGAGTGACGAGACTTGAACTCGCGACCTCCGGCGTGACAGGCCGGCGCTCTAACCAACTGAGCTACACCCGCACATGCGCCTGCATTGGGCGGTGAAGCAGCGCAAGTAGAAGAGCTCTGCATTTCTGTCAACTACACTCTTTGCATTATTCGACATATTTCGGATCAGCGCCTCCAGGCGCCGGATATTCCCTCCTCGCGCTCGTCGCGACGATCCCTGCCTGTCTTCATTCCCGAACCTTCGGTTAACGGTCAGGCTTGCCCAAACTTGCATATGTTTTTCGTGGGGATCGGGTTGACCAGAGCGATTTGGCTGCTGGATCCATAGCAACCAACGCCGGATTCCCGCTGCTTTTGCATGATTGATGCACAAAACATCATTTACGCCGCGTTTACCAAATATTTTGTTTTCCTTGTCATAGGGCCGACATGGAATATGCAGAGAAACAGGATGCGGAATGCCGGACGCATGGGCATGCCCCGCTCGCCTTTCGCCGCTGGCTGGCGCTGGCGGCTGGCGCGGCTTTCCTTGTCCTGTCCCCTGCGGTCGCCCGGGCAGCGGGAACGATTGCCGGCACCGATATCGTCAATGTCGCCCAGGCCACCTATGACGCACCGGGTGGCGGAACGCCGGTCACGATCGATTCCAACACCGTAACCATCAAGGTGGACGAGCTGCTCGACGTCACGGTTGTTTCGAGCGACCCGGGCGATGTGCTCGTCGGCCCCGGATGGACCGCTCAGGTCCTGACCTACCGGCTCACCAACAGCGGTAACGGTTCCGAATCCTTCACGCTGTCGGCCGACACCGCCAGGCCCGGTGATGAATTCGACACGAGCTTTGAAATGGTCATTCTCGATAGCAACGGCAACGGGGTCCATGACCCGGGCGTGGACACTATCTACACGCCCGGCGCCAATGATCCGGTGCTGGCCCCCGATGAAAGCGTCACTTTGTTCGTGCTTTCCGCGATTCCGGCAGCGGCCGAGGACGCCGCACGCGCCGAAATCGCGCTTTCGGCCGCCGCCAATACCGGCAGCGGCACCCCGGGCAGCATGTTTGCCGGACAGGGCGATGGCGGCGGTGATGCGGTAATCGGGTCATCCGGTGCCCGGGACGCCGCCAGCGGATATTTCGTGGTCCGGACATCCGACGTCAACCTGGTCAAGAGCGCGACCGTCATCGATCCCTTCGGCGGCGCAGAGCCGGTGCCCGGCGCGGTCATTCTCTACCAGCTGGTTGCCACCACCGTCGGTTCGGCGGATCTGGCCAATCTGGCGATCCGCGATTCTATCCCCGCCGAAACCACCTACAAGCCCGAAAGCCTGACCCTCGACGGCACGCCGCTGAGCGATGCCGCGACCGATGGCGACGCCGGCTCCTTCGACAGCGGCGCGATCGCCGTCGCCCTCGGCACCGTCCCGGGCGGACAGACCCGCACCATCACCTTTCAAGTCACCATCGACTGATCTCAACCGGGGAATAAGCATGATAAAAACATTGTTTCTGGCGATAGCGCTGATCCTGCCGGGCACCGCCCTGGCAGCCAATAATGTCAGCCTGTCGAGCGACGTGTTCGTCGAACGAAAGGTCGCCCGACCGAACGGCACCACCGCCCTGGTGCTCGAACAGCCCAGGACCGTCACCCCCGGCGACAAGCTGGTGTTCGTCGTCAATTACAGGAATGTCGGCCGCGCGCCGGCCACGGATTTCTCGGTCACCAACCCGCTGCCAAAAGCGGTGGTCTTCAACGGTACGTCCGATGGCACGGAAATTGTCTCCGTTGACGGAGGCAAGAGCTGGGGACCGCTTTCCACCCTCACCTATCCGGGCGAAAATGGCGATATCCGCCCCGCTCTGATGACCGACGTCACCCATGTGAAATGGAAATTCAATCGTTCCCTTTCCGCAGGTTCGGGAGGGAAGTTGGTTTTTCGCGGCACGGTGAAGTGACCGCACCCGTACCGGATCGCCGCGGGGTTTGGCGATCCAAATAAGTGAAACAGGAGTCAGTTATGACCAGTATACTGAAACTTCTCGTTGCCACTAGTACCATTTCTGTAGCGGCGCTGGGTGCAAACCCGGCCTTCGCTGCAGATCTGGGCACTGATGCAGGAACGAGTATTACCAATAATGTGAGCGTCGCCTTCAATGTGGGAGGCACCGCCCAGACCGCGGAAACCGACAGCGACATATTCGTCGTCGACCGCGAAGTGAATCTCGTCATCGCCAAGAGCGATGCCGTGAACAGTTCGGTAGCGCCGGGTTCCACCCAGCAGGCCGTGACCTACACGGTCAGCAACCAAACCAATGACACGATCGACGTGCTGCTGACGTCCCAGCAGCCCGGAACCGACGATTTCGACGCCACCGGTACCATCAGCTATTATCTCGACAATGGTACGACCGCCGGCGTCTTTGACGGGGGTGACACGCTGATCACCTATATCGACAACCTGGCCGAAGACACCAGCGTCACGGTCCACGCCGTGGCCGATATCCCGGCCGGGGTCGCCACCGGCAATCTGGCTGATATCATCCTGATCGGCCAGGCGGCCAGCCATGGCGGCGCGGGCCTTCCCGCCAGCGGAAGCGGCGTGCAGGGCACGGCCTTCACCGACGATTCGGGCGATGTCGACGATCCGACCGTGGTGCAGAATGTCTTTGCCGATGCCGCCGGCAGCGGCACTTCCGACGATGCCGCCGACGGCTATCACAGCGCCACCGACACCTATGAAGTGAGCGCCGCCGATATTTCGGTATCGAAAACCAGCAAGATATTGTGGGATCCGGTCAACGGCAGCACCAATCCGAAAGCCATTCCCGGCGCGATTGTCGAATATTGCATCGCCGTCGCCAATGCTGCCGGTGGTGCCCCCGCAACCGGCGTCGCCATTTCCGACACGATTCCGGCCAATCTGACCTATTACAGCAGCCTCGCCACCGGCCCGGCCACTGTACCGGCGATCATTGGCGTGGTCACCGAAGGCACCGTCACCGGCTCCGCCTGCAATGCCGACGGCAGCGGCACCGGCGCCCAGGCCGCCGGCGTCATATCGGGCAATCTCGGGACCGTGGCCTCGGGCGCGACCGAAACCCTGATCTTCCGCGTAATCGTGGACTAGGCGCCTCGGAATTCGGCGGCAAACCGGCAGCAATGCCGGTTTGCCGCTGCTATTCCGGCTTTGGCTGTGGGTTTTCTCACCAATATTTTCAGGCCCGTGGGCCTGACCCTGGCTGCGTGCGCGTTGATCGCGCCGGCCGCACCGGCACTCGCTCAGCCCGCGTTTGCCGAGCAGCAGCCGCATGCGCCCGATTTCGCCATCGATCAGCCGCAAAAGCTGCCGCTGATCAGCAATATCGCGCAAGCAGAATGGGATCTGGGCAGCCGCCGGCTGCAGAAATCATCCAATCGCATCGACATCCAGGTGGTGGCGGCCCCGGCCACGCTGCCTGAAATCACCACCTACCAGTTTGGCAAGCCGGGAAAGGCCGGCCAGCTGCCGGTTCCCGCCACACTCTGCATCGGCTCGTCCGGCCCTGTGCCGGTCGAATTGCGCGGTGCCTTCGTCGGCACGCCTGTCAATCCGGCATCGATCGTGCCCACCAGCGAAATTCGCGCCGGTGCCCCCTTCATCATATCGATCCTTGCCCGGAACAAGAATCGCGACCCCCTGGCCATCGAGCGGTTCGACATCATCCTGTCGACCGAATCCGGGGATCGGGAAATGATCAATATTTCCGAAACCGGCCCGGACACGGGCCGGTTCGTCGGCATGATCAACACCGCCGCCATCCCGCCCAGCGCAGTGCAGGGCGACTGCCAGCTGTCGGTCAATCCCGGCGATGCGCTGAACATAAATATCGACGAAAATGTCGGTCGTTCGCTCGGCAAGATAAAACTGGCCATCCTGGTCGATCCCTTTGGCGAAACCTTCGACAGCGGCGATGGCACGCCGATATCCGGCACCCGTGTCACCCTGATCGATGTGGCCACCGGACAGCCGGCCGAGGTTTTCGGCGATGACGGAGTCTCTGCCTTCCCCAGCACGGTCATCACCGGCAGCACCGTGACCGACAGCGGCGGGACGGTCTATGATTTCACCGAGGGCTTCTATCGTTTCCCCTTTGCCCGGCGCGGCAGCTACCGGCTGCTCGTAGAACCGCCCCGGCCCTACAGCTTTGCGTCCGCCGCCGCGCCCCGGCAGCTGACCGGCTTGCGCCGGTCGGACGGGCTTCCCTTCACCATCGTCGACGGTTCCTACGGCGGCATCATCATATTGGATGATCCGGCCCCGGTCCGGGTGGACGTGCCGCTGGACCGGCCTGGAGCGCCGCTCGCGATCACCAAGGCGGCTTCCACGGCCCGGGCGGTGCCGGGAGACGCGGTACAATATCGGATAACGGTGCAGAATAGCGATCCTCTGCGCCACACCGGCCAGATCATGATTTCCGACCAGCTGCCCGCCGCCATGCGCCTGCAAAGCGGCACGGTCCGCTACAATGGGACGCTGGTCGCGCCCGCGCTCGCAGCCAATGGCCGCGACTTCACGGTCGAGGCACCGCCCCTGCCCCCCTCGGGCAGCGCCCTGCTGACCTATATCGCGGAAGTACGCCAGGATGCGCAGCCCGGAGATGCCTTGAATATCGCCTCGGCCCGCGATGATCGCGGCACCAGCAGCCCGACCGTCGATGCCGTGGTCCGCATCGAACGCGACGGCATTTCCGAACGATTCACCCTTGTCGGCTGGATTACCGACGGCGGCTGTGACATCGACCCGCGAAAGGCCTCCGGGATTGGCGATATTCGCGTCATGCTGCAGGACGGCACCTACACCGTCACCGACAGCGACGGCCGCTATCATTTCGAAGGGCTTCGTCCCGGCCTGCACATTGTTCAGGTCGACCCATCCACCTTCCCCGCCGATCGGGCTCCGGTCGACTGTGCGCGCAATACGCGCAACGCCGGCAGCGCCATCTCGCGCTTCGTCGAAGGCCGCGCCGGCGCCCTGAAGCGCGCCGATTTTCGGGCGCAGACCGTTGCTGCCAGAGACGTAAAAGTCTCTGAAAACTATGCCAAACCAGTCGTTCTGCCTGACCCGGAAGCTGCTGGCGCCGGGCGCAACTGGATCGCTGGCGAAGAGCCGGGCATCGGCTGGCTGTTCCCGGCGGAAGATCATAATCCGCGGGCAAAGGCGCTGCGCGTCGCCATCAAGCACCGGCCGGGCCAGAAGATCGAGCTTTCGATCAATGGTAAGCCGGTCAATCCGCTTGCCTTTGACGGGACGAAGAAGAGCGCGAACGGCAATATCCGGATCAGCACCTGGCGCGGCATCGAGATTGAAGAGCGGACCAATATCCTTGAGGCCCGCGTCGTCGATGAACGGGGCCAGCTGGTCCAGCAACTGGAACGGAAAGTCCATTATGCCAGCAGTCCGCTCCACGCC
>Ga0209643_1002492_pt1 | contig 11757 bp, 12 predicted proteins | sample AutmiccBRH37_all_FD_187383 | JGI IMG/M metagenome (GOLD analysis project Ga0209643, IMG submission 187383) | Deep subsurface microbial communities from Mt. Terri, Switzerland - Autotrophic microbial communities BRH/37_all (SPAdes) (version 2) | ecosystem: Environmental > Aquatic > Deep... | reverse complement strand
GCTTCCGGCTGCGTCCTGCAGCCGGCTCGGCATTCCGTAGGCTCGGTCGTTAAGAGACAGTAGCAGCCTCCGGTACATTCCGCACGGACTTAAATCACTCCCCCTCACTGCATGTCGCTGTGGGGTTTCTTGAGGGTCGCTTTTAAGGCGGCCTGTCACCATTCTGGATTCTGGCTTCTGGATTCTCAAGCGTCCTTCAGGGCGTTTTTTTATCGTTAAAGAAAGTGTTGAGTTAGGGTTAAATGTGCGATAATATTATCGTAAAACGATAACGTGAGGTGATAATATGTTCAGAGAGCTTTTTCTGGGATTTATAAGGGTGCATATTCTTTACCATGCTTCCCTGGGACCGGTTTACGGGCTGGACCTGATCAAGGAGCTGGGCGGCCATGGCTATCACGTCAGCCCCGGCACAATGTATCCCATGCTGGCAAAGCTGGAGGAGGGAGGACTGCTGGTTTCTGAAAAGATAAATGTGGAAGGTAAAATAAGGAAGTATTATAAAATAACAGATTATGGCGGCAGTGTGCTGGAGGAGGCCCGGGCCAGAGTCCGGGAGCTGGCCGGGGAAATTCTGGAGGAGGGTTGATCAAATGATTTTTAAATTCATTGATATAACATTCTCCATAGGAACGGAGCGGGAGCTTAAAAATCCCCTGTCGGGATTGGTTAACCCAGGGGAGGTGCTGGTGGTGCGGGGCCCCTCGGGATCGGGGAAGTCCACCCTGCTGAGGGTGCTTTCCAGGCTGCAGACGGGCAGCGGGGGGGAAGCATTCTTGGAAGATAAGAGCTGGTCCGGGATACCCGGACCGGTATGGAGGGCCGATGTTCACTACCTGGCTCAAAAGACCGCTCTTTTTGACGGTACGGTGGCCGAAAATCTGGCCAAACCCTTTGAGACCAGATTGACCGGCGGCAGAAGGGCCTTTGATCCGTCCGGGGCCAGGGAACTGATGGAGAAGCTTCTGCTGGATAACGCCATGTGGGACCGGGATGTCAGGACACTTTCGGGCGGTGAGGCGTCCAGGCTGGCCTTTGTCAGGTCACTGGCGGTGGACCCCAGGGTATTGCTGCTGGACGAACCCACGGCGGCGCTGGATGAGAGGTCCCGGGAGGCTTTTTACCTGGTTCTCTCCCGCTGGGTAGGCCAAAATGGCCGGGCGGTCTTACTGGTTTCCCATACTGAGGATTATAAGCAGCTTTCAAACAGTATACGTTTTCTCGATATAGAAACACGGGGAGGGATTTAAAAATGGAGAACTCCACCATACCGATTTCAAACCTGCAGCTGGCCTTTTCAGTGTTGCTGGTGCTGATAACCGGGGGTATCTCCTCCTTTTTAAGGCTGGGCCTTTTGAAGTCCCTGGTGTGGGGCGCCGTTCGCACATTTGTACAGCTTACTCTGGTGGGCTATGCCCTTACCTGGATATTTCAGATAGACAGCCCGGCGTTTATCGCCCTCATTATCACGGTCATGTGCTACATAGCCTCCAGAACGGCCTCCGGGAGGACCCCGAATGTTCCCGGCTATCCTTCGGCCATGGCCTTTGCGGCCCTCATGGCCAGTACGTATATTGTGGGGCTCATCGTCACGGTACTTATTATCTCCCCCCAGCCATGGTATTCTCCCAGGATTGTCATTCCCATTTTTGGTATGATACTGGGCAATTCCATGAACGGGATAGCCATTTCACTGGACCGTCTTTACGGAGAGGCCAGATCCCGGTCGGCAGAAATAGAGGCCATGCTGACATTTGGGGCCACACCCTGGGAGGCTGTGCGGGGCAGCGTGCGGGAGGCGGTCAGGGCCGGCATGATTCCCACCATCAACTCTTTAATGGTGGTGGGGCTGGTGAGCTTGCCCGGTATGATGACCGGCCAGATTCTGGGAGGGGCCGACCCCAGGGAAGCGGTGCGCTACCAGATCGTGGTTATGCTGATGATTGCCACGGCGGTGGCCATAGGCTGCCTTATGCTGGTGGGCCTTTCTTACAAAAAACTTTTCAACAGTGACGGATCGCTGCAGCCCTTTGTGCTGCAAAGCAGAAAGTAAAGCGGGCGGCGGTGATCCGGCGACCCGGAGGGGCGGCAAGTGATGGCCCCTTTGGAATTGTTTGCTGTTTTATATTGACAATGACAGCCATGGGTTTTATCATATATATTGCATTGCATATATAAGAACTTATATACAGAAATTTTTACATAGATGGGGATGGTGAATACATGTCGCTGAAATATGCCCTGCTGGGCTTTCTGAATCATTCCAGTATGACAGGCTACGATCTCAAGCAGCACTTTGACCGGTCCGTACGGCACTTCTGGAGCGCCAACCTGAGCCAGATGTATCCCACATTGAGCCAGATGGAAAAGGATGGACTGCTGACTATGGAGGTGGAGAATCAGGAAAAACACCCTCCCAGAAAAGTCTACCGGATTACCGGGGCCGGACGCAGGGAATTGAAGCAGTGGCTGGCCGAGCCCATCGGTCTGCCCTCATTGAGGATACCTTTCCTGGTGAAGGTGTTCTTCGGGGGATGTCTGGAAAAGGAAGAAATAATTGCCCTGTTGAAAGATCATCTTTCACGCCACAGGGCACTTATGGACCGTTACCTGCAAATACGGAAAGAAATAATGGAACACCCGGAGAGTAAGGGTATGGAGAAGGAGTTTTTCTTCGGTAATCTTACCCTGGGGGTTGGGATTAAGATTGAACAGGCCTGGATTGACTGGCTGGAAGAAAGCGTAGCCAATATTGAGGAAATGAATGAAAGCGGCGTGAGGGGGGGGGTATTGACTGATCAGAGAGGTTAATGCGGGGTAAATATTTATATTCAACACGCCGGGATAACTATAAGGGGGTTTATGGATTGGAAATGGGGAAAGGAAAAAGAGTGTGGGTGATGGTGGCTTTGGTTTCAGTGATCCTGGCGGGGGTGCTGACGTCCTGCGGCAAGAAGGCGGCGGACCAGTCGGAAACAGCCGGGGCAGAGGCCAGGCCGGTGGATATAATAACCTTGAAAACAGATAAGGTATCCCGTTACTCGGAGCTTTCGGGAACGCTTCAGCCGATGGAGGAGGCCGCCCTGTCCTTTGAGGCAGCCGGTCGCATACTGGAAATGGCCTATAAGGAGGGAGATCAGGTGTCGTCGGGGGCAATAATGGCCCGACTTGACGCCACGGAATATTCTCTCCAGGTGGCTCAGGCCAAAAACGGCCTCGAAAAGGCCGAGGTGGGATACCAGAAGGCAAAGGACGACTTTTCCAGGCTGGAAAGCCTGTACGGCCAGGGGGCCCTCTCAAAGTCCGATTTTGAAGGCGCCCAGAACCGCTTTGCGGTGGCCGAAAAGGATTATCTTTACGCTCAACAGGCTTATTCCCTGACCGGGGCCGGTTCCGGGTCGGCCAAAAACCAGCTGAAGGCCCCGGTGGGCGGCACGGTCATGGCCAAGCTTTCATCGGTCGGTCAGTTGGTGGGGCTGGGCACTCCTGTTTACCGTATAGGCAGGGTGGATACCCTGAAGGTTATACTTCCGGTGCCGGACCGGGAGATTTCCGCATGGAAAACCGGAGACACCGTGGCCCTCACACTGTACGGCAAAAACAGGCCGGGGAGGGTGGCCCGTGTTTTCCCCGCCACCAACCAGGGCACCGGGACCATTGGTGTGGAGATAACCATAGAAAACTCCGGGCGTGAATGGTTTCCCGGGCAGGTGGTAAGGGCTGTCCGGGCTGTGGAGACAAAGGAAGGGCTCTTTTTACCGGCCGAGGCCGTTTTGAGCCGGGGTGAAGAAAAGCCGTATGTATTCCTGGCCGCCGGAGATAAAGCCGTGAAGACACCGGTAACCATGGGGGAGCTGATGGACAACAAACTGGAGATTCTCTCGGGCTTAAAAGAAGGGGACCGGGTGGTGGTCAAAGGGGCCGAGCAGTTGTTTGACGGCAACATCATAAAACAGGCAGGGGTGGCGAAACAGTGATTGAGTATCTATTGAAAAGGCGTAAGATCACCATCCTTTTTCTGGTTATGATTGTCCTGGCGGGCATTTTGAGTCTTTTTCAGCTTCCACGCCAGGAGCAGCCCGATATTATCATAACCTTTGCTTTTGTAAATACCATTTATCCAGGAGCCTCTCCGGAAAAAGTTGAGCAGACGGTCACCAGGAAGCTTGAGCAGAAGATTAAGGAACTGCAGGGGATAAAAACCATCAGGTCCACCTCCGGATTCGGTTATTCCAGCATCGTGGTGGAGGCCAAAGACGGGCTTGATCCCAAATCAGTATGGGATGAGCTGCGCAAGAAGATTAAGGACGCCGAGGCGGACCTGCCCGACGATGCAAAAAAGCCGTGGATCAACGATGATTTAAACCGCACCGCCTTTTATACCTTTAATGTTACCGCCAATACCAGGGGAGAGCTCTATGGTCTGAGGGAAACGCTGAAGCTTTGGCGGGATGAGCTGCGTACTCTGCCCAATGTGGCTGATATCACCATAGGCGGGCTGCCGGAACAGGTGGTCCGGGTGGATCTGGACTCCCAGAAGCTGATGCATTACGGAATCACCTGGACCCAGGTGCTGATGGCGGTAAGGTACGAAAACGAAAGGGTTCCCATAGGGAACCTCAGTCTAAAAGGGCGCACTTACATGTTGAAGCTCCCGGACACGTACAACCTGGAGGATCTCAACCAGGTGGTCATTTCCCGCACCAGGGACGGCTTTCCGGTGTTTTTAAAAGATATAGGGAAGGCTTATCTTTCCACCGAGGATGTCAAGGTATTCACCTATCATGATGGAAAACCGGCCGTGGTTATGGGGGTCATTGTGGAGAAGGGCGCCGATGTGCCGGTGCTGCAGGCCCGTGTTGACAAAATGATGGAGTCCCTGCAAAAAACCCTCCCCGCAGGGGTGGCGGTGGAGCCGGTTTACTCCCAGAGTAAGGCGGTAAAAGACCAGTACGATGATCTGGTCAAGGAGATGATCGCCGCCACTCTGGCGGTGCTGTTTGTATGCACCCTGGGATTAAATTTTGTAACCGCTCTGATAATCGCCTTTGCCATACCTATATCCATGGCGGTGGGGCTTATTTTCCTGCCGCCGCTTAACATCACAATAAACATGATGTCCATTTTCGCCCTCATAGTTGTGCTGGGGGTACTGGTGGACGATGCGGTGGTGGTTAATGACAATATTGAGCGACACCTTTCGGTCCTGGGGGAGCCCCCCTTCAAGGCGGCAGTCAACGGGGCCAGGGAGGTTTCCGTTTCAATTCTTACGGCTACCATGGCGACGGTTTTTTCCTTTGGGCCGCTGTTTTTTCTCAAGGGGAACTCGGGTGAGTTTATAAAGCCCATTCCAGTAATTATCACACTGACCATGATTACTTCCATGGTTATGTCCCTGACCGTTATTCCCATCTTCCGCCACTGGTACGAGAGGCGCTACCCCAGGAAAGCCGGGGAGGAACAAAAACCGGCCGGACTTTTGGGAAAGCGGCTTAACGGCCTGACCCGCTGGTACGCCAGCAGCCTTATGCCAAGGATGCTCAGGCGGCCTCTGCGCACAGGTCTCATAGGTGCTGCCATCGGAACTGCGGCCTACGGCCTGATAGCCTTTACCCCGGTGGAGCTTTTTCCCATGGCCGACCGGGAGGAGCTGCCCATTGACATACGCCTGCCCCTGGGCACAGACATAGAGGAAACTCACCGGATTGTGTTGGAAGTGCAGAACTGGGTACAGCAGCAGCCGGGGGTGAAGTCGGTGGCCGCCGTGGCAGGCGGCAGGGCCGATATGTGGTACGGGCACGGCACCGAGATTTCTGAATCCATCTCCAGGGGGCAAGTTATGGCTAAAATGGACCTGGACAAGGTGGATATGGCGCAAACCATTGACCTTTGGCGGGAAGAATTAAAGCAGAGGTTCCCCGGGGCCGTGGTATATCCTCACGGGCTGGCCACCGGGCCCCCGGTGGGAGACCCCATTACCATTCATATTTACGGTGACGATATAGGACAGCTAAGGTTCCTGGCCCAGCAGGTGAAGGACCGCATTTCAAAGGTGCCCGGGACCCAGGACATACAGGACAATTTCGGGCTGGACCGGCATACCCTGGAGTTCCAGGTGAACAGACAGATGATGGATCAGAAGCTGGTCAGCCATACCGACTTGTCCCGGACCCTGCGGCTGGTCAGCGAGGGCATCAACATAGGGCAGTATGACAGTGGCAAAGACCTCATTGACATTAACCTGTATCTTCAAAAAAACCCGGAAGACCCCATGGTTATTTTCCAGAGGCTAACCGTCCCCAATATACGGGGGGAACAGATTCCACTGTCTGAAATAGCCGCGGTCAAGCCGTCCTTCAGCATCCAGTCCATACCCCACCGCAACCTTGCCAGGTCGGTCAGCATCACCGGGGATGTGAAGGGGAGGACAGCCACCGAGGTGATGAATGAAATAGAGCCTATCCTGAAGAAGATGGATTTTCCGGAAGGTTACCGCTGGGATATAGGTGGGGAAATGTCCGAGCAGACCGAAATTTTTAAAGATATGGCAAAGCTTTCGGTGATAGTGTTTTTCCTTATCCTGATTCAGATTTCGCTGCAGTTTTACTCCCTGAGCCTGCCTCTGCTGGTGATGAGCACGGTTTACATGGCGGTGGCCGGCAGTATAATCGGACTTTTTGTCACCCGCACCCCCCTGGGCTTCATGACCATGATGGGGGCCATAGCTCTCTCCGGGATTGTGGTGCGGAACGGGATAGTGCTTATAGAGTTTATAGAGAGGGCCCGCAAGTCCGGAATCGAACTGCACCAGGCTGTAATTGACGCCGGGGAGGCCAGGATGCGCCCCATTGTTTTGACCTCCTGCACGGCGGTGGCCGGTCTTTCGCCCCTGGCCCTGTCCGGAGATCCTATATTCACACCCATTTCCATGACCATCATCTCCGGACTTGTTTTCTCTACATTGCTGACGCTGCTGGTGGTGCCGTCCCTCTACGTGGTGCTGGCCCGGTTCAAGGAAAAAAGGCAGGCTAAAAAGGCATTGAAGAGGCCTGACCTGTACGGAAAGAGTGATGAATTTTTCGGGTAGTCGGCAATAAATATTATCGCATCTCCAGAGGATGATGTTATAATGCAGAAAAAATAGTAATATTTGACAAGGTATATTTAGCCTTCAGGTAGAAATATCTATAAAACGAAGGGGGGATCGACTTAAGTGAAAAGATTTTTATCGTTATCAGTGATGATGGTACTGGTTTTGGTTATGCTGGCTCTGGCCGGCTGCGGTGGGGATAAGAAGGAGGCAGTCAGTCAGCAGCTTTCCGGTAAGGAAACGCCGAAGGCCGCCGGTGAAGAAAAATTGGCCGACATCTTTGCCAGGGGTAAAAAGGTGGAGGGTATGTCCTATGACTTTACCATGACCTCCAGGGAGACAAAGTTAAATGGCAAATTCTGGATACAGGGCAGCAAGATGAAAACCGAAATGATGGCAGAGGGACAAAAAATAATCACCATATTTGACGGCAATACCATCTATAACTATATGCCCGATCAAAATATGGCCATGAAGATGAGCCCGGATAAGGCAAAGAAAAACCAAACTCCCCTGGACTACGCAAATGATGCCGAATCAAAGGGCGACAAGGTAAAGGTGTTGGAGACCACCGTTTATGAAGGTGTGAAGTGCAAGGTTGTGTCTATTGCCAGCGCCGACGGCAAGGAACAGACCAAGATGTGGATTCGGGAAGACTATGGAATTCCGGTACGGGTGGAGTCCGCCGGATCCGGTGGGGAAAAGACGGTACTGGAGTACAAAAATCTGAAGGTAGGCCCGCAGCCGGCTGATACTTTCAATCTCCCGACCGGGGTACAGGTTCAGGATCTGAGCGAAATGATCAAGCAGATGCCACAAATGCCGGGTGGCAGGCAGCCGTAAAAAGACCAGAATTCAGAATCCAGAAAAGGAACGAAAAACAGCCCGGGGCCTGATGGTCCGGGCTGTCATTATTCTGAATTCTGTATTCCTGCCCGCCCGTAGGACGGCCAAGGGCTGACTCCATTTTACGCTGTTAATGTTCTATTGCAGACAGTTCCGGCATCGGGAAGTGCCGTACGTTTTTTGTAACAAGGGTAAGGGAGTTTTCCACCGCCACGGCAACGATTAAAGTATCAGATACAGATAAGGTTATACCTCTTTTCTGATACTCCCGGCGATACAGACCGGCACGGCGGGCAGTTTTATATTGAATTGCACAGTATTGTAAGGCTTCCAAAAGCTCCTCAATACGTGAAAGCTCTTCTGGCCTGACGCCGGAGAATATCTCCACCACCGTCACCGGGCAGCAAGCCAGCGGCGCTTCCTCCACGAGTTTTTCAAGTAAGCAAACAACCTCCTTGCGTCCCCGGAAAAAATCAATTAAAACCGTAGTGTCCAAAAGGAAACCTTTACTCGCCAAAAATTTCCCTCCTTCTCGCCTCGGTCTCATCCCTTATTTTCCGTACCCAGGATGAAACATCTTCTGCGTCAGCAAACTCGGGATAGTCTCTATCTTTAAAAATACCGGAAGCGGACTGCAGGGCTTTTTTTTGCTTCAATTTAAGCAACTCTTTTTTTGTAGCCTCAATTATAAATTTGCTTTTCTGCCGTTCACCCACATGTTTATCCAAGTCGGATAAAAGATCTAGAGGAAACCGTATAGGTGTCAATTTGGTATTCTCCATGTGACCCACTCCTGTATATACATTATTGTTACTTATTAGTATATACATAAAAAATACTGCGTCAAATAGAATTCCGATGTCCGACGTCCTGCGACTGACGACTTTTCTGGTATGCCTTCCAGCCGGGGCACCATTTGGTGTGCCAGAACCAGATCCTGCCTCTGATGCTTTTGGGGTTCCTCTCAGCGTAACTCCTCCATTTACAGCTTTCACATCGTGGCGTGCCGGTCCGGTCTCCCCGGGGAGAATCGTTTTGCCGGTTAGCTGTTTTCATTGGTTTTTCACATCCTTTCGGCTGCTATTTTAAAGGATATTTTGATTATAAGATGAATTGTAATCAAATAAAAGGGCTTAATTTATATTTTAACCCGGTTCTTGCGGGTGTGCGGAGTTGGAGTGTTTGTTTAAAGTTTCTGTTAAAAGAAAAATGTTTTTAGGACCCTTATCTGTCCTGCTGGCCCTGGTGACCATGATGTCCCTGCCGGTGTGCCTACGGGACCCGGGACCGGAATCAGGCCCTGTGATTCAAAACCCGGCCTATGCCGTCGGACAGGATGTGCCCCCCAATACACTGGCCCGGGCGGTGTCCCTTAGCGCCGGGCAAAAGCTGGTGCTGGACGATACATTTTATCTATTCTTCAGCAATGTTCCCGAGATGCCCACCGAAGAGGGGATACTGTGCCGGGTGGACGATGTGCTGTCCCCCTCCGGAAGGGTGAGGGTGCTTTTCAGCCACTTGAACCTGCTTATAGACTGGACGGCCAACCCTCTGCAAAACATGCCGGCCACCGCCGGATTTAGTGTAAATAACCGCACCGGGCGGGTGCTGGAGGTATATGCCAGCCGGTCTTCCATAGCTGCCAGCAGAGCCACTGACGGTGAATATCTTTTCATGGAGGATGAAGCGCCACTGCGGCCAGGGGACAGGGAGCCGCTTTATTTTGGAACGGCGACGGGTAACTGGCTGGTGCAGCAGTGGTTTCTTTCCGAGGCAAAGCCGCCGGTGCTGCTGGGCCGCATCCCCCCCGGAGGCCGCACTGTGGTAAAGGGGGATGTGGGGCCCCGGGGGTGGATAGCCGGTGTTTACGACCTTAAATTTGTTGATGCCGGGACCGGCAAGGCGGTGGGCAAGAAAGACCTTCAGCCCGGAGAGTCGGTGGGTGTCAGGAGCTTTATAGCGCCCTTTGGCGCCGATATTGATTTATTCCTTGACCGTCAGGAGAAGCTGGGAAGGGTTTTGCCGCTGAGGGCAAATGACATGGTGCACATGCGGGGCCTTTTTATTCCCGGTGTTTACCCTGACAACCCTGCCGGTGAGGCTGTTTCCAAAGGTATAAATCTGAGCTATGACGCATCTGGGGGTAAAGCCGCCAGTTTTGCCCTGGCGGCAGGGGAGAGCGACCAGGGAGAAGACCCCTCGGCACCGTGCCACACCCCGGACGTTTTCTTAAATGACCGCATGCGCAACGGCTTTGATCCCTTCGCCCGGGGGGTCAGGGGCGTAAACGGAGGCAATTACGGTGTTGACTATACTGTAAACCTCAGCCTGACCGGGCCGGCGGCTCTGGTTTTGCAAGGGGCGACACACCCCGATGCCCGGGATAACCAGTCCTTCATAGATTTGTATAACCAGATTGTTACCTTCCAGGTTGACGGTAAAGTGAGTACGGTTCAACTGAGAGACCCCAATTATGATAAATATTACACTGACTTTTCCTCACTGCGTCCACCCGGCTACGGTAAGGTGGTGGATATTTTCCCGGAGCCGGGAAGCCACCGGCATACCCTGCGCTTTACCCTGCCGCCCAATGGCTACGGTCCCGTCAGGTTTTATCTGCTGCCGCTTTATATCTGGGAGCTTCCATAGGCAATTCGAGAGGAACGCTTTGGGCGTACAAAACATCGGGATCTATGTCAACCTCACCAAGCCATGAAATTGTACCGGCATCATTGTCTACTGATACTTTCTTGAAAATGGCTGGATTTTTTATCGGTTCAAACGCAAAGCCAACCAAGAACGGGCGCACATCAACAACCCTGTACTCTCCGTTGTCAAATTCCAAAATAAGGTGAAAGTCTCTAACAGGGTAGACACTTTTTATCTCATGCAAAACGGATTTAACCCCTTTATCAAAATCCATAAAAACACCCTCCAGACCTAACGGTCTATCTTTACAAGTCCTTCTCCCTTTTGGGCTCTATTCCAGTTCCCCTCTAATTCCTTCTTGCGAAGCTTTGTCCATGCCGTTACCTTTGCCGATAATTCTCCCGGCAGATCCCCTGCTATAACCCTTCCCGAAAAATCAACGAGGGCTGAGATGTTACTACCACGGACATGGAAGTGAGGCGGGTTATGGTCGTGGAAATACATATATATCTTGAGCCCGAGAAATTCGCAGATCAGCGGCAAACAAGACAGCTCCCTTATTTCTATTATACCCAGGACAATACTCCTGTTCCAGCATTTTAAGAGTGGACAGTTGATACCGTTACGGGGGTTCCAAGGGGGTGTCCCCCCTTGCTTCAGTGGGGGGTTTAGGACGTCTATGCCGTCCGAAGGATCTGACCGCAAAGTGTGGTATATACCTAATTATAACAGAAATCGCAGGGGGGAGGGATACGGATATGTATCTTACCTATGTCAGGAACAAGCACGGCACCGCCCGTCAGGGCGATTTTGTTCTCGCTTAGGAAAGTATATGACGCATTAAAGCATTAAAGCGCTGAAGTACTGAAGCACCAAAGCATTTTTATGCAAGCCCAGAGTTTTTCTGGGGTCGCTCCTGGGTCGCTCTGTGGCCGGTGGAGGGGTTTGAGTCCGATCTACTTATCCTCCGGCTGAACTGGCTCTAAGCTCGTCGCCTAACGGACTGCCGACCGCCTCCAACGCCGCGTCCATGCGTCGATTCCGGCTACCGGCTGCGTCCTGCAGCCGGTTCGGCAGTCCGTACGGCTCTGTCGCCAAGAGCCAGATAACAGCCTCCGGAACATCCGCCTGGACTAAAACCCCTCCCCCTCACTGCATGTCGCTGTGGGGTC
>Ga0209643_1002491_pt1 | contig 11757 bp, 12 predicted proteins | sample AutmiccBRH37_all_FD_187383 | JGI IMG/M metagenome (GOLD analysis project Ga0209643, IMG submission 187383) | Deep subsurface microbial communities from Mt. Terri, Switzerland - Autotrophic microbial communities BRH/37_all (SPAdes) (version 2) | ecosystem: Environmental > Aquatic > Deep... | reverse complement strand
TCCACAGCTAATTTCATATTTATCCCCCCTGAGACTTATAGGTATATCGATTGCGGATGTTCGCCCATTGGTTTAAGGAGAACACAATGATTAAAGAGATGACAACGATGATAATCACCCACATCATAGCTTTCTCGGTATCACCGCTCTCGACAGCATAATAGATTGCGGTAGGTATGGTCTGCGTTTTTCCAGGTATATTTCCAGCTAACATAAGGGTTGCTCCGAATTCTCCTAAAGCTCTGGCAAAAGATAGGGTTAGACCAGCACAGAGGCTTGGGAGTGAAAGCGGGAGCATAATCTTCCAGAAGATTCGCCACTCCGATAATCCCAGCGTTCGGGCAGCATCCAAAATTCTTGTATCAATTTGTTCAAATGCCCCACGCGTAGTCTTATACATCAGTGGAAAAGAGACTACCGTAGCAGCGATCACTGCAGCCGGCCAAGAGAAGACGATAGTAATCCCTAACTTGAACAAAGTCTGACCGATTAACCCATTTTTCCCAAAAATAATGAGAAGGATAAAGCCTATTACTGTTGGAGGGAGCACCATAGGGAGGATGATTAAGCCGTCAATAAATGTTTTACCTTTTCCTTGATAAAAAGAAATCCAGCGGGCGATTGCGATTCCTGAGAAGAAGGTAATTACAGTGGCTGCACCTGCTGTTTTTAACGACAACCACAAAGGAGTAAGATCAGTTAACATTGTTGTCACTACTTTCCGACATCAAGAAAGCCATGTTGCTTAAAAATTTTTTTTGCCTCTTCACCCGCTAAAAAGGCAATCACATCCTCTGCTGCTTTCTGATTTGTTGTTCCTTTAATAATAGCTAGGGGATATAGAATCGGAGAATAACTTGTGGGATCCGCCGACATTATAATCTTAACTTTATCCGAAACATTCGCATCCGTCTGATAGACTATCCCTGCCTCTACCTCTCCGCGTTCTACATAGGCTAGAACCTGCCTAACATCTTTGGCATATATGATTTTATTTTGAACACTCTCCCAGATTCCTAAGTTCATTAATGATTCACGTGCATATTTACCTGCAGGTACACTTTCCGGCACGGCGATTGCAAGTTTGCTTACCTTGGAATTGGTTAAGTCTGTGAAGTCTTCAATATAAGAATCTTTGGCTCCAATCAGGACAATTTCATTGGAAAGTAGTGTTATTCGACTTTGTTCATCGATTAAACCTTTTTGTTCCAGCTTATCCATTTGGTCGGCTGCAGCCGAAAGATAGAGATCGATTGGTGCTCCTTGCTCGATCTGTTGCTGTAAGACACCAGATGACCCAAAGTTAAACACAAGGTCGATATCCTGGTTTTCTTCTGTATAGATCTCTTTGATATCTTCCAGGACATTAGTGAGACTGGAAGCAGCAGACATGGTAAGTACCACTTTCTGTGGTTGTTGATTATTACAGCCTAGAGTTAATAATGAAATAAAAACTACTGCTAGAAATATTGGCCATGTCTTGTTCTCGATTTTCATCGTCCTACCTCCATAAATCTTACATTCGGATATATAATTTAAATAATTTAGTTAATTGCATGAATCTGGGTCGGTTTCGTAATGGTTACCTTGATCTTGTTCTTCTCCAGTTCAGATGTCTGGATGGTGAAAGCTCCTGCAAGAGCTTCTCCTTCCAACCAGCGAGGTACATGGTTGCATAAAATATCAAGTGTGTTGAATTCTCCCTTGCGTAAAAAAGGAAGCAATACCTGCTTGGTTGTCAGCTGGGTACTGTTTTCCTGTATATCTTTCAAATTGACACGATAGTATCCTATTGATAGCTCTTCAAAAGAAGGTTTATTCATTGGCTGAGGCTTCTGAGCCAAAGCCTCTTCTTCTTTTTGTAAGATATGATCTAGAAACTCAAAAGGCTTACCTTTACATTCCCAAATACTGCATTTTGCTTTATCCAAAAGAAAATAAGGTATCCCGGTTATTTCAGAACCTACAAATATTTTGCAGTCGCCCAGAAGATCAAGTAGCTCTTCCATTTTTGTCCTAAGATCTTTCATGGCCGCAATATCTTTTAAGGTAAAGTCTTTTTCACTAACTAAGTGCCACTCTTCCTTATTCCTAGCAAAAACAGAGATTGTGCCACACTCTGTAAGCTTAGCAGTATTTCCGTGTTTATCTAAAAAGACGGAGATTTCTTTAGGCATAATAACCCTCCTTTTATCACAGCATCAACCTCGTAACAACCTTTCCTCCCTCTATATGCTCATCCATAATTTCTTCCACATCGTCCGGGCTTACCGCCCCATACCAGACATTATCCGGATAGATTGCAACGATAGGTCCTTTTTCACATATTCCAAAACAGCCGGTATTGGAGACAAATACCTCTCCGCCTAATCGCCTTTCCTCAACCTCTTCCACTATCCTGGAGATAATCTCGACTCCATCCTTAGTATGGCAGTAGCCTTTTTGCTGTCCATTCATTCTGCTGCTAGTGCAAACGAAAATATGATACTTTGGTTTGTTCATCTATTACCCCGCCTCTTTCTTGCATGCGCAAGCGCATTTATTTCTGCCTTCTATAAACAACTCTGAAATATCCTTACCCAACAGTCCAATGGCATCGGCTCGGCACTGTTTACAGTGGCACATCTGAGGTAACACTTCCCTGCAGACCTTTCGAGCTTCTTTAATCTTAGCCATAGAAGTCTGAGGATAGCTTCCAAATACAGTGTCCTCTACAGGGATTAGGGGCATGATGTTGGAGGTGAAAGCCCCCATTTCTTTTACCTTCTTCACTATCTCCGGAATATGAAAGTCATTGATTCCTTCGATCATAACCATATTGACCTTCACCAACACCTCATTCTCTGCTAAATCCTTAATCCCCTGAAGCTGGTTATTCATCAGAACCTCTGCCCCTTCAGAGCCGTTCAGAATCTCACCTTGGTAATGAATATCTCGGTAAATAGACGCCCCGATATTGGGATCGATGCTGTTAACTGTTACTGTTACATGTTGGATTCCCAGGTCTATGATTTCTGCTGCGTACAAGGGGAGATTAAGACCATTGGTGGATAAGCAGAAGGTAATATTCGGATCTGCCTGACGAATGAGTTCCAATGTTTTCTTGGTAGGTTTCCAGTTAGCAAGACCATCTCCAGGTCCGGCAATCCCGACTACAGAAAGGTTGTCTAATTTCTCACTGACCTTTTGAAATCTAGCCAACGCTTGCTCAGGGCTTAGTATTTCACTGGTTACTCCAGGTCTGCTCTCATTCACGCAGTCATTTTTCCTGTTGCAATAATTGCAGCTAATATTACAAGCTGGAGCGACGGGCAAGTGTATCCTGGAATATTTGTGGTGGGCCTCAGCGGAGTAACAAGGATGTTTAGCAGTTTTGCTATCTAAGGCTTTGTTTTTCATATCTTTCACCCGTCTTTCTATGATCTAGTGTCGTAATATTTTTGAAGCATGGTTGACCGATAGTTAATGTATTTATGATCCAGGAGGGTATTGGTGATTCGATCCAAGAAGGATAAGCTCCCCGTATAGCCAACTGACAGCAAACGCTGTCCTCCTATGCGGTCATGAATGGGGAAACCGTATCGAACAAGAGGAATCCCTTCCTTCTCCGTCAAATATTTTCCTTCAGAATGTCCTATGGCGATATTTACCCCTGAATTCTTGCATTTTTCACGGATATGAGAGAAGTCAGTGTCATTCATAATGTGATAATCCTGCTCAGATTCAGCGAGTGATTCATACAGTAGATCTTCGAGTCGGTGTGTTTTGCTTCCAGTGGCAATCACTTGTGGGAAAATCCCATTTTCCATACAGAGGGTTACTGCCGAGAGTACATGTTCTGGTTCTCCAAAGATTGCTGCTATCCCTTGAAAATTGTGCTTATGAGAATCTATCATTCCGTCAAGCAGTCTTCCTCGTTCGGCACTTAGATCCAAAGGAATCACCGAACCCGTTATCTGCTTTAAGGTATTGATAAAGATATCCGTATTCTTTAGCCCCACCGGTAAAGGTATTCTGTAAAGCGGTACCCCATATTCCTGTTTAAGAAATGCTCCTGGCGAGATTACATCATCTATGGCCTCGGCCATCTCGATGGTAGCTTGGGAACCGGACATACTAGCTATATCCTGAACTTTGGTGCCTCCTGATACGATTCTTTCATAGGTCTTGGTATAAGGTGCATCTAAAGTATCGGAGTAATCGGGAAGTAGGATAGCTTCGATATCCATACTAGCTAGGATACGCTTAATCTCTCTGAGATCAGCCGTGCTGATGTGAGGAACAATCACGTTGATTTTCTTGTTTTTCTTCGTCTCTTTGGCTAAACCCATGATAATCTTTCTTAGAGTGGAGAAATATCCTTCTGCCTGCGTTCCTGCATAACCAGGAGTTGGGGCACTTATAATGGGGAAGCCTTCTATTTCCCTATCCTTGATGTATTCCTTAGCCATTCTTTCAATATCTTCCCCGATTGTTTCAGCAAGACAAGTAGTTAGAACTCCAATAATCTCAGGTTGATACACCAAGCGGATATTGTCTAAGCCCTTTTTAAAATTATCTTCTCCTCCAAATACAGTCCCTTTTTCATTCAGAGAAGTGGAAGCCACATCGATGGGTTCGTTATAATGTTCGGAAATCGTTCTTCGCATATAGGTAGCACATCCCTGCGAACCGTGCAGGAGAACCATTGAACCTTCGATGCCTTTCAGGGCCAAGATTCCTCCTAAAGGCATACACATATTACACGGATTCTCACTGACATTGCGATAGCCGGTTTTGTCTTTTTTCATTCGGTCATCCCTCCAGTACGTATTGCTTTCCAGACGGGGGAACATACCGTAGAATAGACTTCTTTAGCAAAATTCTCCGCACCGACAAATCCACATAGAGCGTGTTTCCGGTCATGATTATGATCGATGAAGGCAGTCCCCAGCTTATAAGCCAGGGGTCTGTCTTTCACTCCACCTACGAGGAGATCGGCTCCTTTATCGATGATAAAATTTTCGAGCTCCGCAGGATTGGTATCATCAAAAATTACTGTTCCTTGTTGGACTAGGTCGCCAATCGTCTGATATTCGGCTTGGCTTCCTGTTTGTGTCCCGACGATCACTACTTCTATCCCTAGTTCTCTAAATTGTTTGATTAGGGAGATTGCCTTGAATCCCCCACCGACATAGACGGCTGCTTTTTTGCCTTGGAGCTTATGCTTGTAATAATCAATCACCGGCCATGTTTTTTCTTGTTCTTTTCTGATTAGTTTTTCTATATTTTTAATTATCTGCTCGTCTCCTAGAGCTGCCGCAATCTTACGCAGAGAAGCAATCGTATCTTCAATACCGATGAAAGATATTCTAAGATAGGGTATGTCATATTCTTCTTTCAGTTTTTCAGCAAGATAAATCATCGAGCCAGCACATTGCACAATATTTAGAGAAGCGATTGGGGTTTTTTTGATCTGTTCATAACTGGAATCTCCTGTAAGCGTAACATTGAGTTTAATTCCTACCCGTTCCAAGTAGCTTTTAATAATCCAAGTCTCTGCTGCTAGGTTGAAATCTCCTAAAAGATTAAGCGTGTTTTTCTCTTTGGGAGGTATTGGATTAGGCTGATTTTTGATCAATCTCAATAGCCCTTCACAGGCAGCCCTGTACCCTGCTGATTTGTTCCCAATAAACCCACTGGATTCGATTGGAATAATTTCAATCTGGTGTTTGAGAGACGCTGCCTTACAGATAGCTTCCAAATCATCTCCAATCACACCGACGATACAGGTTGAATAAACAAAAACAAGTGGCGGGTGATACTTGGTTACTAAATCATCAATAGCTTGCGTCAGTTTTTTTTCTCCACCAAAAATGATGTCCTGTTCTCTTAAATCCGTGGAGAAACTGTTGCGATATAGTTCCTCTCCACTGGATAAACTACCGCGGATATCCCAGGTATAACTGGCACAGCCAATTGGACCATGAACCAGGTGAATGGCATCCGTGATCGGGTTAAGGACCACCCTGGCACCACAGTAGACACAAGCACGTTGGCTTACTGATCCTGATATACTGTCCGTATCACACGTAAGCGTATTTCTTTGTTCACCTTTAGTAAATATAGATTCTTTCCTCTCTTGAATTGCTAATCCTTGCATCCCAATCACCTCCATCTCTTTATTCTGTTCTCAGTATCTACTGGGTTACATTACTAGTTCGAAGTCTTCATCCTTGGCATCTCGGTCTGCTCTATCCAGCAGTGCATTGCTGATCATCTCAATAATTCTGATGGCTCCTTTATAGCCCACTACAGGTAGATAGGAATGAACACTTCTGTCTAGAATTGGGAAGCCAATTCTTACAAATGGAATATCTTCTGCCCTGGCGATATATTTTCCATAGGTGTTCCCGATTAAAAGATCAACAGGTAAATTTTTAATCCATTGATGAAGTGTGAAAAGATCACCTGCTGCTTTTACATTCCCTTCAATACCTGCTTCCGTTAGCATCTTGTTAATCTCGTTTTCAAAACTTTTTCCTGGAGTACCAGTCAACACATGCACCGGTTTCATTCCCAGGCTTAGGACAAACTCGGTGAGACTGATGACGATATCAGGATCTCCGAAAATAGCTACTTTCTTGCCATGGAAATGGAAGTGGGTATCGGTCATGATATCTACTAATTGCCCTCTTTCCTCTTCTAAGTCATACGGAATTTCACGGACAAAGCTTTTGGAAAGAGCCATAAGCAAGCTATCCGTTGCTTTAATACCGATAGGGGTATGCAGTACTTTGGCTGGTACCCCACATTTCTTATCTAAAGCATTGGCAGGATCTGCAGATGCGAAGCTGCCTAAAGCCAGTGTAATTTGCGAATTACCGCTGTCTTTGATTTCTTCAACGGTCGTTCCCCCCTTAGGATACATCACAAATTCGCCTGTCATGGGAGAATCAACCACGCCGGAAGTATCCGGCAACATCACATAATCTATATCCATTTTTTTAACAATTCTTTTGATTTCCCTCATATCTCCTGGGTTGACGAAGCCTGGCAGGATAGTCACCTGTTCTTTAGGTTCTTCCAACGTTGACTCGGCTAGTTGGTTGATAATCCCTTTGGTCATATTGGAGAATCCTGTGATATGAGAGCCGACGTAGCTTGGTGTATTGGCATAAAGGACGATCTTTCCTTCCGGAATTTCTGCTGATTGAACGATACTATTAAGATCATCCCCAATGGTTTCAGACAAACAGGTAGTATGCACTGCCATGATGTCGGGATTATATATAGTAAAGACATTTTTGATTGATGTTTTTAGGTTAGCTCCCCCGCCAAAAACGGAAGCTCCTTCTGTAAATGAACTGCTTGACGCCATGATGGGATCACGGAAATGTCGGGTGAGGTGCATGCGGTGATAAGAACAACATCCCTGAGAACCGTGGCTATGCGGCAGGCAGCCATGTAGTCCCAGCGCTGCATACATAGCACCAATTGGCTGACAGGTTTTTGCAGGATTTATCACCCCACCGCTATGACGTTCAATAATTTTTTTTGGTGTACCGTCTAACATTTTATTTTCCCTCCTCTATTTTGCCTTCCAGCAGAGGTTCATTTTTCCAAGGAGGAGTGATGAAATTCCAAGTCGGCGAGATAAATGAGTTAGCAACATCTTCGGCAAATTTCATCGCACCCCTGAACCCTGCATAAGGACCACTGTAATCATATGAGTGAAGCTGTTTAGAAGGGATGCCCATTTTTTGTATAACATATTTATCTTTAACACCAGAAGCAAAGATATCTGGCTTAAGAATCTTGATAAATTCTTCTGTTTCAAAATGGTTTAAATCATCCACCATAATAGTTCCGTCTTTCATATCTTGAATCAAACCTTTGTACTGACTCAAAGGAATTTTTTCTTTAAGTTCCTCTGCTCTTTCAGGTGACAGCTTCAGTCTGAAACGTTGCTCATCCTGGGTGACCTTTAGATCGGGAATATTTTTGCTGTCGGCATCGGTCTTAATATGAGGTAGGACATCCCTGCCTTCATAATCATCTCGGTGAGCAAATTCGTATCCTGCCAATATAGTTTCAATACCTAATTCAGCAAACAGTCCTTGATAGTGATGTCCTCTGGAGCCACCAACGAAACAAAATGCTGTTTTGCCCTGGCAGATCATTCTATATTGGTCGATGACAGACTCTACAACGGCAATTTCTCTGGCAATGACTTCCTCTGTCTTATTAATCAGGTCCTGATCTCCAAAATAAAGGGCCATGTTTCTTAGAGATTCTATAGTTGATTGAACCCCGATAAAGTTCACTTTTAACCAAGGTGTTCCATATTTGGTTTCCAACATCTCCGCAATATAGTTTATGGAACGGTGGCACTGTACAAGATTCAGGTCGGATACATGGGCATTCTTGAGTTCTTCATAAGATCCGTCTCCTGTCATCACAGATATGATATCATATCCAATATCTTTTAATACCCTGGCTATTTCCCATCCATCACCGCCAATATTATATTCCCCCAGGAGATTGATTGGATATTTACCAGAAGCCTCTTCCATATCGCCTGAACCGATTACATGTTCAACCAATCCGTTATTGGCAATATGATGACCGGCAGATTGACTTACTCCTTTATATCCTTCACAGTTAAAAGATAATATTTTGATGAGATGCTTTGCTTCAGCAGCTTTCGCTACGGCATTCAAGTCATCTCCAATCAGCCCCACAGGACAAGTAGCAGAGATAGTGATAGCTTTAGGGTGAAATATTTCTACTACTTCATCAATTACCTTGGCCAGTTTCTTCTCCCCACCAAAGACGATATCGCTTTCCTGCATATCAGTGGAAAAGCAATAAGATATATAGTTATTCTTGGGATCATCGGATTGGGCCTTATTCCTGCGTGTTGCCCAGGCATAGTAGCCGCAACCGATAGGCCCATGAACGATATGAATCATATCTTTAAGTGGTCCGAGGACAACCCCTTTACAACCTGCAAAGGCACAGCCACGGTTGGTGATAATTCCGGGAACGGTACGAGTATTAGCTTCTATTTCTTGGACAGTGGTTGTATCCCTAACAACAATATGATTTTTCCTGTTCCTTTTGACTTTAGAGGGATACAAATCAAGGATTTCGTCTAATTTTTTACTGTTAATTGCCATAGTTATAGCCCCCTTCTACTAAAGTGCTTGATCTCCAGATTCTCCCGTCCTGACTCTAATGGCTTCCGATAAAGGAAGAATGAAGATTTTACCGTCCCCGCTTTGGTTTTCCTTATTGGTTTCAATAATTGTGTTTACTACCTTTTGTACTTCATCGTCATGGACTACAATATCAAGTAATCTGCGGGGAGTGAGCCTGCTACCTGCGAGCAGTCCTTCTTCGATCCTACCGGCGATTTCATCATGATCTCCAACTTCGTTTAACACGGAAGCCACATTGACAGCTTTACCCCGCCCTACCACCTTATAGGCAGTTAGTGAATTTATTCCGATGTTCAGAAGCGCTTGTTTAGTACTATTGATTTTATTCATCCGGATAATCGCAAGTATCTCTTTCATGGATTACCCCTCCTAGTTTTCTTTTTTGCCGCTGCTTATGGTGTAGACTTCTTCTACAGGGGAGACAAATATTTTCCCGTCTCCGTAAGTTCCTTTTTCACCGGACTTCGCATACTTGGAGATGATATTCACCACATCATCTTTATCTTCATTTCGAATCACCAAGAGAATCATCTCCTTGGGGAGTTCATCATAAACAACATCACCGATTCTTATTCCTTTTTGTTTACCACGACCTACCACATCTATTTTGGTGACACCCGGAAAACCGGCACTATTTAATTCAGCTAAAACGATATTGCTCTTCTCCGGTCTGACGATTGCTTTAATCATTAACATAAAGAAATCCCTTCTTTCTTCCGTCCAATTTTATATTCGATCTTCACTTTGGCTTCATAGCTTTCTCGAAAATTGTCTATAAATTACTTGAACCTCATTCCTAACCAAGGATTCCATGTTCCATCATCAGTTCTTCCAACCTATCCTGAATCATAGGTTTGGGAATCACAAACATATCATTACCGTCAATAGCTTTAGCAAGTTTACGGTATTCATCTGCTTGTTCACACTCTGGTTCGAAGTCAATTACGGTTTTCTTATTAATTTCAGCGCGTTGTACGACATTATCCCGAGGAACAAAGTGAATCAGTTGGGAACCAAGCTCATCAGCAAAGGCCTTAAGAAGTTCATATTCATAGTCCACTTTACGACTGTTGCAAATAATACCTCCCAATCGCACTTTACCAGTATTGGCGAATTTCTGAACCCCTTTGGAAATATTATTGGCCGCATAAAGGGCCATGAGTTCTCCTGAAGCAACAATGTAGATTTCTTCAGCTTTTCCTTCACGAATCGGCATCGCAAATCCTCCACAGACAACGTCTCCGAGAACATCATAGAAAACATAATCTAAATCATCACCATAGGCATGCAGAGATTCAAGTAAATTGATAGATGTAATGATTCCTCTGCCGGCACAGCCCACTCCAGGTTCCGGTCCGCCTGATTCAACACACATAACCCCTTTGTAACCTGGTTTCAAAACATCTTCCAGATCGATATCTTCTCCTTCATCTCGCAAGGTATCCATTACTGTTTTTTGTGCTAATCCATTGAGTAATAATCTTGTAGAATCTGCTTTTGGATCACACCCTACGACCATTACTTTTTTACCGCTTTCAACTAGGGCTGCTACTGTGTTCTGGGTGGTTGTGGACTTTCCAATTCCACCCTTGCCATAAATCGCTACCTGTCTCATGTTTTTTTCCTCCTTCAAGCTAGATAGATTAATATAGAAAAAGCGCTTTTTATCATTACGGACAAATCTGTCCATCGATGAAAAAAGCGCCTTTGCTCGCAAATATAAACTTTAACAGTAATAACACGTAAACAAAATCATCAACTAATGAAACAATTGTCTCATTAGCTTCTTAACTCCTTATCAACAAATATAAACTTTACCCCTATTCGTGCAAAATGATTTTTCTATTGATATAAACAAAAAGCGCTTCATGTATAAACATAAAGCGCCGTTGCTCAATTTCTCTTATTATAGATCTTTATGTTTTAAAACACAACTACATACTCGTAAAAATAATGTATACATCTACTTTGATAATGTTGAAAAATATGGATTCAAAATGCTCGTCTCGTCTCTTCCATATACACCCTTTCCTCCTCGGAAAAACCGAATTGTTTCATAATATAGTCATCAAGACTTAGGAGTAGGTTCTGGTTCTCTCCCCCCATTATCCTATCAACAAGTCCTGAGATATGGGCCAGAGTTTCTTCATCCCATAGTGGCAGAGGTAGCTGTTCCAGATTACCTCTCAGGACTTTTATCGTATTAAACTTTTTCTGATAAATATAATCATAGAGCGTACTATTGAATAGAGCCATTATTACCTTGATGGGATAGTTATTCAGCCTGGGTATAAGAATATTGGCACTGTTCAAGGTCAAACTTCCCTTATCTTCATAAGCGAAAATGAGCTTCCTGGATATAAACCTATAAATGAGCTTCTCTCGGGCTCTGTATTTTTCTTCTGATGCCACCTGTTGAAATTTTTCAGGCCTAAAGTCTATGAAGTAACTGGGCTTCTTAAGTATATATCTGTCTACATCAGAACCTTTAAATATCGGTTCATAACCTTGGTGCTGTTCTGCTGACAAGTACCTCTTATTATCTCCCGTAACG
>Ga0209643_1002490_pt1 | contig 11762 bp, 5 predicted proteins | sample AutmiccBRH37_all_FD_187383 | JGI IMG/M metagenome (GOLD analysis project Ga0209643, IMG submission 187383) | Deep subsurface microbial communities from Mt. Terri, Switzerland - Autotrophic microbial communities BRH/37_all (SPAdes) (version 2) | ecosystem: Environmental > Aquatic > Deep subsurface... | reverse complement strand
CGGGCGAGATCATAGGTCTCGCCCACGCCGCCGCCTACGCCCTGCGGCGTCGGCGCGGTGCCGTGCATGACCGCGCCGGCCTTTTCCTCTAGCGTCATGCGGGCCAGCAGGTCGGCGACGCGGCGGGCGGTGCTCAGACGATGATCCTCATAGGGATCGAGGCGCGCATTGTGATTGAGGTCGCGAAAAGTCTTTCCGTCCTGCTGGAGGACCGGCGCGGCGTCGCCGGCGGGCTGGGCGGCCGCCAGCGCGGCGGCCAGTGCCGCGGGCAGGAAGTGAGAGAGCATGGGCGACCTCATGGAGAGAGATTGTTGACAACGTTACCATCGATACTTAGCGTCAGATCGCCCGGTTGTCAGGACCGAAAGCGACAGACCTCGAAAGAGGCGGAAACAGCGCGGCGGCCGCCGCGGGGGAGACGACCATGATGAACACCACGGCCATCGCCGCGGCATTGACGCTTGCCCTTCAGTCGACCGGCGGCGGAGCGGCGCCCGTGCCCGAGGCCTCGCGCGCCCATCCCGAGATGTGGCCGGCGGCGCACAGTCCGGCGGCCATGACGGACGCCAAAACGGAAGCCTTCGTGCGTGACCTGCTGGCCCGCATGACGGTCGAGGAGAAGGTGGGCCAGACGATCCAGGCCGACATCGCCTCGATCAAGCCGGAAGACCTGCTGACCTATCCGCTCGGGTCGATCCTGGCGGGCGGCACATCCGGTCCCGGCGGCGACGACCGCGCCCCGGCCCAGGCCTGGGTCGACATGGCGGCGGCCTTCCGCGCGGCGGCGGCCCAGCGGCCCGGCGCGCGGGTCCCCCTGCTGTTCGGCGTCGACGCCGTGCACGGTCACAACAACATCTTCGGGGCAACGATCTTTCCCCACAACATCGGCCTGGGCGCCGCGCACGACCCGGACCTGATCCGACGCATCGGGACGGTGACGGCCGAGGAAATCGCCGCCACCGGCGCCGACTGGACCTTCGCTCCTACTCTGGCGGTGCCGCGCGACGACCGGTGGGGCCGCACCCTGGAAGGCTATGCCGAAAACCCGGAGGTCCAGGCCCTTTACGCCGGCGCCGTGGTGGAGGGGCTGCAGGGCGTTCTGTCCGCCGACCGACCCATCGGGCCCGAGCATGTCGTCAGCTCGGCCAAGCATTTCCTGGCCGACGGGGGGACGGACGGCGGTCATGACCAGGGCGACGCGATCATCGGCGAACGGGAACTGGTCGATATCCACCTGGGCGGTTATCCGGCCGCGATCGACGCCGGCGCCCTGACCATCATGGCCTCCTTCTCGAGCTGGAACGGGGTCAAGCACACCGGCAATCCGACCCTCCTCAGGGACGTCCTGAAAGGGCGGTTGGGCTTCGAAGGCTTCGTGGTCGGCGACTGGAACGCCCACGGCCAGCTGCCCGGCTGCACCAACACCAGCTGCCCTGAGGCGCTTGAATCGGGCCTGGACATGTTCATGGCTCCCGACAGCTGGCGCGGCCTCTACGACAATACGCTGGCCCAGGTGCGGTCCGGCCGGATTTCCATGGCGGTGCTGGACGAGGCGGTGACGCGGATCCTGCGCGTCAAGGTCAAGGCCGGGGTGTTCGAGCCGTCGCGATACGCCGTGGCGGGGGAACTCGACCGGCTGGGGGCGCCGGACCATTTGGCCGTGGCGCGCGAGGCGGTGCGCAAGTCTCTGGTCTTGCTCAAGAACGAAGGTTCGGTCCTGCCGATACGACCCGGCGCCAAGGTGCTGGTGGCGGGGGTCGCCGCCGACGACATCGGACAGGCCTCAGGCGGCTGGACGATCAGTTGGCAGGGCACGGGCAACAGCAACGCCGACTTCCCCAACGGCCAGTCGATCTGGGGTGGGCTGAAGGACGCCGTGGCCGCAGCGGGCGGTCAGGCGACGCTGAACCCCGACGGACTGTTCGAGGACAGGCCCGACGTGGCCGTCGTCGTCTTCGGGGAGACCCCCTATGCCGAGGGGCAGGGCGATGTCCGCCATCTGGACTACCGGCCGGAAAAGCCGCTCGAGATCCTGAAGCGATTGCAGGCGGCGGGGATCCCGACGGTCTCGGTCTTCCTGACGGGGCGTCCGTTATGGGTGAATCCTGAGCTGAACGCCTCGGACGCCTTCGTCGCCGCCTGGCTGCCGGGGACCCAGGGCCAGGGGGTCGCCGACGTGCTGGTGGCGGATCGGTCGGGGCGGGCCGCCTACGACTTCACCGGGCGGTTGACCTTCTCCTGGCCTCGCACGGCAGAAGGGGCTCCACTGAATCCGGGTCAGCCCGGATATGATCCGTTGTTCGCCTACGGCTACGGTCTATCCTACGCCCGGCCGGGCGTGGTCGGGGCCTTGTCCGAAGTGTCGGGCGTCGATCTTCCGCCGGTCAATCTGGATCGCTTCTTCGTCGCGGGCCGTTTCCAGCCGCCCTGGACCATGAGCATCCGCGACGCCGCCGGCTCCACTGCGGTCACGACGCCGAGCGGGGCGAGCGCTTCGGTCGCCTGGTCGCCGACGGATGGCGCGATACAGGAAGACAGCCTGCGCCTGACGTTCAACGGTCAGGCCATGGTGTCGATCGGCGGCGACCGGATCGACCTGTCGCCTCGGTCGGATCGCGCCTTGACCTTCCGCGCCCGGGTGGAGACGCCGATCAACGGCGCGCTGTGGACCGGCATGGGCATGACCTTCCTAGATCTCGCGCCCTTGACGGGACGGACGGGGGAGTGGCGCACCATCTCCATCCCATTGCGCTGTCTGGCTCAAAGCGGCGTGGAACTGAGATCGGTCGATCAACCGTTCAGCCTGATCTCGACCGCGCCGGTAACGCTTTCGCTGGCCGACATCCGTTTGTCCGACGGTCCGGCCCCCGTAACGGACCCCTGCCCGAAAAAGACCTTGTAAAGACGACTGGTAGCGTTGTCATAAGCTGAACGCAGTGCTATGGGAACGCTGTCATGCCCGAGCCGCCGTCAGAGCGGCCGGGCCGATAGGGAAGAAACGGGTTTCCGTTTTTCGACGACAGACGGTGCGGCTGACCCCGCGCCCGGCGCGTGCTCGCGCCGCAACGAAACGGAAGGCGCGTCTGGAACGCGCCAGGAGGGGAATGACATGATTAAGCTTGATCAATCGAACCAAGGACGCCGTGCGCGCTGGCTTACGGGCGTCGCGGGCGCGGTGCTGGCGACGGCCCTGCTCGGACCCGTCGACGCCCGGGCGCAAGAGGCGGCCCAGCCGCGACCCGAGGAGACCGTTCAGACCGACGACGAGGACGCCGTGACCATCGACGAAATCGTCGTCACGGCGGTCGGCACCAATATCTCCGGCGTCAAGCCGGTCGGCAGCGAAACCGTGACCCTGTCACGCGAGGAAATTCTGCGAACCGGCGTCAGCAATGTGGCCGATGCGGTGCGGACCCTGCCCCAGGTGAAGAACCTCGGCGATTTCCGGGAGGGGGGCACCCAGGGCACCGCCAATTCGCAGCAAGGCAACGCCATCAATCTGCGCGGTCTCGGCGCCCAGGCGACGCTGACCCTGGTGGACGGTCACCGTCTGGTGGCGACGGGCGCGGCGTCGAACTTCACCGAGGCCAACCAGGTCCCCCTGGCCGCCATCGAGCGGATCGAGGTGATCGCCGACGGCGCCTCCGCCCTCTACGGGTCCGATGCGGTCGCGGGCGTGGTCAACTATGTGCTGCGCAAGGATTTCGAAGGCGTCGAAGCCTCGATGCGCGTGACCAATCAGACCGGCGGAATGGAATATTCGCCCTCCTTCACCACTGGAAAGATGTGGAGCGACCTGGGCGGCATGGGCGGCGGCAATGTGTTGCTGGCCTATGAGTACACATCCCGCGACCCTTATCTGCGGTCAGAAAACCCCCTGCTGATGCAGGATCTGACCCGCTACGGCGGACCGGACAACCGGCTGAGCGGCACGTCGGCGACGGTGGCGGGCGCCGCCAACATCTATGTTCAGAACGCCGACGGATCGCAGAATACGACCCTGCCGCGCGCCGGCGCCTATACCTATTATGGTCTTCCGACAGGGAGCAATGTCGGCCTGTCGGCATCCGACCTGCTGGTGAACGAGCCGAACCTGACGGACTCGGCCTATTACACCGACTATGTGGGCGAGATGGAAAAGCATCAGGTCTCGCTGTTCGCCAACCAGCAGTTCGGCCAGTACATCGAAGCTTTCGTCCAGGCCTCGTACAGCAAGCGTGAGACCTTCTCGCGTTCGCTCAATACGGTTGTCCAGAACGTCACCCTGTCGCCGTATCTCTATGACGCCGACGGCAATGTGACCTCGACGCCGAACCCTTATTATATCAGCGACATTCCCGGCGTGGCGCCGGGGGCCGCCCTGAACGTCCAATACAGTGGAATCAAGGACTTCGGATCCAGCAATTTCGACAGTTCTTCCGAGACCTACAGCATCACGACCGGCTTCCGCGCCCTCTTGCCTTACGATTGGAAGATGGATGCGTCCTATACGTTTGGGCGGGACGAGGCCTGCAACTACTGCCAGACGGGGCTGAACCTAAATCCGACGGCTTTGCAGTACCGGATCAACACCGGCGACATCAATCCGCTGAGCAGCGAGCCTCTGACCGACGAGCAGTTGGCGATGGTGCTTGGGGACAATGTTCAGAGCAGCGGCAACGGGCTCGACGACATCGTGATGAAGTTCAACGGACCGCTGTTCGAACTGCCGGGCGGCACGGTGCGCGCCGCCTTCGGCGGAGAACGGAACGAGGCCTACAACTATAATATCAACGGCGCCAATCGCACGGCCCTGAACGAGTTCGAGTACGATACGACCGAAGCCACCAGCAAGCTTGAACGCACCATCTGGTCCGCCTTCGGCGAACTCTATGTGCCGGTGATCGGTCCTGAGATGGGCGTGCCGCTGGTGCAGAACCTGATTATCGACGCGGCCGTACGTTATGACGACTATTCCGACGTCGGCGACACCACCAATCCCAAGATCGGCGCGACGCTGGACGTCACCGACAACTTCAGTCTGAGGGGGTCGTGGGGCACGTCATTCCGGGCGCCCTCGCTGCCGGACGTCAATCCGTATGCCTTTTCCGTGTCGTACAGCTTCCCGTCGTCGAACAGCGATCCGCGCGTGACCAACGGGTTCCTGAACCTGCCCGAAGCTGGCCTGACCCTGGCCAATGTCGCGGTGGTGATGGGTTCCAATCCCGACCTCAGGCCGGAAGAAGCGACCAACTGGTCGTTCGGCGCCGACCTCGAGTTGGGCGACTTCACCTTCAACGCCACCTATTACAACATCAGCTACACGGACCGGATCGCTTCGCCGGACGCCCTCAGCGCCTATCAGGCCGGCCTCTATCCCGATTATCGGGGCTTCGCGGCCAATATCCTTCCGGTCAATAATCCTGCGACCTGCTCCAACGCCGATCTGTCCACGGCCGATCCCGTGCTACAGGAGTATCTCGGCGGGACGCTGCTCTATGGCGGGATTTCCGACTTCTGCGCGGTCAATGTCCTTGTCGATCAGCGCAGCACCAACCTCGCGGCGACGCGGCAGGACGGCATCGACGCCAGCGTCTTCTACGACCGGCGGTTCGGCGAAGTGTCGATCAACGCCTCTCTGGCGGCCAGCTGGACCATGAGCAACGACCAGCAGGTCGTAGAAGGACAGCCTTTCGAAGACCGGCTGGGCTACTACAACACCCCGATCGAATGGCGGGGCAGGGCGTCGCTCGGCGCCAACTGGCGCGAGTTCAACGGCAGTCTCTTCATCAACTACACGGGCGGCTACACCAACGATTTAGCGGTGGATTCACTGGGGAATTCCATCGATCCCCAGAAGGTCGACGCGTGGATCACCGCAGATGCGACGCTGGCCTACGCCACCGAATTCCGGTCGCCGGCGGGCGGTTTCGTCAAGGGGTTGAGGGCGTCGTTCACGATCCAGAACCTGACCGACGAAGATCCGCCCATAGTGATCACGAGCCAGTCCGCCTTCAACGCTTCCTACTCGAATCCTTACGGTCGCACCTTCAACGCGCAACTGACCGCGAGCTTCTAGGCGCCGAATCTTCCGGCGAATCCTGAGCGCCGGCCTTTTTTCATGCCGCAAACCGGGGCCACAGGCCGTCTTTGCGCGATGGGGCGAAGACGAAAAGAAAACGGCGCCGCGATGATCGCGACGCCGCCAGGTGCACGCCTTTTGGGAGGGCGCGGTCTCTATTTGGAAAGAGCAGCCTCGGCCGCCGCCTGGGTCACGTCGAGGCGCGCCTGCCACGGATCACGCCCGGCTTCGATCCCGTCATTGGTGAAGCGCATGATCGGCTGAGACTGGGCGTCGAACACCGGCCACCGCGGCAGATTCGCGCCGTTCGGATCGCCGGCGCGGGCGAAGTTGACGACATAGGCCGCGATCAGGTTCGAGGCCTCGCGGTCGGCGGCCACGACCTTGCCGGGATAACGCGCATCCAGGGTCTTGAGGAAGAACGGGATTTCCGTTGCGTGCGGTACGGCGGGCCATTCGCTCCGCATGGTTTCCGCGACATAGCCGTAGCGATAGTGCCAGACCGGTTCGCCCGCCTTGGTCTGTTCCTGAGCGACGAAGCGGGCCGGCTCGATCATGAGGGCGTCCATATAGATGGCCTGGCGGAAAGCCTCGTCCGGCGTGATGTCTCCATAGGCTTCGCGCGCGGCGTCGGGGTCCGGGAATCGGGCCAGCATCTCGTCGCGGGCCAGGGGCGGACCCCAGCCGATATCGGCCGTCACGCCGCCGATCATCAGGGGGACACGGGCCTGCTGCTGGGCGCGGAAGACGCCGTCGGCGCCGACCAGGACCTTGCCGTCGATCATCGGGCCGCTGGCGGGCGCGACGGGCCGGGTGGCCATGCCGGTGCCCTCGACGACCTTTTCGGCCGGCAGGGCGCGAAGGGCGGCCAGGGCCGGAGCATCGTCGCCCGTCACCCCCGCCCACTCGGCGAAGCCCTGGCCGTCATCCTCTGCGTCGGGTCGGCCCTCGGCGTGCAGCGGCTTGAGGCCGGAATCCATCCGGGCCGGAGCCGACATGGCGACGGCGCGATCGAACAGACCCTGGGCCAGCGGCGTGGTCATCAGGTTCAGCACCGAGCCGCCCCCGGCGGATTCGCCGATGATGGTGACATTGTCGGGGTCGCCGCCGAAGGCCGCCACATTGGCCTGCACCCATTTCAGCGCCGCGATCTGGTCCATATAGCCATAGTTGCCCAGCAGGCCGTCGTCGGCGTTCTCGGCGGTCAGGGCCGGATGGGCGAAGAAGCCGAACCGGCCCAGGCGGTAGTTGAAGCTGACGAAGACCACGCCGTCCTTGGCCATGGGCGCGCCGCTATAGACCGCCGGCGAGGCCCCGCCGTTCACCCAGCCGCCGCCGTAGATCCAGACGACGACCGGCAGTCTTGCATTCGCGGCGGCGCCCGCCGGTTTCCAGACGTTCAGATACAGGCAGTCCTCGGCCGGCGGCGTGCCCAGGGGGGCGGCGTCGGCGGCGAAGGGGATCTGCATGCAGTCGTTGCTGTAGTCCGTCGCGGGCCGCACGCCCGACCATGACCGCGGCGGCTGCGGCGCACGCCAGCGCAGGGCGCCGACCGGGGGCTGGGCGAAGGGGATGCCCTTCCATGCGGTCACGCCATCCTCGGTGACGCCGGACACCCGGCCCGAGGTTGTGGCGACGACGGGGGCGGATTGCGCCTGGACGGCCGGTGCGGCGCTCGCGGCCATGAGCAGCGCGGCGACGGATGCGGCGGCGGGACCCGGCGAAAATCGCAAGGGGGTGAAGTTCATGAGTATAGCCTCCCGATGGCGCTCTGATCGGCGCTGACAACGTTACCGGCACGCTATTCCTTTCCGCGCCATCGTCAAGTGAAAGCCGGTTTCCCGCTGGCGGACCGCCTTGGGGCGGCCTAGGCTGAGGGGGTGACGAAAGACGTTTCCCTTTCCGCGCGCAAGCCGACCATCAAGGACGTGGCCACACAGGCGGGCGTGTCCTTCAAGACGGTGTCGCGCGTCCTCAACGCCGAGGCGGGCGTGCGGCCTGACGTGCGCGACCGCGTGCGCGCCGCCGTGTCGGCCCTGGGCTATACGCCCAACCTCGCGGCGCGGGGGCTGAGCGGCGGGCGAAGCCGGCTGATCGGCCTGGTCACCTATGCCACCGCCGAGGCGTTTCTGGAGAACTACGCCTACCTAATGACGCTGGAGACCGGGCTGATCGAACGCTGCCAGGCCTTAGGCTGCAGTCTGGCGGTCGAAATCGTTCGGGCCGACGCCGAGCCGGAGGCGGAGATCCGGGCGTTGACCAGCGGCCTGACCAAGGACGCCTTCATCCTGTCGCCGCCGCTGGTGGACAATATGCGGATCATCGCCGCCTTGGAGGCCACGGGCGCGCCGGTCGTCCGCATCGCGCCCACGCTGGAACTGGATCGCTGCGTCCATGTCGGCATGGACGACGAGGCCGCGGCGGCGGACATGACCCGCCATCTGCTGGCCCTGGGCCATCGACGCATCGCGCTGATCAGCGGGCACCCCGGACACGGCGCCGCCGAATCTCGACGCCAGGGCTATATTCGCGCCATGCGGACCGCGGGCCTGGTGATCGACCCGGGCCTGATCCGCCAAGGCTGGTTCACCGAGGTCTCGGGCTTTGAAGCCACGATGGCCCTGCTCGACATGGACAATCCGCCCACGGCGGTCTTCGCCTCGAACGACATGATGGCGGTGGGCGCCCGCCGCGCCGCGCGGCTGCGCTCGGACGAACCTGCGGCGGCCTGTCTGTCGATCGCGGGCTTCGACGGACTGCGGACTGTGCTGGCCGGCTGGCCGACCCTGACCACCGTCCGGCAGCCCCTGACGGAGATGGCCTGGGCCGCCCTCGACGCCGCCGACGCCCTGGTCGAAGGTCGGGAGACGGCGTCGACCCTTCTGCCCTACAGTCTCTTGGCGGGCGCGAGCGTATCCACCCCGCAAGCCGTGCCGATCGGCTGACCCCGACGAAACCGCCGCGTTAGAGCCAGTTGTCAAATTCCTGAGACAGGATATGGTAACGTTGTCTAACAACAATGAAGCGCACGCCCTGCTGCGCTCACGGGGACGGAAATGAGCCATAGACCTTTCGCCTACACCCTTCTGGCCGCCACCGCCCTGGTCGCGCCCGTCCATGCCCAGACCGCGGACCCCGACGCCCGCGCCGCGGCCCTGGTCGGGCGGATGACGGTCGACGAGAAGCTGTCGCTGCTTCATGGGCCCATGCCCTTGCCCTTCTTCGGCGAGACGCCGATGCCCGAGGGCACCATCCCGGGGGCGGGCTTCATCCCCGGCATCGCGCGTCTGGGCGTGCCGCCGTTGAAGGAGACGGACGCCAGCCTGGGGGTGTCGTGGGTCGGTGGCATCCGCGAAGACGGCGCTACGGCCCTGCCGTCCGGCCTCGCCCTGGCGGCGACCTTCGATCCGCACCTGGCGTATCAGGGCGGCGCCATGGTCGGCGCCGAGACCCGCGCCAAGGGGTTCAACGTGCTTCTGGCCGGCGGGGTCAATCTGGTCCGCGACCCTCGCAACGGCCGTAATTTCGAATATCTGGGCGAGGATCCCCTGCTGGCCGGAACCCTGGCGGGTGAGTCCATTCGCGGCATCCAGAGCAACCGCATCATCTCGACGATCAAGCATTTCGCCTTCAACGGCAACGAGACCGGCCGTAACTTCCACAGCACAAATATCGGCGAGGCCGCCGGTCGGGAAAGCGATCTTCTGGCCTTCCAGCTGGCGATCGAGCGCGGCCGTCCCGGCGCGGTGATGTGCGCCTACAACCGCGTCAATGACGTCTATGCCTGTGAGAATCCGGCCCTGCTCAACGACGTGCTCAAGCGCGACTGGGGCTACAAGGGATGGGTCATGTCGGACTGGGGCGCCGTCCACTCGACCGAGGCCCTGCTGAACGGTTTGGACCAGCAGTCGGGCGAGCAACTCGACCGGGAACCCTATTTCGGGCGACTGCTGTCCGAAGCGGTGAGCGGCGGCGACGCCCGTTATGGAGCCCGCGTCGATGACGCCGCCCGCAGGATCGTGCGGAGCATGATCTCGACCGGCCTGTTCGACGATCCGCCCCAGGCCGGCGGAGCCATAGATTTCGACGCCCACGCCCAGATCGCCCGCCGCGTTGCGGAGCGCGGCGTGGTGCTGCTGAAGAACGAGCGCGACCTGCTGCCTCTGGCGCGCACGGCTCGCAACATCGTGGTGATCGGCGACCAGGCGGACGTCGGCGTCCTGTCAGGCGGCGGATCCTCGCAGGTCGCCGGGCCGGAGGGCCCCGCCGCGACGGTGCGCGTCGGCGGCGAGAACGCCATGGGCCCGTTCAGCAACGCGCTGTATCACGCGTCGTCCCCCCTGGCGGCGATCAAGTCCGAGGCCCCCGACGCCACGGTGCGGTTCGCCACCGGGCGCTATGTGTCCGAGGCCGTCGATCTTGCCAAGAAGGCGGACCTGGCCATCGTCTTCGTCGGCCAATGGACCACCGAGGCGGTGGACGTGCCCGACCTGTCCCTGCCGGGCAATCAGGACGCCCTGATCGATGCGGTGGCGCGGGCCAACCCCAACACCATCGTGGTCCTTCAGACGGGCGGGCCGGTCGTGATGCCCTGGCTGGACCGCGTTCCGGCGGTGCTTGAGGCCTGGTATTCGGGCGCCAAGGGCGGAGAGGCGATCGCCGACATCCTGTTTGGAGACATCAATCCGTCCGGTCGCCTGCCCGTGACCTTCCCGGCGTCGGTCGATCAACTGCCCCGGCCCAAGATTCCCGGCGTCGACCTGCCGCCGACGGGACTCGTGGCGATGGGCGCGCCCCGACCCAGCTTCCCCGTCGACTATACGATCGAGGGCTCCGACATCGGCTATCGCTGGTTCGAAGCGAGAGGAGAACGGCCGTTGTTCCCGTTCGGCTTCGGCCTGTCCTACACCGACTTCACCTACAGCGATCTGAAGGTCGAGGGCGGCGACACCCTGACGGTCAGTTTCAAGGTGGCGAACACCGGTGATCGCACCGGCGTCGACGTGCCGCAGGTCTATCTGTCCGAGTCGCCAGACCGATCCCAACAACGCCTGATCGGTTTCGAGCCCGTTACGCTGACACCGGGCGAAAGCCGCACTGTTTCCCTGATTGCTGACCGGCGCTTGCTGGCGAACTGGGACGTGCAACGCGCCCAGTGGTCGATCCGGGCCGGCGACTACAAGGTCTTTGTCGGCGGCGACGCGGGGTCTCCGATCCTGAACGGGCAGGCCCGTGTGCGGGGGGCGCGTCTCATGCCGTAACGACGCGTCCATTGACGGGTGACGATTCGAGGCCTCAGAAGCATCCGCATGACATGTGAGGTTTCAGTTCGTTGACACGGCCGACAATCAAGGACGTCGCGTCGATGGCCGGCGTGTCCGTGATGACGGCGTCGCGAGCCCTTAACAACCAGCCCTACGTCAGCGCCGAGGCGGCGCGGCGCGTGCAGGCGGCGGTCGAGGCCCTGGGGTTTCACCGCAACGCCTTCGCGCGCGGCCTACCCAGCGCGCAGTCGTTCATAGTGCTGATGTTGATCGGCCAGGGCGCCCCCGACCTGCCGGGACAGTTCCAGCGACATGCGGTCGAGCGGTGCCGTCACCTGGGACGCCACCTGATCGTCGATCGCGCGCCCCGGGACGGAAACGCGGTCGCCTATGTGGAAGGTCTGATCGACCGGCTGCGGCCTGAGGGCGTGCTGTTG
>Ga0209643_1002485_pt1 | contig 11791 bp, 10 predicted proteins | sample AutmiccBRH37_all_FD_187383 | JGI IMG/M metagenome (GOLD analysis project Ga0209643, IMG submission 187383) | Deep subsurface microbial communities from Mt. Terri, Switzerland - Autotrophic microbial communities BRH/37_all (SPAdes) (version 2) | ecosystem: Environmental > Aquatic > Deep... | reverse complement strand
CGTGACCGAGACCGAAGAAACCTTTGCGCGCATCGCGCAACTGGGGCGCGGCATCGACGGCCCTCCGGCCACCGGCCATCGCTCGCTCTTCATGGATGTCTACAGCCTGTGGGCGCGTGCCCACATGCGCGAATACGGCACGACGCAGCGCCAGCTCGCGGCGATCTCGTCGAAAAATCACTGGCACTCGACGATGAACCCGCTGTGTCAGTTCCAAAAACCGTTCACGATCGAGGACGTGCTCGCCGGACGCGCGCTCAGCTATCCGCTGACTGTGCCCATGTGCGCGCCCTACTCGGACGGCGGCGCGGCGGTGCTGGTGTGCTCGAAAAAAGGTCTTGAGCAGCTCGGCGCCGCGCGGCGCGCGGTCGAGATCGCCGCCATCGTACTGCGCTCGGGCGTCGACCGCGGCCCGGAGGAATTTTTCGACAAGCACATCACCAAGCTGACAGCCGAGGCCGCATACGAGGCTGCCGGCATCGGGCCGGACGCGATGAACGTCGCCGAGGTCCATGACGCGACGGCGTTCGGCGAATTGCTCAACACTGAAAATGTCGGCCTGGTGCCGCGCGGAGAAGGCGGCCCCGCGGCAGAGCGCGGCGAAACCAAGATCGGCGGGCGTATCCCGGTCAATCCTTCCGGCGGCCTTGAATCGCGCGGTCATCCCCTTGGGGCAACCGGCCTTGCCCAGCTTTACGAGCTGACGACGCAGCTGCGCGGCGAGGCGGGCGAGCGGCAGGTCGAAGGCGCGCGCACAGCGGTTGCGGAAAATGGCGGTGGGCTCTACGGCGTCGAAGAGGCGTCCGCGGTCGTTACCATTCTCAAGCGCTGACGCACATGTTGTTTATCTGCCATCCAGGGGATCGTTCATGTCCTTCGTGAAATTTCTAGATCATGGCGCGAGGCGCAATCCGGAGGGCACATGCCTCCAAATGGGCAGCGAGCGGCTGTCCTACCGCGAGCTGCAGAAGCTCAGCTATCGCATCGGGAACAAGCTGAAATCGCTCGGGCTGGGGCGCGGCGATCACGCGGCCGTTCTGGCGATGAACGACATCGCGGCATTCTGCTGCGTCTTCGGCTTCCATCGCGCGGGTGTCACATGGGTGCCCGCCAATCCGAAGCTCAACGCCGACGACATTCAGTACCAGTTCGATTTTTTCGACTGCAAGGTCGTGATCTATCAAAAAGCCTTTGCGCCCGTGATCGATTCGCTGCGCGCCACGCTGCCCAAAGTGGTTGCGTTTGTATGCCTCGACGCCGATCTGCCCAACGCGCCGAGCCTCACGAATTGGCTTGAAGGCGCGAGCGACGCGCTGCTCGAAGTCGCGGTGGAACCCGACGATCTCTCGCTGGTGATGCCGACCGGCGGCACCACCGGTCGCTCGAAGGGTGTGTCGCTGACCAATCGCAACATCAACACATTCGTCGCGACGTGCCTCTATTGTTTCAGCTATCTGCACGACCAGACGCCGGTCTCGCTCGCGGCCGCCCCGCTTACCCACGCGACGGGATTGATGTCGCTGCACGTGATGGCACGCGGCGGGCGCGTCATCATTATTTCCAAGCCCGATCCCGGCGACATGCTCGACGTCATCGAGCGCGAGCGCGTGACGGAGTTTTTTTTGCCGCCCACCGTCATCTATCGCATGCTTGATTTTCCCGGCGTCGCGGCGCGCGATTTTTCATCGCTGCGCTATTTCGTTTATGCCGCCGCGCCGATCTCGGTGGAAAAGCTGCGTCAGGCGATCAAGGTGTTCGGACCGTGCATGGCGCAGATGTTCGGACAGGCCGAAGCGCCCGGCGTGTGCACCTATCTCTCCCCCAAAGACCACTTCGAGGCGGATGGCGCGATCGGCAGCGACGACCGGCTGGGAAGTTGCGGCTACCCCACGCCGCTGGTCGAGATCAAGATCCTCGACGACGACAATCGCGAGGTCGCGCATGGCGAGCGCGGCGAAATCTGCGTGCGCGGCGATCTCGTGATGAAGGGGTATTACAAGAAGCCCGACATCACGGCCCAGACGATCATCGAGGGGTGGCTGCACACCGGCGACATCGGCTTCAAGGACGGCGACGGGCGCATCCACATCTGCGACCGCAAGAAGGACATGATCATCTCGGGCGGATTCAATATCTATCCCCAGGAGATCGAGCAGGTCATCTGGTCCCATCCCGCAGTGCAAGATTGCGCGGTCATCGGCGTTCCCGATGCCGAGTGGGGGGAAGCGGTGAAAGTGGTGGTTGAACTCAACGCCGGCATGACGACAACCGAGGCGGAGCTGCTTGCATTATGCAAGAAAGAGCTCGGCAGCCTGCGCACCCCCAAATCCGTCGATTTCCTCGACGTGCTGCCGCGCTCGCCGAACGGCAAGGTGCTCAAGCGCGAAATCCGCCAATCGTACTGGGAAGGCCAGGCGCGTCAGATCTGACAGACGCGCCGGCGCCATGCTAGGGTTGCGCGCTCTTGAGAAGCGATCGGCGCGCACACAAAAAACAGCGCGCGCCTCACGACGAACCGGCAATCTGGGAGGATCCGCCACATGCCTGCTAAAGACGATTTTCTGTTGACTGGGAAGGTTGCGCTGGTCACCGGCGCCGCGCGCGGAATCGGCGCGGAATGCGCCATGGTTCTGGCTGCCGCTGGCGCGTCGGTCGTGGTGAGCGACATCCTGCGCAAGGAAGGCAAGGAGACGGTCGAGGCCATCAAGAAGACGGGCGGGAAGGCAGCCTTTATCGAGCAGGATGCGACGAAGGAGGACCAGTGGGTCTCCACCATCGACACGACGATCGATACCTTCGGCGGCATCGATATTCTCGTCAACAATGCCGGCATCGAAATCATGGGCGCGGTCGACGGCACCAGCCTTGAGGATTTTCGCAAGGTCATGGCGATCAATTGCGAGGGTGTGTTCCTGGGCTGCAAGCACGCCGTGGCCGCGATGCGTCCGGGCGGGCGCGATGGACGTGGCGGCTCAATCGTCAACATCTCGTCGATCGCCGGCCTGATCGGTCTTCCCTTCCTCACCGCCTATGGCGCGAGCAAGGGCGCTGTGAAACTGATGACGAAGGACATCGCGGTCGAGTGCGGTCGCCTCGGGCTCAATGTGCGCTGCAACTCGGTGCATCCCGGCGTCGTCGAAACCGTGCTGGCGGAATCGTTCATTCAGAAGAATTGCGCGCTGTGGGGCATCAACAGCCGCGACCAGATGGTCCAGATGTTCATCGACAAGCATCCGCTCGGCCGCCTCGGGAAGCCGCGCGATATCGCGAATGCCGTGCGCTTTCTTGCCTCCGATGCGTCGTCATGGATGACGGGTGCGGAGATCGTGGTCGACGGTGGGTGGACCGCCGCCTGATCCGGGAGCCGTGAAGGGCCGGGGCGCGCCGGTTCGGGGCCGTCAGGTCCTGGACGTACGCGGCCGGCCCTTCTTCTTTTTTGTCGCGAGCTTCTCGCTCTTGCGCGCCGCAGCGATGCGGCCGGGCGTGATCGCCGCGGACCCTTCCTTGCTCATGCGCTGCGATTCGAGACGGATCGCGTTGCGGGCCGCGCGCGCCGGCCCCCCGGTACTTGGCACGACAAGGCGCAGAAACGAGTGATGCTTGGGAATATCGAGCTGCGCTTCCTTGATGATCGCGAGCATGCGCTTGCGGCTCGCCCCCTCGGCGAACCCAAGCATGATATGTCCGAAGCCGTAAATCACCTGGGCGCGCAACTCCTCGTCGTCGAGGTCTCCATGCACCCACAAGTTCGCCGCACCGATGAAGGTAATCATCAAAAGCCGCGCGAGATCGTCCCGCTCGGTCTCCTCGGGCGGGATCACCTTCTGGCGATAGGCCGCCTCAAGCGAGTGGCTCCAGAACGTCATCGAACGATGCATGAACCACGGGCGGTGAAGCTCGTCCCGGGTGCCGAAAAAAACCGGCAGGACCTGGCGATGGATGAGCCCGTCGCGAATGAACATGTCAGCCGCAAACGCCCCCGCCTCGACCGGATGCTCAAGCGGGTCCGCCGCACGGTAACGCAGGATGCCGATAAACAGCGCGTCCAGCGACCGGCTGAGCAGCGCGTAGAGCAGTCCGTCCTTCGAGCCGAGCAGATTATAGGGCGTCGCGGGTGCGACATTGGCGCGCGCGGCAACGTCCTTCATCGTGAAACCAATGCCGTTGGTTTCGATGATCAGGCTTCGCGCGGCGTCGAGAATGCGGTCGATCCGCTCGGCGGATTGTCTTTCGAGAGAGCTCATAACCCTAATATTTTGAACGATTTCAGTGATGCCCTGCGCCCCCTCGCTAGAGCCTTGGAATCATATACAGTTTTGGGGCGCCGACCAAGTCGCCTGCGGGGCGCAGCGGTACCGCACCGCGGCGCGCTATGCAAGAATGTCGAGGGCTTCTTTTTCCATCTCGCTGGCGGCCTTGAGGACCTTGGCGGAGGCTTTGTAGGCCGCGCCCGAGATGATGAGATCGGTCAATTCGCTCGCCAGGTCGACCTGGCTGGCGACGAGATCGGTACCGGGAATTTTGGTCTGCGCCTTGTCGGCGGGGGCGCGCTCGACGCGCACGACCGGGCCGGCAGCCTGCGCGGTCTGGACCGGCACCCCGACGCGGTAACCTTCGGACTGCGCATTGGCAATGTTTTCGCCCCGCACCGCGACGCGCGTTGACGCCGCATTGAGGCCCGCCAGAGCTGTCGAAATCGCCGTGACCATAGCCCAAGCTTAGGCGCGGAGCCGGGAGTCGTCAAATAAATCAATTTGAATCAATATGTTAGGCTAATTTCCGGTGAATGCGACCCGCCACACCGCCTGGCCGGCGTCATCAGCAACGAGGAGGCTGCCGTCCTGCGCGAGCGCCAACCCGGCCGGGCGCCCCCACACCTCGGCGGTGTCCTTGCCGGCCGCCCAAAATCCCACCAGAAAGTCCTCGTAACCGCCTTTGGGGCGCCCCTTCTCGAATTTGACCCGCACCACCTTGTAGCCGGTCGGCGCGGCGCGATTCCACGAGCCGTGCAGCGCGACGAACGCGTCGCCGCGATAAGCGGCCGGGAACTGTCCGCGGTCGTAAAAGACCAGCCCGAGAGGCGCCGAATGCGCCTCGAACAGGACGTCGGGCGGTGCGGTCTTCGCGACGAGATCGGGACGCAGGGCGCCATAGTCGGGATCGGGGTGGGACCCCAGATATGCGTAGGGCCAGCCGTAAAATTGTCCGCGCGTCACCCGTGTCAGGTAATCGGGGACCAGACCGTCCCCGAGCCCGTCGCGCTCATTGACGACGGTGTAGAGATCGTTGGTGCCCGGATAAAAGGCGATGCCGACCGGGTTTCGCAGGCCCCGCGCAAATGTCTCCTGCTGGGAACCGTCCAGCGCAAAGCGCTGGATGGTGGCGCGCGGCGCGTCCTCCTCATCGACATTTGAGCGGCTGCCGATGGCGACGAACAGCGCCGATCCGTCGGGCGACACCGCGACATTGCGCGTGCGGTGTCCGCTCCGTCCGCCCAGCGCGCCATCCGGCGTGAGCTGGGTGCGCGAGCGCGCAGCCTGATCGCCGTCCCGGTAGGGGATCTTCCACACAGCCCTGAGATCGCCGACATAAATCGCGTCGTTGGCGAAAGCGAGGCCGAAGGGCACGTCAAAGCCGGTCGCGAACGTCGCGCGATGCTCGGAGATGCCATCGCCGTCACCGTCGCGCAGCACTGTGATGGAGCCGGCACGACCCTGCGCGACCAGCACGTCGCCATTGGGCAACGCAAGGAGATTGCGCGGAGCAGGCAGTTCGTCCGCAAACAGGGTCACTGCGAAGCCGGCGGGCGCGCGCGGCTGCGCTCCTGCCGGGCGGGCAATCACGCGCGGGGAATTGGCCACCGACTGCGATGCATCGGGCTCCGGCAGCTGATCGACACGCACATCATGACGCGTACCGGGCCGCTGCGTGTCTGCCGCTTCAGCCGCAGCGGACAGGCCCGGCCACAGCGCGGCCCCCAGAAAGCCGAGAACAAACAGGGTTAATGGCGCCATCTCGTCTCCTTCGCCCGATTGCCCAGTCCTAACGTGATGCGCGATCGCACGGCTGCAAGCGCAAGCGTAGAAATTATTCCTTTACGGGCTCGTGGTTTGTTGGGTGCGATGACCTCGCGCCGGCTGCTCCCCTTTGTCCTGTGCCTCGCCTTGACGGCCTTCGCCGCAGCGCCGGTGCATGCGTCCGCGCCCAAGAAGGAAGGCCCCAAGGGTGATGTCTTCCTGGTCTTCGACCCGTTCACCGTCTCGGTCGTCGAGCGCCAGCGCATGCGCGGACTGCTCGTGCTGGAGGTCGTGTTGCAGATCCCCGAGGCCGAGGCGCGCGAGAAGGCCGATACCCTCAAGCCGCGTCTGCGGGACGGATATGTGCGCACGCTGATGCAATTCGGCGCCACGCGCGCTCATGTCGACCGCACGGTGGACATCACCCGCATCGCGGCGACGCTTCAAGCGACCACTGACGGGTTTCTAGGCGCGGGCCAGGCGCGTGTCCTCATCACCCAGGCCCTGCTGCGCCCGATGTACTGACTCTCCCGGCGCGAGCCAGTGGGTCAGGAACCGGTCGATCCAGCGCCGCTGCGCGGGCCCATGTAGCGCGTGCCGCGCGCGCTGCCCGAGCGCACATTGAGCGCCGGTCAGCGTGAGATGCGAGGATGCCTCCCGCAGCCAGCGCGCGAGGATCGCAGGGGTCATCTCGGGGTGGAACTGCACGCCATAGGCGTTGGCGCCGTAGCGGAACATCTGATTCTCGAAGACCCGCCCGCGAGCGAGCAACGTCGCCCCCTGCGGAAGCGAAAACCCTTCCTTGTGCCACTGATAGACATGCAGCGCCTCGCGCAGGATCGGCTCGCCTTCCGGTGTCGGGATGATCGGATGAAATCCGATCTCGACGCGTCCTGTGTCGTGCCCGCACACTGAGCCGCCGAGGTGACGCGCCAGCATCTGCGCGCCGAGGCACACTCCCAGATATGGCGTGCCGGCCGCGAGCACATGCCCGATCCAGTCGATTTCCTGGCGGATGAAGGGCAGGTGCTCGTCATTGGCGCTCATCGGGCCGCCGAAAATCACAACGCCGGCGTAGGGCGAAAGGTCGTGCGGCAGCGGCTCGCCGAGCGCGGGGCGTTTCTGCTCGATCTGATATCCCTTGCGCTTCAGCAGCTCGGCGATCAGGCCGGGGCATGATTGCTGTCGGTGGAGCACAAGAAGGATGGTTGGTGTCATCATCGAGACGCGGGCAACAGGGTCAATATCAATATCGTCTGCATGAGGTTAACACGGAGCTAAGGGCGGCGTGAACGCCCGCCGCGGGCATCTTGCCGCATCGGGCGTTTGATCTGTGCACGGACATTCAACGGTCATCCGCCAGATTGATCCCCTGGGTGCCGCCAACCACAAGGACACCGCGTGGCCCTGCGATCAGCGCGGACGGTTCGAAGGCCGCCCAGTCCTGCGCCGACCCGATTCGCTGCAGGGTGTCGCGCGGCGCGGCACCGACCGCGAGGTATCCTTCCAGCCCACCCACGGCAAGGCGGCCATCGAGCGTCAGCGCGAGCGCCGTGATGCCCGCCCGGGTCCCGGTCTCGACGGCGGTCCAGCCGGTCAGATCGCCGCGCGCGCGCCACAACTCCCCGTTTGACGCGCCGAACACGACCGAGCCGTCCGGCAGGTTGAGCGCGGTCCAGAAATCGGCCTGACTGGGCGATTGCACCGGCTCGAAGCTTTGCCCGCGATTGGTGGAACGGTAGACGACGCCGAACTGGGACGCGACGCACAGATTGCCCTCGACCTCGATGATCCCGTTGAGATTGAGGTCGCTGTAATCGAGACGACGCAACAAGCGCTCCGACCAGTTGCGCCCGCCATTCTTCGTTTCGAGGACGAGGCCGAGCGCGCCCACCGCGATCCCGTAGTTATCATCAAGGAAATGGATGGCGAACAGCGGCAGCCCGCGGTTGATATCGACGTAGCGCAGGGCCCAGGTTTCTCCCCCGTCATGGGTCTCCATGACCACCGCGTCCTGGCCGACCGCGAACCCGTCGCGCCCGTTGAAGAAGTAAAGGCCCGTCAGCATCGCCTGGGTCGGGACGTCGCGCGCCTGATGCCAGTTGACGCCAAAATCGTCCGAGAGCAGCACCAGCCCGTGAGCACCCGCCGCGACCATGCGCGGCCCCGCCTGCGCGAGCGCCAGCATCGGCGCACGGTCGGCGACCGGCGAGCGCATCGCCGGGGTGAGCGTCGAGCGGGCCGCCAGCGCCGGCGCGGCATCGGCGAGCGCAAGAACAAGCGCGCCGGCCAGCATCAGGGCTCGCCATGGCATTTTGTGCAAAATCAACGTATGTCTCCCCGCTCCCGCGCGGGAACTTCGATTTCCAATCAAGCGCCCAGCTTATAAGATCAACCGCCCGGCAGGCCACCCCGTTCTGCCGCACAGGACCGGAGCGATGACCCTGTCTGAAGCCCCCCGTCTCGGGCGCCCCGTCGGCTCCGGGCGCGCAAACCAGGCCCCCGGCACCACGGAGCCGCTGATTTCCGGCCATGCCCTGACGGTCGTGCTTGGCGGGCGGACCGTGCTCGATTCAGTCGATATCGCAATCCGGCCGCGCGAGATCGTGACGCTGATCGGGCTCAACGGATCGGGAAAATCCACCCTGGCGCGCGCGCTGCTTGGGCTGACGCCGCTTTCCGGGGGACGGATCGAACGGCGCCCCGACCTGAAGATCGGTTACGTGCCGCAGACCATGACGCGCGACCCGGCGCTGCCGCTCACGGTCGAGCGCTTCGTCGCGCTGGCGGCGCGGGCGACGCGGGCGGCGATCGATGCCGAGCTTGAAGCCTTCGGCGTGCCTCATCTCGCGCGCGCGCAGGTCGCCACATTGTCGGGCGGGGAGCTGCGGCGGGTGCTGCTCGCGCGCGCGTTGCTGCGCAATCCAAACCTGCTGGTTCTCGACGAACCGATGTCGGGTGTCGATGTTTCCGGGCAGGCGGAGCTCTACCGTTTGATCGCGAATGTGCGGAACACCCGCGATGTCGGCATTCTGCTGATCAGCCATGACCTTCATCTCGTGATGGCGGAAACCGATCACGTCGTGTGCCTCAACCATCATGTGTGCTGCGCGGGCGGCCCCGAATTCGTCGTGCGCGATCCCAGTTTCGCCGCCCTGTTCGGGCGTGACATCGCGGGCGCGCTGGCGGTCTACCGTCATCACCACGACCACACCCATGACCCCGACGGCGCCGTTCATCACCAGCATGGGCCGGGATGCAGCCATGAATGATTTTCTGCTACGCGCGTTGCTGGCGGGCACGATGGTCGCGATTGTCTCCGGCCCGCTCGGCGCGTTCATGGTGTGGCGGCGCATGGCCTATTTCGGCAGCGCCGTTTCGCATTCCGCGCTACTTGGCGTCGCGGCCGTGCTTTTGATCTATTCCGGCGTCGCGGCCTATTTCGGCGCGTCGGGGCGCGTCATCGGGCCGCTGGACGAATCCTGGATCACTCTGGGGGTAATGGCGTTCTGCGTGATCCTCGGCATGCTCCTGCTGCTGCTCGAATGCTACTCAACATTACCGAGCGACACGTTGATCGGACTGCTGGCGCATATTGCGCTGGCGGGGGGGCTGGTTGCGCTCAGCCTGCTGCCCAATCTGCGCGTCGATCTCTTGGGCTATCTGTTCGGAGACATTCTCGCTGTGAGCTGGCGCGATTTCGCGCTGATCGCGGTTGTCGCGGCGAGCGTGCTCGCCGTGCTGGCGCTGATCTGGCGCCCTCTTCTCGCGCTCACCGTCCACGCCGATCTGGCGGCCGTCGAGGGTGTCAAGGCGCGTGGTGTCGAGATCACTTTCATGATTCTGGTCGCCGTGGCTGTCGCGGTCGGCATGCGGGTTGTCGGAATCTTGTTGATTGTCTCGTTGCTGATCATTCCGGCCGCTGCGGCGCGCCGCTTTTCCGCGACGCCGGAAATGATGGCGGTGCTCGCGTCCCTGATCGGCGTCGTGTCCGTCGCGGGCGGCCTGCTGCTGTCGCTCAAGACCGATGCGCAGACCGGGCCTGCCATCGTGCTGGTCGCGGGCGTGATGTTTCTCGCCAGCCTGTTCGCGGGGCGTCGCGCTCCCGCTGCGCGCGAAGCCCCGCCACCCGCCACGCCGGAATTCTAGCCGCGCGGGTTCACAGCCCCGGAGACAGCGCGCTCGCCGGCCCGCGCAGCGCCGCCCTGATTTCAGGATCGCGCTTGTAGAGATCGGGATAGAAGCGGACCGCCCCATCCTCCTCCGCGATCGCCGTCAGATAGAGAATGTAGACCGGAACCGGACGCGGCAGCGCGAGGCGGGTCGTCGCCCCGGCGGCGATCAGCGCCTCGATCTTTGCGCGCGACTGCGCGGCGTCGCCGCCCAGCACCAGTGTCGCCAGGTCGACCGGCCGATCGACCCGGATGCAGCCATGGCTGAGTGCCTGATTGGGCAGTCCGAAAAAGTAGTGGTCGGGCGTGTCGTGGAGATAGACGATATAATTGTTCGGCATTTCGAACTTGATCCGCCCGAGCGCGCTCGCCGCACCCGCGCGCTGCTGGATCGCATAGGGAAAGCCGCGTGAGGACACCGAGTTCCAGTCAATCGAGTAGCCATAGGGATCGCCGGGCGGACCGCCGATGAGCACCATGTTCTGGTCTTTGAGAAAATTTCGGTCGCTGCGCAACGCCGGGAGCAGCTCGTTGGCGGTGATCGACTCCGGCGCGTGCCAAGGCGGATTGACCGTGATGCCGGTGACCTTGACGCCCATTGCGGGGCTCGGATTGGTCGGGCGGCCGAAGATCGCGCGCGATTCAAGCAGTACGCGCCCGTCCTCCACGTAGCGGATGATGGCCTCCGGAACCTGCACATAGATCGCCCGCTCGTCCGGCACATGGGGCAGCCAGCGCCAGCGCTCCATGTTCGCCCTGACCTGTGCGATGCGGTCGGCGGGTCGCGCGTTCAGCATGTCGAGGGTGTCGGGTCCCGCGAAACCATCGGCAGGGAGCCCGTTGCGCTGCTGAAACCGCATGATGGCGCCGCGTAACCCGTCGGCGCCGCCATAGGCCGGCGCGACCGGAGAGAGATTGCCGTCCTCGATCACGAGGCGCTGACGCAACAGCACCAGACGCGGATCGTCGCTCTTCAGATCGATCGCCGGTTCGTCGGGAATGCGCGGCGGAAACGCGCGCGACTGTGTCTGCGCGCGCAAATTCGCCAGCGCGCTCACCAGCATGCGATATTGCGGATAGCGTGGCGGCAGGTCCGCGAAGAATGCGCCCAGATCGCCTTTGCGCAGCGCGCCTTGAAGCGCGAAGGCCGCATCGAAACTTTGCGGCACAAACGCCATATCGGGATCGGACGGGTTGGGACGCACCAGTCCGACCCGCACATCGTGGGCATAGCGCAGGATACCATCCGTCAGGAGCAGCTCGAAATCTGTCGCGGTAGCGGGCAGCGGCGGGTTCTGGCGCAGGCTGCTCGCGCCCGCATAATAATCGTCGGGATCGAGCCCTTGCGTGTCGGCACGCCCAAGAACGTCAAGCGCGACCTGCGCACGCGCCTCGCCCGATGCGGTGCCGGTCCACACCGGCGTGAAGCCGCGGGCGGCGTAAAACACGCGCAGAGCCGCCCAGTCGACAACGCCTGCGAGGCGGTCGCGGGTGTGATCGCCGTAAAGGCGGGCACTGAGGGGGCCGTCCCCGCGCGGGGCGGGCGCCGGGGGCGCCTCGGCCGCAGGCGCTGCTTCGGCGGATGGAGCAAGGATAGCCGGC
>Ga0209643_1002484_pt1 | contig 11795 bp, 10 predicted proteins | sample AutmiccBRH37_all_FD_187383 | JGI IMG/M metagenome (GOLD analysis project Ga0209643, IMG submission 187383) | Deep subsurface microbial communities from Mt. Terri, Switzerland - Autotrophic microbial communities BRH/37_all (SPAdes) (version 2) | ecosystem: Environmental > Aquatic > Deep... | reverse complement strand
AATACTGATCTCCACTTCTTCCATCTTATCAACATCTACAGTTCTTTGTACTTTCCCTATAGATGGTGTTGGTTTAAATGCCGCCCTGAAAACCAACGGCATCCCATTGGTTATACCCCCCAAGATTCCACCGTTATTATTGGAAGTTGTTCGAACTTGGTTATCTTCTAGGATAAATCCATCATTAGCTTCAGATCCCTTCATCTTAGTAATGTGGAATCCAGCCCCGAATTCTACGCCTTTGACTGCAGGTATGGAGAAAAGAAGATGGGCAATCTTACTCTCCGCTGAGTCAAAGAAAGGTGACCCCAAGCCGATTGGGAGATTTGCCACCCCTACTTCTATTACTCCCCCAACGGAATCTTCATCCTTCTTAGCTTCCAATATCCTATCCTTCATCTCGCCAGCCTTATCTTCAATAATTACAGGAAATTCTTTCTCAGTAAGCTCCTTAAGCAATTCAAAGTCAACATCTCTTAGGTCGAAAGGCTCTTCTTGCACTTCTCCGATACTTAAGATATGACTGCCGATCACAATACCCTTCTTCGCTAGAAGTTGTTTAGCGATAGCCCCCGCAAAAACCAATGGAGCCGTAAGCCTGCCTGAGAAATGTCCCCCTCCCCGATAATCATTGAATCCGGCATGTTTCCAACGAGCAGTAAAGTCGGCATGACTTGGACGCACAATCCCTTTGATATCTTCATAGTCCAGAGACCGTTGGTCCTGATTCCAAATCATACAACATAACGGAGAACCGGTAGTCTTACTGTTAAAGTAGCCACCTACTAACTCATATTTATCTTTTTCCTGCCGAGGAGTAGCCAGACTTGTTTTGCCAGGCATTCTTCTGCCCATCTCCATGTTAATCAAATCTAAATCCAGCTCGATTCCGGCGGGTAAGCCATTGACGACTATCCCCACTCCAGGTCCATGAGATTCTCCGAAAATGGAAAGTTCAAGACATTCACCCCATGTTCCGCTCATCTATCTTACCTCCTAATCCGATAAAGTCTTTCCAAAAATGAGGGTATGACTTATTCACTGCGTCACTCCCAGTGACCGTAACAGATCCAGTACATCGCAAAGATGCTATCGCCATAGCCATAGCTATCCGGTGGTCATTCCAGCTATCAACTATCCCGCCTGTTAATTCTTGTACGCCTTCTATTAATAAACCATCATCAAGTTCCCGTATTTTTGCTCCTAGCTTATTTAACTCTGTGGAAATAGCTTTTAACCTATCAGACTCTTTAATGCGTAGTCTTTCGGCATTTATTATCTTGGTTGTTCCTTCACTTAGAGCACCAAGGACAGCTAGGATAGGTACTAAGTCAGGACATTGACTGGCATCAATAATCGTTCCTTTGGTACGTGCTCTCTTTGTTTCTATACCTTCAGAAGTTATTCGCCAATCTACGCCCATAGCTCTCATTATCTCTAGAATGGCTTTGTCTCCCTGTAGGGAATTAGAGTTTAGACCAAGAGAAGTGATTGTATCTCCAATAGTCCCTGCCACCATCCAGAAGGCCGCCTGAGAATAATCTCCTTCTATCTTATAATCCCTGTTGGAGTACTGTTGATTTCCTTTAACCGAAAATTCCTTATAATTATTGTTCTGGATGGTTACTCCAAATTGAGCCAAGACATCCATTGTCAAATCAACATACCCTTTGGATTCCATTTCCGTAGTTATGATTATCTTAGAGTCCACTTCCAGTAAAGGAAGAATAAACATGAGTCCGGTTATAAACTGAGAACTAACATTGCCTTTAAGCTTAAAAGTTCCCGGCTTTATACTTCCCCGAACAGTCAGGGGTAAAAAACCTTTATTGTTCTTATAATAAATTCCTTGTTCTTTAAAAACTTCATAATAGGCATCCAAAGGGCGTTCGACTAATTTACCTTGCCCAGTAAAAGTCACTTCACTTCCCGTTGAACCAGCTAAAGGAATGAGAAACCTTAAAGTTGAACCAGATTCCCGACAGTTGATAGTCTCATTTACAATCTTCAAATTTGGGTTCCCTTGAATCTCTAAAGTTACAGGTTTACTTTCTTCAACAGAATCCAGAACTTCAACCGAAACTCCCAATGACTCCATGCCATCCATGGTAGACATAATATCTTCAGATAAAATAACGTTACTGATTCTACTAATACCCTCAGCTAAACTGGCAGAGATAACCGCTCGATGGCTGACACTTTTAGAAGGAGGTATCATCACTTTCCCTTTTAAGATTGTCGGTGTTATTTGTACTAATTTCAAACTATAACCCCCTTATTAACAATTTGTTGCAACTTATCTCTCCTTATAGAGATAGAAATCTTAGCTTCTAATCGTTATCAGTCAACCTTGCTTTTGCCTTCCCTGCACTTCTCAGATACTCCTCTAGAGAAGCGTTATCTTCTTCTTGCAACATCTGTTTTATTTTTCCGATATTCTCTAGAAATAACTCTATCTGAGTTAAAGTATTTTCCCTGTTTTCCATCAAAAGCTTGCTCCAAAGCTCTACGTTTATCTGAGCCACCCGAGTGGCATCTTTGAAACTACCCCCGATAAACAGCCCTGTATCATCTGATTGAGAACAATTCATTAAGGCTGCAGCGATTATGTGAGGCAATTGACTCGTTAGGGCAATAATCTCGTCATGTTTTGCCGGATCCATCCTGACAGGCTGCCTGCATCCGATTCCTTTAACCATCTCTTCTACCAAGATCAAACTTTTTTCTTGATTCGTTACTACAGGAGTAATAAGGTAGTTAGCTCCTAGAAAAATATCTGCCGAAGATTTAGAAAATCCACTGCCTTCTTTCCCTGCAAGAGGGTGGCCTCCTACGAAATCTAAATCATTTCGTAGGAACATCCTTACTTCATTAAGAACTTTAGTTTTAATCCCTGCAGCATCTGTAATCACTGCTCCTTGCCGGAAGTTATCCATGTTATCCTTTATAAATTTACTAGTCAATTCAGGATAAACACAGATAACTACCAAGTCCGAGCTTCTTAAAGGGATCTCACCACTCAGATATCCTTCATCAATTACTCCTGTAGATTTAGCAAGTTCTAACACTTTCTTATCTATATCTACTGCCCACAGGTTCTTGGGCGAGAGCTTTCTTATAGCCTTTGCAAAAGAACCCCCTATAAGTCCCAATCCAACAACAGTAATTTCCAAACCTCTAAAGTCTGGTTCCGCCATAGATCACAACCCCTTCTCTTCTAATGCATTACTTTATTCTGAATAACAGCCAATTGTTTGAGATTCTCCATCAGTTCACTGAACCTTTCAGGTTTAATGGATTGCTGACCATCGCATTTAGCATTAACAGGATCGTTGTGCACTTCAATCATCACACCATCAGCTCCCACCACTAAGGCCGCTTTGGCCATAGGTTCGACCAACCACCATAAACCAGAAGCATGACTAGGGTCAACAATTACAGGCAAATGACTAAGTTTTTTAATAACCGGAATAGCCGAGAGATCAAGAGTGTTACGGGTGTAGTTTTCGAAAGTTCTGATTCCGCGTTCACATAAGATAACATTTTTATTTCCGGCAGCGACTACATATTCGGCTGCCATCAATAATTCCTCAATCGTGGCCGACAATCCTCTTTTCAGAAGTATTGGCTTATTAGTTTGACCGATTTCTTTGAGTAGTTCAAAGTTTTGCATATTTCTAGCACCGATTTGAATAACATCTACATTTTCGATGAAAGTATCCAAATGGGCAGTAGACATAAGTTCTGTTACAATGGGAAGTCCTGTTTTCTCACTTGCAATCTTTAGCAAATCAAGACCCTCTTCTCTCATCCCCTGGAAACTGTAAGGCGAGGATCTAGGTTTGAATGCTCCTCCACGAAGAAAACCAGCTCCTGCTTTCTTAACATCTTCAGCTATGCCTACTATCTGCTCTTCACTTTCTACTGAGCAGGGACCGGCGATAACTGCGAAACTCCCACCGCCGATAGTCTGTCCTTTGACAGTGATAGCTGTGTCATCAGGGTGAAAAAGGCGATTGACCATTTTGTACGGTTCTTGAACACGGATTAATTTCTCTACATTAGGGTTCGCTTTAAGCGAATCAGGGTCAATATTGCTCGTCTCACCAACTAATCCCATGATGTGATAGTTCACTCCTTTCGATTCATGAATTTGACAACCTAACATCAAAACTCTGTTTCTGATCTCTTCGATTCCCTTTTCCGGTGTCTGGGTTTTTAAAACGATAATCATAACGTAGCCCTCCTAAATTTTTTATTAAAAAAGAAGGCTCATTTTTATCTAATGAGCCTTCTTAGGGGTTTCATTTATATTTTAGTTCTTGGAGAGATTATTTATTCTATCAGGCAAAATCTCCCGTGAAACTCATTAGATGTGAGAGCAAATATTCTTTTGTAAAACAAGCAAAAAAAGCCGATGCTAAAATAAAAATAATAGCATAGGCTAAAGTTGGTAAAGTCGAAGTTGTTAATTTGTTTTACAGGTCTCTGCACACGAATATGGGATTTCATAATTGATTCTCCAATAGTAATTTGATTTTGCTAATTATACTTCATGATTTTATTACTGTCAATACACAATATTGCTATATTATAGTAAGTGCCTCTAATTTTGTTACACAAATTCCCAATTAGTCTAGTTTTTTCCCGACAGTTTGTTTAATCTCTTCATCAGTAATATTTTCATACTTTTTTTTCATTCCTCTTGATCTTTGGACGAAAATATATCCTAAAAGTATTACAGCCAGAATGCCAAAAAAAAGGTACTTCATCAATCACCGCTCCAAAATCATTAATAAGTTTATAGTCAAGTAAATATACCAACCGGATACAATAACCGAATTATACCACCTCTTCGTGCCTTGTTCAAACAAACCTTTTTGTTATCCCTGCCTTCTAGACCATAGTTATCTCTTCTAGCCCACAGTTATCCCTAACTCCGGCAACAGACAATGTATAACTAAGAACTTATGCTCAGCCGCTGCCTGCATAAACTTAACCCAGTGGGATTCTTCGAATCCTGGTTTTTTTCTAAATACATTGTAATTATACTGTTTATGATTGTTATTCCTGGTTTTCGAGACCTTAGAAGCTTCTACCGCCTCCTTAAACCAAACGTTATCATCGTAAAATAAAGTCCCATCTCTTTCGTCGAAATCGCCAAACTCAAAATAGTTATTTTTAATTGATTTAAGCCAATTCTTATACCTTTCTTCCTTAGAGCCTCTATAAGATAACAACTGACGAAACTTATCTTCAAAATCATCAAACGGTCTACAGCGGACTTTAGATTTTAAAGCAGGATTTTTAGATAAATAATAAACAAGGTACTCATGAACTTTTCTGACAGCAGGTAGATATCTATCTTCCAAATTATTTACTTTGAATACCTTACTTCCACGAGAATAGCTCCACTGAGCATACGGAATATCAGGATTTTCCAAAGCCTCAGTATGTCCGATTGCTATGCTGTCCGACGACCATCGATCCCATAATTTTACTGACAAACGTCTTCCTGTATCCTCTATAAATCCTCTTTCATTTACACCGGTTAACAACTGGATCTCATTATGGATGTCATAGATTCCTTTAAAATCTGAGTGAGAATAGGCATCCGCCAAATAATGGAGACCTATACCAAGTCGATACAAAGAGTGCGGCCAAGAGGAAGTACGAACATCTTCTAATAAAAGCCCTAATACCTTGGAGTTCGGGGCTGTCATCATAACCTCAGCATCTTGGCTATCTCCTCTCGGAGGAAAGTGAAAAGGTATCCAAACATCTAAAGCATCATTGATATCTATGGTTCGAGGTGTAAGCATACGGTGAGCTGTCATAGTCTGCTTGAAAACACCGCCATTCTTAAATTTCAAGGCATGCCGGTGAACAGCATCATCAACAAACTGGGAAGAATAGGCAATAATCTCAGCATATTCGCTTTTTATGCCCACTAGACGACATAACACATAGATAGCAGTATGATGAAGGTCTATTTGCATATCAACACTCTCCTAGCAGATAAAAGATACTCTCTTTTCAGAGATATCTACTAGAATAGTATTCAGTAATTGTCCAAAATATCAGAACTAGCTTAATTATTTTTTGAAAAGTATTTTGTTAAAGTATTGGAGCAAAGTATTTAGAATAATTCAGCAGTTCACACCAGTCTTTATTCTCTATTTGGAATCTGGTATTCTAGTTACAATGATTTAATTACGACTGAAAGAATGTTATAAAATTCCCCATCAATGTTTTAGAGGATATGATGGAACTATGATTTCTTATGATTTCTTTTCTATAATTATAATGATAAGCATTCTTTTCCCCGTAGCTAGCTTCGTGGTGATTATCTTGCTTTCCTTTTTGGAAAGAGAAGTCACTATTCTAGAGATTGAAAACAAACGGGTGAGTCTAGAACGGGAATTACAACAAAGCAAATTCATCCAGCTCAATCAGCAAATTCAACCACATTTCTTATTTAATACCTTAAACGCTATCACCAGTCTCGGTAGGCTAGGTCGGCTGGAGGATTCCGTCAGGTCTTTAGAAAGTCTATCTCTTTTTTTGCGATATAACTATCTAGAGAAAGAACCTTTAGTTCACTTCTCCAAAGAACTCCAACACACCGAAAACTATTTGAGAATACAACAGACTCGGTTCGGAGAAAAACTTAAAATAGAGATCCAAATTGATCCTTACGCGAAGGATACACTGCTCCCTCCATACACAATGCAAACTCTCGTGGAAAATGCGTTTAAACATGGTCTAGAGAAAAAGTCTGGTGATAAGGTCATTCATATCTCACTACAGCGCCAGGGGAACTGGGTTATCTTAGTTGTTAAGGATAACGGTCCGGACTACGAGTTGGTAAAAAGTACACCCCCTGTTGGCGTAGGGCTTAAAAACCTGAAAAAAAGATTGGAAATCACTTTTGATATGCAGACTAAGTTAACTCTTGAAAGGAAAGATGGCCTGACTGAAGCCATGATTGTATGGCCCTATACACCGGAGGTGGAATATGAAACTCCTAATCGTTGATGATGAACCCTTAGAACTTGAACAATTGACCCATCTTATTAAACAGAAATGGCCTGTTTGGGAGATTTATTGTGCTGAAGACTCTTCCCACGCACTTAAACTATCTCGGGAAGGGAAATTCACCCTTGCCTTAATCGATATTCATTTACCAGGCCTATCTGGTTTGGATCTGATTGAACTGCTTAAAAAAGATCAACCGGATCTCCATTTTATTATCACAACAGCTTATCAAAACTTTAGCTATGCCCAAAAATCTATTAAATTAGGTGTCATGGACTACTTAGTAAAACCCATCATTGAATGTGAATTAACTGAAATTATTCAGAGGTTTATAGAGAATCACAGATACTCCGTTGCCAAATCAAGACTGATAGAACAAGTATTGAATATTATTGATAAAGATTGCAGCCTGCGGATTAGCCTGGAGAGCCTGGCAGAGTCTGTACATGTCAGCCCTACTTATCTAAGCAGGAAATTCTCCGAGGAAATGGGTGTAAGTATTCCTTCTTTTATCATGAGCTACAGGATAGAAAAAGCAAAAAATCTTCTCCTCAAATACCCGGAATATAACATGTCGTTGGTTGCTGAACTCGCCGGTTTTCACAGTCAGCACTACTTTACCAATACCTTCAAGAAGTACGAGGGGATTACCCCCAGTAAATACAGAGAATTAAAGAGTGGAAAATATGATTAATTGGTATATCTCTTTATATTTAGGTATTATCCTTTTGTTATATCTGTTCCCATATGTAGGGTCATTTCCTTCCATCAAAGCATATTGCGAAAGCCATATGGGTTACGGCGGCTTAAGTTCAGGAACCAACCTTTTGCTATCCCGTTTGGTTTCAGGAGAACTACTTGTTTATGCAATGTTCTCGGTAATATCGTTTGGGCTATTAGGGGGAATAGGCTTTACTCTGATGGTCCTGGCCAGCCTTCTTATCTTTATTCTGACCATACATAAACTTAAGAAGAATAAAGAAGAGCAGGGGATACTGCACTTATTACGAAAGCAAACTGACAAAGCTGGTTTTAGATATCATATGCTGATATTTGTCGGGGTAAGCTTCGGCAACATGATTCTACAACTGGCATGTTTAAAATACCTTTTGGGTCATTATTTTTTACAATCAAGCATCTTGATTGTTTTTTTTGTTAGTATTTTCTCTTTTGCCTATGCAGGTCTAGGTGGCTTTGATGCTCTGAATAAAGGGGCTAAACCTCAAGTATTCATTGTATTTTTTTCTACTGCAGTTATTACAATTTCGGTGTTTCTAGAAAATGGTTTAGCTGTTACGTATCAGGATATAATTACGATACCTTTTAATCCTTTAGATTTTCCAGATGCAGCAATAATCTTTAGTACAGGATTAATTATTTTATCAAGCCAATATCTTTTGGATCATTCTCTTTGGCACACAGTATATCAACTTAGACCCCAAAGGCAATACCCCATTCTCTTACTTACTGTGTTCTGTGTATTGGCTGTTCCTTTAGGTTACTCGGCTTTGACAGTCTACAGCTTATCCCAAGGTATGCCAACAAATGAAAGCCTAATTCTTATCCTCGAAAAGAACAGTTCCCTTTTTCTCATTAATCTGTATGTAATTACCGTATTTGTTACTGTAATTTCTTCATATGCTAATCAATTGTTAAGCACCGTAATTCTTTACCTGAACTACAGAGAACCAGAACAAATGGTTGAGAGCAAGGCAATTAAATATGGCTATTTATTCTCAGCAATAAGCGTTATCATCGTGTTGGTTTCTTTTCTAACGCTACAAAACTTCTCTCTAAACCAGATTCTTATTGTATTAGGAATTTTATACGCTTCCATGGTTATTCCCTTCATCCATACCCTCTTTCGTTCTTCTGCTCCTAACAGATGGATTGATTATATCGGTTTAGTACCTCTTACTATAGGAATAGTTCTATGGTTATCTAAAGAATTATATTATTCACCCCTTATCTCTCTTGTTCTCGGAATTCTTATTCAAATGAGTATACTCTTTTTTAGCAAAATATATAAAGAAATTACAAAAACCCAATAAATATTTACAAAAATAATGCTGCTATACCTGATACAATACAGAATAAGCAGCATTGTACAGTTATACAATAATTCCATCTCTATGAGGTGATTACATGAGCAAACAAAAAAGCTCTGAAAGTACAATGCAGCAATTTGGCTATCGTGAACAACTTAAGAGATCCTTGGATTTCTGGGATTTACTAATCTACGGAATCATCTTTATGGTTCCCATCGCGCCTTTCGGGATATATGGCTATGTAGCCAGTATCTCCAAAGGAATGGTGCCTTTAGTTTATCTCATCGGAATGACAGGAATGTTGTTTACAGCCCTAAGTTATGCTCGTCTCTCAGAGGTTTTTCCTATAGCGGGTTCAATTTATTCTTACGCCCAGAGAGGAATCAATGAACATATCGGTTTCTTCGCTGGGTGGCTGATCTTACTAGATTATATGCTTATCCCCGCTCTGCTTTATCTGGTTAGCGCGACAGCCCTGCATAATATGATACCTATCCTGCCCAAGTCTTTTTGGTTGATTTTCTTTGTGATGATTAACACCACTATTAATATTCTTGGTATAGAGATCACAGCGAAGACAAACCGTGTGGTCGTCGCCCTGGAAATCATCGTACTTATAATTTTTATATCCGTCGGCCTTACTGCAGTAAGCAATCATATAAATGGTGCCCAATTCTCAATCAACCCCTTGTTCAATAAGGAAGAATTTAATCTTACTATTTTAATGAGTGCAGTTTCTATCGCAGTCCTCAGTTTTTTAGGCTTTGATTCCATCTCTACTCTGACTGAGGAAGTAAAGGGAGAAAGTGCTACAGTAGGTAAGATTGTCGGAAAAGCGATCATCCTTACCATTCCAGTAGTCGGGATTATGTTTATCGCCCAGACTTGGGTGGCAGCCATGATTATGCCGGATTATACTTCTTTCGTTAACTTAGAGGAAGCTTTCTATGAAGTTGCCCACATAGCAGGAGGAACTTGGCTAAAAGGGATTACCAGTGTCGCAACTGCACTAGCTTGGGGCATCGCCAATGCTTTGGTTGCTCAAGCAGCAATTTCCCGCATCCTATTTAGTATGGCAAGAGATCGCAAATTACCTTCGATTCTTGCTACGATTCATCCCATATTCAAGACACCCTATGTGAGTACAATACTGGTTGGATTAATCTCTTTAGCAATTATCCTTGGTGGAACTACAATAGATGATCTCGCTTCTCTGGTGAACTTTGGGGCCCTTACAGCTTTTCTTATTTTACACATTACCGTGATTAATCACTTTATTATTCGCAAGAAAAGCAAGGATTACCTGAAGCATCTTATCTTCCCTTTGATTGGACTGATAATTATCGGCTATGCCTGGATGAGCCTTGGTTCTCTGGCCAAAGAGCTTGGGTTTTTCTGGATTAGCATTGGATTGATATATATGATCTTAATGAAACTTCTGCATAAAGAAGGTTTCATCTCAGAGTAGTCTTAACGATTCGTGCGCACAGATTAAGGAGGTAATAACATGTTAATCACCAAGGACAAGTATTCTTTTGCCATGGACAAAAGGAATGAACCTGTCACTCAAGTCGATTTGCCGTGTAAACTCACCTTTGAAACGCTTGACTGCTTCAGTGAACAGATTAACTGTACTGAAGATAAGATCGAAACACTTGATTTCAATCGAGTTAATCCAGCCAGTGGTCCTGTTTACCTCAACAATATTAAAGCAGGAGACCTCATCGCCGTCAACATCCGGGATATACGCGTTAAATCACCGGGAAAGATGATAGCGGCTCCAGGCGCAGGGATCTTGGCAAATCTCATTACGACTTCAGAAACACTGCTTGTTCCAATTGAAAACGGCGTAGCTTCTTTTAAGAATCTGGAACTTCCCTTAACTCCTATGATTGGAGTAATCGGGGTGGCTCCTCAAGGAGAACCCATTGCCTGTGGTGTCCCGGGCAGCCATGGTGGAAACATGGATACAACCCTGATAAAACCTGGCTCAACCCTCTATCTGCCTGTACAAGTAGATGGAGCACTATTTGCCTTAGGAGACCTCCATGCTGTCATGGGTGACGGTGAAATCATGGTCTCCGGCGTAGAAGTTTCAGGTGAAGTGGATGTAACAATCTCTAAAGTATATGATATAGAGTTAGAAAATCCACTTGTTAAAACTGACCAAGTACTTGCTATTATCGCTTCAGCCGAAACACTCGATCAGGCTATTGAAACCTCAACCATACAAATGGCCCAGTTTTTAACCAAGTATACCGATCTGACCCTCAATGAAGCTGGCATGCTTATGAGTGCTTGTGGAAATGCTCAGATAAGTCAGATTGTAGATCCGTTAAAGACTGCCAGATTTGCTATGCCTCTTGATGTCCTAAGAAAATTAGGAATAAACATCGCATTTTAAAAAGGAGGATAATAAGAATGTCAGAAATTAAAACGACTCCTCAAGTCGGTTCCGGCATAGAGGAATTCGGGTATAAACAAGAACTGAGAAGAGCACTGACCTTTAAAGATTTGCTTTTTTACGGAATGGTATTTATGGTTCCAATCGCTCCTATGGGTATTTATGGTTATGTTACTGATGTTTCCAATGGGATGGCACCCCTGGCCTATATAATCGGTATTATTGCTATGATTTTTACAGCTCTTAGTTATTCCAGGATGTCTAATGCTTTCCCTATTGCCGGTTCGGTATACTCCTATGCTTCG
>Ga0209643_1002483_pt1 | contig 11803 bp, 11 predicted proteins | sample AutmiccBRH37_all_FD_187383 | JGI IMG/M metagenome (GOLD analysis project Ga0209643, IMG submission 187383) | Deep subsurface microbial communities from Mt. Terri, Switzerland - Autotrophic microbial communities BRH/37_all (SPAdes) (version 2) | ecosystem: Environmental > Aquatic > Deep... | reverse complement strand
GCGGCCCAGGCCGCGCCAGTGTCCGAACTGGTCGCCGAAGTCGATATTCCCTATACCAAATTCACCCTCGACAACGGCCTGACCGTCCTGGTCCACGAGGACCACAAGGCCCCGGTCGTGGCCGTGTCGGTCTGGTACAACGTCGGCTCCAAGGACGAGCCCGCCGGCAAGACCGGCTTCGCCCACCTTTTCGAACACCTGATGTTCGGCGGGTCCGAGAATGCGCCGGGCAGCTATTTCACCCCGATGCGCAACATGGGCGCGACGGACATGAACGGCACCACCTGGTTTGACCGCACCAACTATTTCGAGACCGTTCCGACCCCGGCGCTGGAACAGGCCCTGTTCATGGAAAGCGACCGCATGGGCTACATGCTGGGCGCCATCACCCAGGAGACGCTCGATCTCCAGCGCGGCGTCGTCCAGAACGAGAAGCGCCAGGGCGACAACCAGCCCTACGGTTTGAGCGAGTACAAGCAGCTGGAGGCCCTGTTCCCGGAAGGCCACCCCTATCGCCACTCGACCATCGGCTCGATGGCCGACCTGGACGCGGCCTCGATGGAGACGGTGCGCGACTGGTTCCGCTCCAACTACGGTCCCAACAACTCGGTCCTGGTTCTGGCCGGCGACATCACCCCCGCCAAGGCGCGTGAACTGACCCAGAAATATTTCGGCCCGATCCCGCGCGGCCCGGTAAACACCCCGGCCCAGGCGGCCGTCCCCACCCTGCCCGCCCCGGTCAGCGAGACCGCCCACGACCGCGTCTCCAACGCCCGTGTGCAGATCAACTGGGCGGTCCCCGGCATGCTGGACGCCGACACCGTGCCCCTCAGCGTCGGCGCCTCGGTGCTGGGTGGTCTGGCCAGTTCGCGCCTCGACAATGAACTGGTGCGCGGCGAACAGAGCGCCGTCTCGGTCAGCGCCAGCAACGGCGCCTTCCACCGCGTCGGCATGTTCGAGATCACCCTGGACGTCAAACCGGGTCAGGATCCGGCCGCCGTCGAAGCTCGCGCCCGTGAGATCCTGAACGGCCTGATCGCCGACGGCCCGACGGCGGAAGAGGTCGAACGGGTCAAGACCCAGTATGTCTCGCGCACCGTCCAGGGTCTGGAACAGGTCGGCGGCTTCGGCGGCAAGGCCGTGGCCTTGGCCGAGGGCCAGCTCTACGCCGGCGATCCGGAACACTACAAGAAGGAGCTCCAGGCCTATGCGGCGGTGACGCCGGCCCAGGTCCAGGCGGCGATGCAGAAGTGGCTGACCCGTCCGGCCTATACGCTGACGACCCTGCCGGGCGAACGCGAAGCCTATGAAGAGGCGGCCGAGGCGCCGTCGGGGGCCAACCACACGCCCGCGCCGCCGATCGAACGCGTCGCTCGCATGCCCAAGCCCGAGATCGCCCCCGTCGCCAATGTCGACTTCCCGGCGGTCCAGCGCACCCGCCTGTCGAACGGCGTTGAGGTGGTCTACGCCCAGCGCGACGCCGTGCCCGCCACCAAGATCGCCATCGACTTCGACGCCGGTCTGGCCGCCGACGACGCCTCAAAACTGGGCCTTCAAAGCCTGATGCTGGACCTGATGGACGAGGGCACAGCGACGCTGAACGCCACCCAGCTGGCCGAGGCCCAGGAGGCCCTGGGGGCGACCATCGCGACCGGCGCCTCGATGGACCGTTCGGTGGTTCAGCTATACGCCGTCACGCCGAACCTGCAACCGTCGGTCGCCCTGCTGGCCGATGTGGTCAAGAACCCCGCCTTCGCGCCGTCGGAACTGGAGCGTCTTCGCGCTGCCCGGCTGTCGCGCATCGCCGCCGAACGGACCCAGCCTGCGGCCCTGGCCAACCGCGCCCTGCCCGAACTGATCTATGGCTCGGCCAGCCCATATGGCCGCCCCTTCAGCGGCAACGGCGACGAGACCAGCGTCAAGGCGATCACCGAGGCCGACATCCGCGCCGACTACGCCGAATGGATCCGGCCGGACAACGCCAAGATCTTCGTGGTCTCGGACAAGCCCCTGTCGGAGATCACCCCGCTGCTCGAGGCCCAGTTCGGACGCTGGACGCCCCCCGCCGCCGCCAAGGGCGTCAAGGACGTCTCCGCCCCCATCCCGGCCGCCACGCCCAAGATCGTCCTGATCGACCGGCCCCAGTCGCCCCAGTCCTATATTCTGGGCGGCGAGGTGCTGACGGCCTCCGGAACCGACGACCTGCTGGTGCTGAACGCGGCCAATAACGTCCTCGGCAACGACTTCCTGTCGCGGATCAACTCGGACCTGCGCGAGACCAAGGGCTGGTCCTACGGCGTCAACGCCTCCGTCTCCGGCTTCGTCGGCCGCGTCCCCTATCTGGTCACCGCCCCGGTTCAGGCCGACCAGACCGGCCCGGCCATCGCCGCGCTGAACCTTCAGTTCAACGACTTCCTGAAGGGCGACAAGGGCGTCACCCCGGCCGAGCTGGAACGGACCGTCAACGGCAACACCCGCCGTCTGGCTGGCAGCTACGAGACCTCGGCGGCCGTCCTGGGCGCCATGCGCACCAACGACCTGCTGGGTCGTCCGGACGATTATCCGGAAACCGTCGCCGCCCGCACCAACGCCCTGACGGCGGCCCAGATGGACGCCGCCGCCCGCGCCGCCATCGACCCGTCGCGCTTCGTCTGGGTGGTCGTCGGCGACGCCTCGGTGGTCAAGCCGCAGCTGGACGCCCTGGGAATGCCGGTCGAAGTCCGCTCGGCGGCCCCGGCCGCCCAGTAGGGCGAACCTCAGCTCTAAAAACGACGAAGGCCCGGAGAGCGATCTCCGGGCCTTTTTCGTCTTCCCGCCACGGCGAAAAATCAGTCCAGCGTCGCCCCGGTGGTGCGCATGATCTCGGCGCGCAGTTCCGGCAGGCCCAGGCCCTTTTCCGACGAGGTCAGGGCCACGACCGGGAAGGCGGCCGGGCGTTTGGAGATGGCCTTCAGCGTCGCCTCCTGCACCGCCTCGCCCTCGCCCTTCTTCAGCTTGTCGGCCTTGGTCAGGACGATCTGATAACTGACGGCGGCCAGGTCCAGGGCGTCCAGCGCCTCCTTGTCCACGCTCTTCAGCCCATGGCGGCTGTCGATCAGCAGATAGACCCGTTTCAGCGTCACCCGGCCGCGCAGATAGTCGCGGCCCAGGTCCTGGAATTTCCTGACCGTCGTCTTGGACGCCTTGGCCCAGCCGTAGCCGGGCAGGTCGACCAGACGCATCCGGCCGTCCAGGTCGAAGAAGTTGACCTCGCGCGTCCGCCCCGGCTCGTTCGAGGCCCGCGCCAGCTTGTGCATCCCGACCAGGCCGTTGATCAGGCTGGACTTGCCGACGTTGGACCGGCCGGCGAAGGCGATCTCGGGCAGGTCCGGCTCGGGCAGCTGCTCGATCTTTGCGGCGCCCATGATGAAGGTCGCCGGCCGCGCGAACAGGACCCGCGCAGCCTCGATCTCCTCGGGAGTGAACTCGGTTTCCGCGATCACGCCGGGGATTTCTTGAAGCGGGCGATGAAGGTGTCGATCGGGTTCTCGGCCTTGTAGCGGTGCATGATGACGTACTGCTGCAGGATGGTCAGGATGTTCGACCAGGCCCAGTAGACCAGCAGGCCCGCCGCAAAGGGCGCCATGATGAAGGTGAAGACCAGCGGCATGAACTGGAAGATCTGGCGCTGGACCGGATCGGCCGCCGGCGGGTTCATCGCCGTCTGCAGCCACATGGTCAGGCCGTAGGCGACCGCCAGCAGGCCGATGCCCAGCGGCCCGACCAGCAGGGCGCCCAGCAGGGGCAGGTTCGCCGGATCCCAGGGGATCAGGCCGAACAGGTTCCACACCACCGAGGGGTCGCGCGCCGACAGGTCGTTGATAAAGCCCAGGAAGGGCTGGTGACGCATTTCGATGGTGACGGTCAGCACCTTGTACAGGGCGTAGAAGACCGGGATCTGCAGCAGAAGCGGAAGACAGCCGGCGACCGGATTGATCTTCTCCTTCTGGTACAGGGCCATCGTCTCCTGCTGCTGCTTCTGCGGGTCGTCTTTGAACCGGGCCTTGATCTCCTCCATCTTGGGCTGGAGGTTCCGCATCTTGGACATGCTGGCGTAGGCGTTGTTGGCCAGCGGGAACATGATCAGCTTGACGATGACGGTCAGGGCCAGGATGGCGACGCCGAAGCTGCCGACCAGGCCATAGACATTCTCCAGCACCCAGAAGATCGGGCGGGTCAGGAACCAGAACATGCCCCAGTCGATCGCATAGACGAAGCGCGGCAGACCCAGGTTCTCCTCATAGGTCTTCAGCACCTCGGCGCGCTTGACCCCAGCGAACAGACGCTGGGTCTCGGTCGCGGTCGCGCCCGGCTGGATGGTGCGACTGGCGCCCAGCAGATTGGCTTCCAGCTGCGGCTGGCCGCCCGGAACCTCGCGGACGCGGAATTCGGTCTCGACCGCCTCGTTCTGCGGCGGCAGCAGGGCCGCCAGCCAGTATTTGTCGGTGATGCCCAGCCAGCCGCCGGTCGAGGCGTTCTCGATCCGGGGCTCCTTCAGCCAGTCCTTGTACTTCTTCTGCTCGGTCCGGTATTCGCCCGGCTTGCCGAAGGCGCCGATCGCCCCCTCGTGCACGATATGCGACGACCCGGCCGCGGGCGGCACGCCCTGGCGTTGGACGCTGCCGTAGGGGGCCAGGGTGATGGCCTGGGTTCCCAGGTTCTGGACCGTGTCCTGGATCGAGAAGACATAGCGGTCGTCGACCGACACCACGCGGGTGAAGCGCAGGCCCTGGCCGTTGTCCCAGGTCAGGGTGACGGGGGTGGTCGGGGTCAGGGTCGCGCCGTTGGTCAGGCGCCAGACGGTGTTGGGTCCGGGCACGCCGCCGGCGACATTGGGGCCGGTCCAGCCGAACTGGGCGAAATAGGCGTTCTCCATCCCCTGGGGACGGAACAGCTCGACCGGCTCGGGTTTGTCCTGGGTTTCCCTGTAGTCGGTCAGGAACAGGTCGTCGATCCGGCCGCCCTGCAGCGACAGCGAACCCTTCAGCGTGCCCGACTGGATCGGCACGCGGGCGGCGGTGCTCAGCGCCTGGCCGCGATCGGTGACGAAGGTCGGCCCCTGCGGGTTCAGCGCGGTGCGCGCGGCGTTCTCGGCCGTCTGCGACTGTTCGACCTGGGCCTGTTGCTGGACGGCGCGGCGCTCCGCCTGCGGACGCAGCACGGCGAACCAGTAGACCCCCAGGATCAGGGCCGAGCACACGATGAAGATGATCGTGTTGCGCGAGTTGTCGTTTTTCATGGATTCAGGCGGTCCTGGCCGGAGTGTGCGCGGGCGGGCGAAGGCTTGTCGGCCCCCCGATCGTTTCTCGGTGTCGCCAGCCTTGTAAGCGTCGATTTCACGTCGTCAAGCAAACGGTCCCACGCCCGCTCGGTCGTGCCCATGCGGGCGATGAAGACATAGTCGCTGCCGGGCAGGCCGTGGACGGGCAGCATGGCCCGCGCGGCCTCGCGCAGGCGGCGCTTGGCGCGGTTGCGCGCCACGGCCCCGCCGATCTTGCGCGTGGCGGTGAAGCCCAGGCCGATGTGCGGCGAACCGTCGCCGCGTTCCAGTCGCTGGATCACCACGCCGCCGCGCGCCTCGGAAACGCCTTTGGCGGCCGCCAGGAACTGGGGCCGCCGCAACAGACGCTTGATCTGTAAAGGCTCGCTCATGCGTCCAAGGATCCGGACGCGGAGCCGCTTACGCCGTCAGGCGCTTGCGGCCCTTGGCGCGGCGGCGCGCAACAATCTTCTGGCCGTTCTTGGTGGCCATCCGGCTGCGGAAGCCGTGACGGCGCTTGCGCACGAGTCGCGACGGCTGATAGGTCCGCTTCACGGTCGGCTCCTGACGTTAAAAGGTTGGGCGGCGGGGCAAGAGGCGTCCGTCGCAGGAAGGGCGGGCGTATAAGTCGCATGACCGCGCGAGTCAACGCTCGGTCGGCAATTCGGGAACGACGAGCGGATGGCGAAACGAACGGCGAAGGAATGGGCCCTGCGGCTGGCGCCGCTGGCGGCCATCGCCGGCTTGGCGGCCGCCTTCTTCGCTCTGGGCTGGAACCGCTATCTGTCGATGGATCTGATCCGCGAGCACGGGCTGAACCTCCAGGCCTACGCCCGCGCCCACTGGGGCATCGCCCTGATCGCCTTCGTCGCCGTCTATGCGGTCGCCACCGCCTCCACTATTCCTGGCCCGGTCTTCCTGACCCTGCTGGGCGGCATGATGTTCGGCCCCTATGTCGGCGCCCTGGCCCAGGCGACCGGGGCCACCCTCGGGTCCGTGGCGATCTATTATGTCTATCGCACCTCGATCGGCACCTGGCTCCGCGCCAAGTTCGAGGCCGACGCCGGCTTCATGGACCGGCTGGCCAGGGGCATCGACCGCAACGCCTTCACGACCCTGCTGACCTTGCGCATCATCCCCAGCGTTCCCTTCGTACTGATCAACGCCACGGCGGGCATGATGGCCGTGCCGCTGCGTCCCTATGTGATCGCCACCTTCCTGGGCCTGCTGCCGTCCACCTTCATCTACACCTGGATCGGCTCGCAGCTGGGCGACCTCCTGCGGGCGGGGGTGCGGCCGGACCTGCCCCTGCTGCTGCACCAGTTCTTCTGGCCGTTGATGGGGGTGGTCTTCCTGTCCCTGCTGCTGCCCATCGGCATCAAGCTGGTCCAGATGGTCCGCGGCCGGCGCGGCGCGGGAGCGGTCGCATGACGCCGCTGTTCGACAGGATCGCGACCGCCCTGAAACTGTCGCCCGAGGCGATCGAGACCTGGCGCGAGCGGCTGCGCCCCCGCGCGCCCGACGGCCTGTCGGCCCGCCTTCTGCTGCTGACCGTGGCCTTCACCCTGGCGGTCGAGGCCCTGATCATGGGACCCAACCTGGCCGCCTTCCACGAACGCTGGCTCCGTGACCGGCTCCAGGCCGCCGAACTGGCCTCGGTCGGGGTCGAGGCCCTGCCCTATAGCGCGGTCGAGGACGACACGGCGGCCGAGCTGATGCGGATCGGCGGGGTCCAGGCCGTGGCCCTGACGGAACAGGGGGTGCGACGGCTGCTGCTCCAGGCGCCCAATCTGCCCCGCGCGCCCGAACTGATCGACCTGCGCCAGCAGAACAGCTGGGCGCGACTGAGCGATCCCTGGCGCACCCTGTTCGGCCACCCCGACCGCTCGCTGCGCGTCCAGGCCAAGCCCCGCTATCGCTCGGGCGACTTCATCGAGATCGTCACCCCGGCCCAGCCGCTCAAACTCGAACTGAAGGCCTTCCTGCTGAACAGCCTGCTGGTGTCGCTGCTGGTGTCGCTGACGGCGGGCGCTCTGCTGTACGGCGGCCTGGCCCTGCTGGTCCTTCGCCCCCTGCGCCGCGTCACCCGCTCGATGGAGCGGTTCGCCGCCGATCCCGAGAGCGAGGCCGAGCCCCCCTCCGACCGCCACGACGAGATCGGCCGGGTCGAGCGCGAACTGTGGCGGATGCAGGAAGAGGTGCGCCAGTCGCTGCGCTCGCGCGCCCGTCTGGTCGCCCTGGGCGAAGCGGTGGCCAAGATCAACCACGATCTGCGCAACATGCTGACCTCGGCCCAGATGGCGTCGGAGCGTCTCGCCGGCTCGGCCGACCCCCAGGTGGCCAAGGCCCTGCCTCGACTAGAACGGGCCCTGAGCCGCGCCGCCAGCCTGTCGCGCAATGTGCTCGAATACGGCCGCAGCGAGGAGCCGGCGCCGCAGAAGACCCACGTGGTCCTGACCAAGGCCCTGACCCTGGCGGCCGAGGACGCGGGGCTGGAGCCCGACGGGGTGCGGCTGGTCAAGCAACTGCCCGCCCGGTTCGCGGTTGAGGCCGACCCGGACCAGCTCTATCGGATCCTGGTCAATCTGATGCGCAACGCCCGCCAGGCCATCGAGGCCGACCCCGGCAGGCCCGCCGAGCGACGCGGCAAGGGGGCGATCACCGTCAGCGCCTTCGGCGAGGACGGGGTCTGCGTGATCCGCATTGTCGACGACGGGCCGGGCATACCCCCCCGCCTGGCCGAACGCCTGTTCGAGCCTTTCGTCAGTTCCAAGAGTTCGGACGGATCCGGCCTGGGCCTGACCATATCGCGCGAACTGGCCGCCCTGCACGGCGGCGACCTGCGGCTGGTCCCCGGCGAGGGGACCGGGGCCGTGTTCGAGCTGCGCCTGCCGGGCTGAGGCCTATTCCAGTCCGTCGTCCGAGACCACGAAGGCGCGGTTCGACGCCTTGGCCTGGGCGGCCAGTTCGTTCTGCACCAGATGCCAACGCCGCAGCCGCTCGTAGTCGATGGCGTGTTCCGGCGAGGCGTCCAGCCAGTGACGGAAGTTTTCGATCTGGAGCTTGGCGTTCGGCGCGGCCGGGTCGGGCAGGGCCGGGACGTTCGGCAGTTGGCGCGCGACTTCGGCGGGGATCGGAAAGTCTCCGGACGAGGTGCTGAGGATCATAATGGCGTCTCGGTGGCGGGGATGCGTCAGAGAGATTACGACCATGACGTGAAGCCCGGCCGCACGCCACCTTTTCGTCGCGGCGGCGTTGTTGCAGTCCAGGCCGGTTATGGTCAAGGTTCACCGGGCCGGCCTCGAAAAAGGAAGATCACATGACCATCCGTGTTTGCCTGGCGGGCGTCCTGTGGGTCGCGGGCGCCTTCGCCGGCTCTGCCCAGGCCCAGACGCCCGACCCCTATTCCGCTCCGGACCCCTATCGGGACCAGCGCGCCCTGCCCGACCCGAACGATCCGGCCGCGCGCGAGGCCCTGCTGCGGGCGCGCGGAGAGGCCTATCACCGCGCCGACGATTCCAGACAGACCGAGGAAGAGCTGCGGACCACCCGCGCCCTGAACGCCGAGATCGCCGCCCAGAACAGCCTGGCCGACAAGGCGGATGCCGCCGCCCAGCTGGACTATGAGGCCGCCCTGGCCCGTCACCAGATCGAGGTCCGCCAGACCGAGGAACAGGCGCGGGCGGCCGCAGAGGCGACCCGCGCGGCCCAGGACCAGTACGACCGCGACTACGCCGCCTGGCGCGAACAGGTCCGCCTGTGCCAGTCCGGCTTCCGCGAAGCCTGCACGGCCCGACCCGCCTGGGTCAGGCCGCAGTAGGCAGGATCACCCCGCGACCAGGCTCATGTCGCGACGGGCCATCATACGGTCGAACTCGGTCCAGACGCCGTCGGCGCCGTGCCAGTTGCCTTGCGTCGCGGCCTTCGAATATTCGGTGGCGCGCGCCTCGAAGAAGTTGGCGTGTTCCACGCCCGACAACAGCGACTGCAGCCAGGGCAGCGGGTTCTCCGTCACCCCGAACACCTCGGGCAGCTTCAGCTGACGCAGGCGCCAGTCGGCGATGAAGCGGATATATTGCTTGATGTCGTCGGGCGTCATGCCGTCGACCGCGCCCATTTCGAAGGCCAGGTCGATGAACTTGTCTTCCATCTTCACCACGGTCTTGCAGCAGTCGACGATGTCGTCGGCGACCGCCTTGGTCACCGCGCCCGTCTCCTTGTTGAAGGCGTGGTACAGTTTGATGATCCCCTCGCAGTGCAGACTCTCGTCGCGCACCGACCAGGACACGATCTGGCCCATGCCCTTCATCTTGTTCTGGCGCGGGAAGTTCATCAGCATGGCGAAGCTGGCGAACAGCTGAACCCCTTCCGAGAAGCCGCCGAACATGGCCAGGGTCCGGCAGATGTCGGCGTCGGAATCGACCCCGAACTGGCCCATATAGTCGTGCTTGTCCCGCATGGCCTCGTATTCCATGAAGGCGCCGAACTCGTGCTCGGGCATGCCGATGGTCTCGAGCAGCAGGGCGTAGGCCGCGATATGGATGGTCTCCATATTGCCGAAGGCGGCCAGCATCATCTTGACCTCGGTCGGTTTGAACACCCGACCGTAGCGTTCCATGTAGTTGTCCTGAACCTCGATGTCCGCCTGAGTGAAGAAGCGGAAGATCTGGGTCAGCAGATTGCGTTCGTTATCGTTCAGGGTCGAGGCCCAGTCCTTGACGTCCTCGCCCAGCGGCACCTCTTCCGGCATCCAGTGGACCTGCTGCTGCTTCTTCCACATGTCGAAGGCCCACGGGTAGCGGAACGGCTTGTAGGCGGCGGACGGGGTCAGAAGACCGGCGCGGTCGGGATGGATGATCGGGGTGATGGCGTTCATCGAACTGGACCTGAAAGAGCGATTCCGGAGAGGTCTCCACAATGCGACTCGTCGCCCCCGGCGCCAAGCCGTAAATCTCCTATGTTGCGATCACAATTTGTCCTACCCGCTACATGTTGTGGTTCTGTCTCAGGAAATTGGGGATGGGGCTGGGGATGGTCCGTCGCCGGCCCGGAGCCGACTGGCGCAAAAACAGGGTGACAGGGCGCCAAAGGCGCCAGGCCGGTCACCGGGCGTTCGCGGGGGACGGGCCTTGGGCCGGCGGCGCAGCCCCCGCAGTCCTGGCCGCCGCTTCGGCCCTCATCCGCACGGAGGCGCCCAGCTCGGCTATGTCCCCGAGAAAGGCGGCGCGGATATAATCGGCTTCGCGGAAGGGCTGGCTTTCGTCGTCCAGCCCGGACCCGGTGCGCTGCACCAGCTGCACCAGCCGCATCCAGGAGACCGCCTCGGTCGGACGGCGCAGGGCCGCCGCCTCGCACGCCTGTTTGAAGGCGTAGCGACGCAGTTCCGCCGGAAACGGATCGACCAGCAGACTGAACAGGTCGTCCTCGTTGGCCGTGAGCGCGGCCGACAGTTCCGGCCGGTCTTCCAGCGCCGCTCGACGGTCCTGGCCGTCGCGGGTCCAGGCCGGCATATCGGCCATGGGCCCGATGTCGCGGTCGCATCGGCGCCACCCCTCCGTCGCCGCGCGGCGACGCAGGGAACGCACGGAGATCCGGTAGCGTTCGGCGACCAGGGCCGCAGGCTGGCCCGCCTGATAGTCGCGGCGGACATGGACCCAGAGATCGGTTTCGGTGTTCGGTTCATCGGTCATGGGCCGATTGTAGGCACGGCTTCGAACGCGGATATCCAAATGGCGTTTTTTCGGTCAAGCCCCTGAAATCCATGCCGCCGGACCGTCAGCAATAAAATTAAGCCCGACATTCAGGAGGAACGCGATGAGCTTTACCGTCTATGGCGCCGCCGGGTCCGGATCGGTTCCGGTCGAGGCGGCTCTGACCCTGCTGGGTCTGGACTATACCGTGGTCGAGGCGCCGACCTGGGAGGGGGAGGCCGAGCGGGACAAGGTGGCGACGGTCAATCCTATGCGGCAACTGCCGGTTCTGGTCACGCCCGACGGCGAGATCCTGACCGAGAGCGCCGCCATACTGATCTGGCTGGCCGACCGGCATCATCCCGCCCGGCGGGCCGAGGCGGGGCTGGCCCCCGCGCCGGACGACGCCCGGCGCGGGCAGTTCCTGCGCTGGATGAGCTTCGTCCCGGCCGCCATCTATTCGATGTACTGGGTTCGGGACGTGCCCGAGCGGCTGGCGGGCGACGATCCGGAGGATCAGGCGCGGATCCTGCAACGCACCGAGGACCGGATCGCGGAGTGCTGGGGGATGATGGACAGCCAGATCGCGCCGGGGCGGTTCCTGCTGGGCGAGACCTTGACGGTGCTGGACCTCTATGTGGCCGTGGCCAGTCGGTGGACGCCGCGTCGCGCGCGCTTTTATGAGGTCGCGCCGAGGATGGCGGAGGTGGTGAGGCGCGTGGACGAACTGCCGGCGCTTCAGGCGTTTTGGGCGGAACGGTATCCGTTTGAGGCGGGCTGATCGAGGATCGAGTCTGAGGCGAAGAGCCCCTCC
>Ga0209643_1002481_pt1 | contig 11816 bp, 10 predicted proteins | sample AutmiccBRH37_all_FD_187383 | JGI IMG/M metagenome (GOLD analysis project Ga0209643, IMG submission 187383) | Deep subsurface microbial communities from Mt. Terri, Switzerland - Autotrophic microbial communities BRH/37_all (SPAdes) (version 2) | ecosystem: Environmental > Aquatic > Deep... | reverse complement strand
GTTCCTGGCGGTGACTGCTGTGGTTACAGTTGGAATAACGGTGTACATATCCATGATCACCAGCTACTACAACCTGAATATATCCAGAGACCGGTTTTACATGGAGAATAATTTCGCCGACTACTACTTTCATGTGGTCAGGGCCCCCCAGCAGGTGCTTAAACAGGTGGAATCCCTACCGGGGGTGTCGGCGGCCACCGGTAGGATACAAAAAGACGTGCCGGTGGTGAAAGAGGGGGACCAGCGGGCCACCGCGCGCATAACCAGTTATACCCTGCCCATGGAGGGTGAGTTAAACCGCGTACAACTAATGTCTGGACGACTCTTTGAGAAAAACCCCCAGGGAGGGGGTACCGAGATTCTCACCGATTCAAAATTTGCCAGCGCCAATGCCTTGTCCTTTGGCGATTTGGTGTATATTGTGTCCGATGGCAGGAAGGCGCCCCTGACACTGGTGGGAACCGGCACAGGCCCCGAGTTTACCATTTCCATGAAAGACTCGGCCACCCTGATGCCTGACCCAAAGACCTTCGGGCTGATCATGATGTCAAATGAACAGGCCCAACAGATTCTAAACCTCCCCGGACAGGTAAATCAGGTGATTATCAAGGTTGCTCCGGGCTTTAATGAAGCACAGGTGGCCGATGGTGTGAAACAAATTTTGGAGCCTTACGGCAACCTGGCCAGCTACCCCCGCAGCAAACAACTTAGCCACGCGGTTTTGCAGGGTGAGCTGGACGGACTGAGGGCCGCATCCCTCTTTATGCCGATAATTTTTCTGGGTATAGCGGCAGCCATTCAGCTGGTTATGCTGGGCCGGATGATCAGCGCAAAGAGACTGGAAATAGGGATTTTGAAGGCTCTGGGCTACAGTAGCCGAAGCATCATCCTGCACTACACCGGCTACTCCGTGGCCACTTCCCTTTTTGGATGCATAATGGGTACTGCACTGGGTACGTTAATGGCCTCAGCCATTTCCGGCATGTACATGGAAATATTCAATTTGCCCCAGGCCATTGGCAGCATCAACTATCAGGCTGTATTGGACGGGTCGGCACTGAGCCTCGGGGTGGGAGCAACCGCCGGTCTGATCGCCTCCAGGGGGGTGGTCAAAATAAATCCGGCCGAATCCATGCGGCCAACCCCTCCAAAAAAGGGGGGCAAAATTTTCCTGGAGCAATGGGACTGGCTTTGGGAGAGGCTTGATTCCACCTGGAAGATGAGCCTGAGAACCGCCTTGCGCAACCGCGGGAGGTTTGCCCTGGTGCTGCTGGGGGTGACCTTCTCTGTGGGTATGCTGGTTATGTCTCTTTTCTCCAATGATACAATTGATTATATGATAAAAAAGCAGTATTTCGAAAATCAGGGGTACGACTATCTTATACGGTTTGCTACTCCCCTGAAGGAGAATGAGCTTTTAAATATTTCCCATATTGAAGGGGTTCTAAGGACCGAGCCAATTTTTGAAATACCCGTCAGGATTTATTTTAAAGGCAAATCCCAGGAAGACTCGCTTCAGGGTCTGAGCCCGGCCACAACACTTAAAAAAATCACCGATAAGAGCGAGAAGACCCTGCAACTGCCGGAAGAAGGGGTACTCATCAGTGAAAGAACAGCGGCAAAGTTGGGAGCCCGGGAAGGTGATTTGATTGAGGTGGAAACCCTTTTAGGAACAGGGCCCTCCCGGCGGACAACGCTGAAAATAGCCGGGGTAAATCAGCAAATGATTGGTGGAGGATCCTTTGTAAGCATTGACCAGGCCAACAGCATTCTGCAGGAAAGAAGCCTGGTATCCGGGGCCATGCTGAAGGTGGATCCCGGCACTTTCGGCGCAGTGGAGAGAAAGCTCGACGATATGACGGCGGTCTCATCCATATCTAGCCGCCAGAAGGAACTTGACAATTTTAACAAGAACCTGGAGGCCATGATTTATTCCATAATCATTATGGTTATCTTCGCCTTGGTTATGGGGTTTGCCATTGTCTACAATTCCTCGGTGATCAGTTTTTCCGAGCGAAAAAGGGAACTGGCCTCCCTAAGGGTTCTTGGTTTCACCAATGGGGAGGTTTCTGGCCTGCTGCTAAAGGAAAACCTGCTCCAGTCACTGCTGGGAGTGGCCCTGGGACTTCCCCTGGGCAGGCTGATCACCCAGGGATATGTCAATGCTGTAAGCACTGAACTCTTTACCATGCCGGTGGTGATTTACCCCCAGACATACATTTTATCTACCGCGGGCGGACTGTTATTCATCTGGGTAGCCCACCTGGTGGCCGTAAGGGGTGTCAAAAAACTGGATCTGGTGGATGTATTAAAGAACAGGGATTAGACGGAGGTCAACTATGAAAAGGAGCAAAAAGATTTTCCTGGGGGCCGCGGTGCTGGCGGCAATTATACTGGCTGTTATAGCTCTTAAAGGGGGAGGAACCCGGGTGGAAACGGTACAGGTCAAACAGGGTAATATTACCCGTACCGTAACAGACACCGGTTACATCCAGCCCTCGACAAACCACGATTTGTACGCGGCCCAGGCAGGCAGGATTGTGAAATTGCCTATTAAAACAGGCCAGGTGGTTAAAAAGGGAGAAACCATACTGGTACTGGAGAATCCGGATTTAATCATACAGATCAATGACGCAAGGTGGCAGTTATCCCAGGCAGGGGCCACGTCTGCCGGAATCAGGGCCTTGATGGACAAAACCGGGTTGGAGATAAAAAGCGCCGAGGAGAATTATAACCGAACTGAACAATTGTACCAGTCCGGAGCAGTCACCCGAATGGAATATGACAAGTCTCTGCTGCAGGTGGAAACCTTACGGCAAAGCCTAAACGAGCTGAACTCCAGGTTGGAAGGCTCGCTGGCCCAGGAGTCAGGGCTAGGTCAGACACTTCGGCAGCTTTCCACCAAGGATAGCCAGATGGTGGTCACCAGCCCTGCAGACGGAACAGTTCTGTCACTTCCTGCCGAGCCCGGCCAGTGGATTAACCCTGGCAGCCTTCTGGTCTCTATCGCCGCCACCGGCCAGATTGAGGTCAAAGCCGATATTTTAAGCGATGATCTGGCAGAAATGAATGAAGGTCAGAGAGTTATTGTAACGGCCCCGGTAATGGGTCAAAAAACCCTGGCGGGACAGGTAAAACAGATATATCCCAGGGCCGAGGAAAAGCTGTCTGCCCTGGGAGTAATACAGCGCAGAGTTCCGGTTATAATTTCGCTGGATGATCCGGGGAATCTCAGGCCCGGCTATGAGGTGCGGGTAGCGATTGAAACAAACACCCGACAAAATGTTCCGGTGGTTCCCCGGGAGGCCGTCAGAACCACGGCAGATGGGCGCAAGGAAGTAATGGTGATTTCCAAAGACCTTGTAACTCACCGAACGGTAAGCACCGGTATAAGTGACAGAAATATGGTAGAGATTACCAGCGGACTGAAAGACGGAGAGGAAATCATCAGGGATGGAAGCCTGGTTTTGAAGGAAAAAACAAAGGTAAAGCGATAAGAACAAATTCACCCTGGCGGCGACCAGTCATTCAGCCATAAGCAGTCATGCATTTATAGCCACCCCGGTCGGGCGGCTATTTTATTCGGTCCAAACTTTCCGAAATTCTTGCAAGCCCTTTATAAAATTGCTCCTCGCACCCGACAAGGTCATCCTTTAACTGCTGGTTGAATTTTGTCCCTTCTCCCAGAACCCTTTCCGCCAGTTCTCTGCCCTTATCTGTTATATAAAGCCTGATAATCCTGCGGTCCTCGGCCACCAGTCTTCTTTCAGCCAGCCCTTCCTTTTCCAGCCTGTCCACCATGGTGGTAAGGCTGGAATTTTCAATCTGGGTGTGATTTCCTATCTCGGTAAGGGTGGCGCCGTCCTTTTCCAGCAATGTAAAAAGTATAAAAGACTGGGACAGGTTTATTCCAAATTCGTCAAATCTCTGACTCATATACTTTTCCAATTTTTTCATAGCACCTTTCATCTGGTAGCAGATAAAAGTGGTAAAGTCCTCCATACATACTCCTTTCCCCTCAAAAACACGCGAGGATGGAAAACAATTATTCTTCATATGTTATTTAGTCTACCTCGTCACAGTTTTGACTGTCAATATTATATCAGCTATCCAACTATATCAACTCGGAGGATCAGAGAAAATACCTCCAGTTAATACTTGTTAAGATACAAACCTTATCATATAAGTTTTGGGATGAGAGCAAAAATATTATATTATTTTTTTTATTTAAATTGAAGCGACATTATGATATATTTGTAATCAGTGTATTACAAACTAAAGGGGTAATATAATGAATTTTAAAAAGCTCACATTAGCGGCGTATATACTTAGAAGTGGAGTACTGGGCTGCATCGGAGGAGGCATAATAGTTTATATCATTCTTTCCGTGGTTACCAGTGACGCATTATGGGCAACCATTATATGCGGCCTTTTGGCCGGGATTCTGGCTATGGCTATAGGCGCAAAGAATTACCGGCAGTTTGTTCTTCCCCTGAAAGCAGTATTAGATGATCTTGAAAAACTCACCTCAGAAAGTGGCATCAGCATAAAGGAGAGCTTTAGCATTGTTTTTAGAGACCTTACCAGGAACATAAGGTTAATAACCGAAAAAATAGAACAAACCTCAAAACAGCTTCTACAACATTCAGAAACCACGGCTTCCGGGGCGGTGGAAGCCGTTGCCTCCCTAACCCAGGCATCCGGTAATGTCCAGGAAATAGCCGCCAAGTCACAGGAAATGACCGTGGCCTCTGATCAGGCCTCCAGGTTTGCGCGGGCAGGAAGCCAGGGACTGGACCGCATCGCCACCCAGATGAAAGCCATTCAGCAGGCCTCGTCCACCAGCGGTGAAACTATACTGGGACTTAACATGTCTGCACAGAAAATCTCCCAGATTGTAAATATAATCAACCAGATAGCCGATCAGACAAATCTTCTGGCACTAAACGCGGCCATTGAAGCTGCCCGGGCTGGAGAGCACGGACGGGGATTCGCGGTGGTGGCCGAAGAGGTTAGAAAGCTGGCCGAACAGTCCTCCGGTGCCACAAAGGAAATTTACGGAATAGTAAACACCATCAGAACTGGAACTGAAAAGACGGTTGAAAGCATGAAGGAAGGCGTTAATCAGATAGAAATAGGAGCCAGAGTGGTTCAAGATGTAAATTCAACATTCAACCAAATAATTACCGCCATTGAAGGGCTAACCCTGGATATAAAAGCGGTAGCGGCATCCACTGAAGATACCTCCGTGCTGGTGCAAAAGGTATCCGGCGCAGCCATGGAACAGTCCTCGGCCATGGAAGGCATTAACTCCACCACACAAAATCTCAACGGACTTTCCATAGAACTGGACAAGCTGGCGGAGAAATTTTCCAAATTTTAGCGAAATCTATGATAACAAAGAATGGGAGTGCTTTTTCGCGCTCCTATTCTTTGTTATATCCAGACTTAATTTTATAATGTCGGGGTTTTTTGACGCCAGCTGCCTATGGCCAGTATTACAGCTCCCATGGCCATGCATGCTACCACAACACTAAAAAAGAATCCAACAACCGGGATGTTGCCCAGCAGTATTAACCCCGCATACCCAATCATGAAGGGAAATATCTCATGGATGCGGTTTTCCCATCCCAATAGCCCGGCCAGATAGCGGCTGGCGGTATATCCGACGATTATTTTACCGGCATAAATAAGTACGCCGTAAACCATTGCCAGCATTAAGGAAAGGGGTATGCCTATGACGGTAATCAGAAGAAGCAGTGAGGCCAGCGGGGCCAATAACAGTGTTATAACCCCCCAGCCCAGCGCGGGCAATGGTTTTTTAAGTATAAGCCGGCTGAGGCCGGACCAGATACCGGGAAATATCAGATACAGCACTCCCCATACGGTAACCCCGGCAGCAAACCAGGTCAGTTGTAAAAGCCAGCTTACACCCTCCTGAGACCTTGGTCTTTCCACAGCCTTTTCTAGCTGATCCCACTGCGTTTTTCCCCCGATCTTTGCCCCAGGGGAGACAAAAGCCTGATCCGGAGAGCTATAGGTTAAATCACCCGAGATACTGGTCCCCGAACCAATTTCAAGATGATCAACCGCCCAGAAACGTATATCTCCCCCAACAGTGCCATTTAAATAAACCGTTTTGGCAGATCCCAGCACCTGACGGCCCACCGTGCCGGAAATGGAGATCTCTTTTGCCAGCACCAGCATGTCCTGGTTTACCCTGGTTCCTTCAAACTGCCGTATTTTACCCGTAAGGGCGCTAAGACTTTGTCCCACCCCTCCCTTAACGTCAACAGTGGACGCCGCGCAGCGGACATCTCCCATCACATTGCCGTTAATAATAATATTGTTGGCGGCTGACAGAACATCACCTTTTATCTTTCCGTTGATGGTAACTGTTTCGCCGGCTGCCCAAACATCTCCGTCCACATCGGCATTAATAATGATGCTTTTTCCGCTGACCAGCAACGGCCCCTGAATGTTCCCCTCGGGGATGGTAACAATATTGCCGCTTTTTACCTCCACCGCCCACGCCGGAACAACGAAACACACAATAAGAAGAAATACACTGATCAAAACCAATGTTGCTTTTCTAAATTTAAACATAGGTACGACCTCCCCTTTGTAGTTTTAACTGAACCCACAGCACACATACAGCCAGCAGCGCCAGAGTTGGCAAAACGGGATTTCCCATCATAGCAAGATTTGCAAGCTCTAAAATAAAAGTGAAAAAAAACAGTGCCAGCTGCAGAGTAAAGTCACTCCCCACAAAGAGCTGGAAAATGTCCCGTAACTTTTCAAATAACCACCAGCCCTCACTTAGAGCCCCAAGCACACCGGCAACTCCCATAACAACCAGGAATAACCAGATCAACTCTGAACTTCCCCTGCCTGCAATTCTTTTATTAATCATCACAGCCAGGTCGTGAGGTACAGGGGTAGCGGCCAGAGATAACGAAAGTAGTTCTGCTTCCTCCCACAGTCTGGCCACCAGACGGTTGCACAACGGACATTCCTTCAGATGTGTCTCCATTTGCAGTGTCTTGACCGGAGGAAGTTCGCCATCAACAAAAATTTCCCACTGGTATTGATTGGGACACCTCATATCTCACCCACCCCCTCATTCTTTTCCAGCACTTTCCGGATCTTTTCCCGGGCCCTGTGCAGCCGTGATCCCACCGTGGCTTCAGGAATGTCCAAAATCTTGCTAATTTCAGAATAGCGCATTTGCTGATAATACCGGAGAATCACCACAGCCCGGTCCGGTTCCGGCAAAAGGCCCACCACCCTCCGCACCTCTTCCCTTTCGTCGGACTCCACCACCGCCTCGTCCAGGGGTGGGTCCATATTTGCAGATGTTTTAAAATAAACTTTGGGTAAGAGCCGCATCAACACTCTCCGCCGGCGAAGAATGTCCATGCAGTGGTTATAAGCCACCTTTAGCAGCCAGGGACGAAAGCCCTCAGTGGGGATAGTCCCGGGGGAGGCAAAAAGTTTGGCAAAAATGTCTGCCGCGGCATCCCGGGCCTCCTCGGTGGAATTGAGGAGATAACGGGCCAATCGGTATACTTCCGGGCCATGCAAAACGGACAGGTCTGACGCTGCCTGCCGGTCACCGGCCCTGGCCCTCTCCATAAGTTCCCGGTTATTTTTATCCAAACCCCACCACCCCCTCCCTTTAGGCTTTCATTAATAATAACGGATGAACCGTCCACTATCTTCCCCACCTATAAAATTTTTTTAATTATGAGTAAAGCGCCCTCAGGCGCTTTAAAATAAGAAACCCGGCCGCAAAACGAGCGGCCACAATGGATAATGAGATTGACCACAGAGACATTTTGTTCAAAAAAAGCGTACTGCTAATAGCTTATAAAAAAAATGAAAGAGAAGGCTAAAAGCCTTCTCTCAAAAGCAACCATCCTTACAGTTTGAACAAACCGATATCACTGTTGGTAAACTGGATAGGATACGAATTTTTACCCTCCTTGACGGAAATTACGTAAAACCAGGTTTGACAGACGATGTTCTAAGCCGATTTTTTAAAACCAACCAATTACCTGACTACCTGATACCTAATTACCTGAATTTTGATTAACTGATAACCATCAACTTAAACAAAAAACACGACCCTCTGAGAAAGTAAAAACACTTTGTTTATACCTGAAATCTCTGTAAGGATGGTGCCTACTTCGATTGTACTACACACTGCTGAGAACATCAAGTACTTATTTAAAATATCTTACTCAAATTTTATGAACAGGACAGCCCTTTAATCAACCCGGCAACAGGTTGTTAACGACGGCACAGCGCTAATCTTTCTCCAATACAGCGGTAAAACGACCCAGGGCCCGACGCCTGCCGCCTTGATAATAGTTACAAAGCAATTTACCTGGTTTGCAGTATGGCATCTATTTTATCCTTTCCAAATTGCTTGGAAAACTCTTCAAATGCTGGCTGCATTGCCTTTTGCCAGGCTACCTTATCCACATCCCTGATAATCTGCATATTCATCAAAGCAGCTATTTTCCATGGTGCGTATTTTTAGGCCCTTGGCGTCTTCCGGCAGTTTTACCGGTCTTTTGGAGTTGGTCAGGTTTCTGAAGCCGTTCTCCCAGAAAGCCAGTCCCTTCAGATTGGCCTTTTCCAGGTCGCATTATTTAAAATGTTAACAAAATAATCCTTCGACAGTAGAGTTGATTTTCCTCTTGTATTGGCATGTAAAGCAACTCGGAGGTTTAAGAAAACCTTGGTTTTAGAAGAAGCGTACCCAGATAAAACAGCGCCGCGAACAAAACAATGGTGGCTCCGGTAGCCGTCGACCAGTAATACGACATAAGCAGACCGGCCACCCCGGAGGTAAGGGTTATCAGTATGGAGATCACATGGTACTGCCGCATATTCCGGGATATATTGCGGGCGGCGGCGGCTGGCAGAATCAAAAGTGAATTAATAATCAGAATGCCCACCCACTGAATGGAAATGGTTACAATAACAGCCGTAGTTATACAAAACAGGGTTTCAACCAGTCGGACCGGAATACCCCTGCTGCGGGCCAGAGAAGGATTTATGCTTACCAGCAAAAATTTGTTAAACATTATTCCCCAGAGGAGAGTAACCCCCATCAGAGTAAAAACCAGGAGAAACACTTCTTTGGGGTTAATACTCAAAAGGTCGCCGACAAGAAACCTCGAGAACTTATTAAAACCTCCACCGCGTGACAGTATGACGATGCCCAACGCCACCATGGTGGCGGAAACAGCTCCAATGACAGTATCAGTGGAGGCGCCGGTCATATTCTTCAGCAGGGAAATAGCAACGGCCAGTAAGACAGAAAAAATCACCATAATCCATAGTGGGTCCTGGAAGCCCAGAAGGACTCCTATGGCTATGCCGGTTAGCGCGGAGTGCCCTATTGTATCGGAAAAAAATGCCATTTTATTATTAACAACCATCGTCCCCATGATGGCAAACACCGGGCTGACCAGGAGCACCGCCAGAAGCGCGTTTTTCATGAAGGTGTGCTGGGACCAGGCAAAGGGAAGAAAATGGTCGACAAAGGCATACCATATTTCCATCAGGCATGTACACCTCCGCCGCCATGAATTATTTTAGGTTTTAGACGTAATTTGCCCAACTCTTCTCTGATAGCCGGACCGTAGGCCCGAAGTACCTTTTCATTGGAAAAGACTTCTTCCGGCGTACCGCAGCACTGAACTGTCCGGTCCAGCAGGATGATGCGGTCTGCGTAACGGGACAACAAAGACCAATCATGGGAAACCAGTATAATTGACAGGTCATATTGCTGGCGTAAATCCGAAACCAGATTATAGAATAATTCCTTTCCTTGTATATCAATGCCGGAAACCGGTTCATCCAGCAGCAGCAAGTCGGGACTGGGATCAAGAGCCATGGCCAGGAGAACCCTCTGGAGCTCTCCCCCGGACAAATCCCCCAGACACCGGTCCAGCAGGTGATCCGCCTGTACACTGGCCAAACTGGCCGAGGCTCGCTCCCGCAGTCGGCGGGAATGTCCAAGGCAAACCGGCCGGGACGACAGACAGGCTGAAAACAAATCTAATACACTGATAGGCGCCCCAAGGTCAAAGTCAAGCCTCTGGGGAACGTAACCTACCACTGGGTTTCTCTGGCAATCCTCAGAATCAAGGAAGTATAATTTACCAGTATAGCCAACCTCACCCAATATGGCCTTCAAAAGAGTTGACTTGCCTGCCCCATTGGGGCCTACAATGGCCGTCAAATCACCACAATGAATGTGAAGATCAATACCGCTCAAAATCTCCGTTTTACCAAAGGTTACACCAAAGTTTTCCAACTTTGTACAACACAGTCCGCAAGACTTTATTGATTTTTTAATGATACCGATATCAGCCATATTAATTTAACGCCTCTACTAATACTTTCATATTGGATTCCATTGTTTTTAAATAAGCATCCGGCTCCATCAAACCCGTTACCACCGGATCCAGCGTGAATACCTTTGCCCCCGTTTCCCTGGCAATGGTATCGGCCGCTTTTCCTGGATACTGGGGCTCGGCAAAGAGAGCCTTGACATTGAACTTTTTAACGCTTTCTATGGTATCGGTCAACTCGGCGGCTGACGGCCCGGTACCAGGCTCTCTTTCAATAACGGCAATTATATTTAAGTTAAATTCCAGGGCAAAATAGGGAAAAGCTTCATGGAATGTGATGATGTCCTTTTTCTTAGCTCCATCCAGGGACTGATGCATCTTGACACGCAGCGCCTCAAGCTTATCCACGTAAACAGTGGTATTAAGGCTGTATTGCGCTGCATGGTCCGGGTCAATCTCTGCCAATTGCTGGCCGATATTTTTCACCTGCTGTATAGCATTGGAAATGCTAACCCATACATGAGGGTTATCGCCTTCCCCCCCATTACCTTTTATAAGTGGTATACCCTTGCTGGCTTCAACAATTTTTAAATTTGGCTGCTGTTGAAGCACCTTATCTATAAATGACTCCATGCCCGCCCCGTTTATTACTAATACTTTAGCCTCACTGATAATTTTCAGGTCACCAGGCCTTAGCTGATAGTCATGGAGACATCCCGTTGTAGGCTGGGTTATGTTGAAAACTTTCACATCAGGTACGTCTTTTGCTATGTTAATGGTTGCAATATACATTGGATAAAACGACGTGGCAATGCTCAAGGTTTTAACCGTTGCAGAATTCTTGGTTGAAGGTGTTTGTCCCTGACAGGAGGATAAAAAAATAATGTTAACTAATAGTAATGCAGCCATCATTAAATAAGTTGTGGGTTTACTCATTTTAAAAGATACCTTTCGTATGTAATCAGCAGATTAATAAATAAATTTAATTAGAATTCCCCACCGGATTTTCCCTGCATAGCTCACAGTAACCGAAAAGCTCAAAGCTGTGTTTCTTAATTTCAAAATTTTTTTCCTCTTCGATCCTTTCCCGATCCAGCGATTTGAAGGGGCAAAAGTCAATAGCCTCGGTTACGCCGCACTTTAAACAGACAAGATGATGGTGGTGTTTGCCTAAATTTAATTCATACCGGCCTTTGCCCTCCAGCACGAAGTCCAGCTTGCTGATAATTCCCAGGTCGAAAAGAACGATAAGATTACGGTAGACCGTGTCCAGACTTATATTGGGACACCTTTCAACAACCTTACGGTGAACCTCTTCAGCGCTAAGCGGTAGTTTGTTGCCCAAAAAAACCTTCAATATTTCCTGCCGCTGAGGCGTAATTTTATAGCCGTTACTACGTATTTGTTGAATCGCATAGTCTTCTTTCACCAGGCTGCCCCCTTAAT
>Ga0209643_1002478_pt1 | contig 11821 bp, 10 predicted proteins | sample AutmiccBRH37_all_FD_187383 | JGI IMG/M metagenome (GOLD analysis project Ga0209643, IMG submission 187383) | Deep subsurface microbial communities from Mt. Terri, Switzerland - Autotrophic microbial communities BRH/37_all (SPAdes) (version 2) | ecosystem: Environmental > Aquatic > Deep... | reverse complement strand
GGACAGACTGGTGGGATAGGCGGAGTCGGACGACACGGCGCCCGAGGCGGTGAAGGACAGGGTGCTGACGGTCGTCCCGACCAGCATCTGTCCGCCGGCGTAGATGTTCAGCCGTCCCGACGCATCGGTATAGCTGGTGACGCCGACCAGACCCGACAGGGTCTGCAGGGCCGTGTCGCGCGCATCCGCCAACGTGGTCTGGTCGCCCTGCCCCGCCACGATCTGGTCGTTCAGGGAATCGATCTCGAGCAGAAGCGCATTGATCTCATCGACCGTGGTGGCGATGGCGGCGTCGGCGTCGGACCGAAGATCCTGAATTCCGGACGACAGGGTGCGCAGCCCGTCGACCAGTTCGCTCGCCGCGCTGACCACCGCCGCCGCGTCGGTGTCGCCCGTGCCCGCCGCCAGAGTGGTCAGACTGGTCGCCAGCGCCGACGTCAGGCTGGCGATGTCGCCGCTGCTTGAGGTGTCGCCGAGCAGGGTGTCGTAACGCGACATATAGCTGTCGATGGTCTCGGCGTAGCCGGCCGAGGCGCTGCTGGAGATCAGCGACTTCTGAAGATAGGTATCGGTGACGCGCGACAGTTCGCCGGTGCTGAGCGCCAGGGTCGCCGTCTGGGATGTCGCCAAATAGGTCTTGGTCGTGTAGCCGTCGGTGCTGGCGTTGGCGACATTGGTCGTGCTCAGCGCCACCTGATACTGGGACGTCGTCAGTGCGGCGGACGCATTGGCGAGGGCCCCGGACAGGCTCATTTCCGCCTCCGCGCGCCCAACCGTCCTCCGGCCGCATAGGCGCCCGCCGCGCCGGCGCCGCGGTTCAGCCGCACGATCTCGGCCGAGGTTTCGCTCATCCCGGCGCGCAGAGTGTCGGCCCGGCGCTTCAAGGCGGCCTCGAGCAACCGAACATCGCTGATCAAGGTCGCTCTATCCGACCAGGGCAGGGCGGCCAGGCGTTCGGCCAGATCGTGGGCGATGGCCGCCGCCTGTTCGTAGCTTTCGACGATGGGGCGGTCGAAGCCGGTGCGCCGCGAGCGGCCGGCCCGGTCGAGGATGCGGCCGATCTCGTCCATCAGCGCACCACGGAGATCAGGGTGTCGAACATGTCCTTGACGCTGCTGACGACCTGGGACGCGGCCGAATAGGCCTGTTGCGCCACGATCATCTTGTTGAACTCGGTCGCGGTGTCGGTCGTCGAGCCTTCCAGGGCGCTGGCCACGATGCTTCCCGAGGCGCCGACGCCCGACAGGTTGATCGTCGCCGATCCGCTGAGGTTGGTCGCCTTGAAGGTCGTGCCCGAGATCTGCGTCAGACCTTCGGAGTTGGCGAAGGTGGCGACCGGGACCTGATAGATGACCTTCGTCAGCCCGTTGCTGAAGGTCGCCTCCACCTGGCCGCCGTCATTGATGGCGACGCTGGTCAGGGAACCGGCGACGATGCCGTCGTCGGTGATGCTGGAAATCGTGATGCCGGGCTCGTTGGCGCCGGAATCATACTGGGTGAGACCCGACGACTTGCCGATATCGCCCAGATCCATGTCCACGGCAGCCGCCGCCGCGCCGTTGGTGAAGGTGAAGCCCACTTCCGTCGGATCGGGGCTGATGCTGGCCGGCAGACCCGAGGAATCGAAGGTGATGGTGATGGTCGTGCCGTCGGCCGTGCCGGTCGTTTCGCCAGTCGCGGCCGAATAGGGATCCCCCGTCGACAGGGTCCAGGTGTTGGCGTCGGTCTTGGTCCAGGTCTGATCGACGATATGGGTCGCGCCAAGACTGTCGACGATCGAGGCCGTCGAGGTGAAGACGTCGCCCACCTCGGCGTCGGCGGGCAGGTTGGCGGCGACGCTGACCGTGGTGGTGGCTTCCGCCGGGCTGGTCAGGTTGGAGAGGTTGATGGTCTCCAGACCCGAGACCCCGCCGCCGATGACATTGCCGTCCTCATCGGTGGGATAGCCCTGAAGGTAATAGCCCTCCGAGTTGACCAGATAACCCGAGGCGTCCGTCGAGAAGCTGCCGTTGCGGGTATAGGCGAGGTCCGAGGCCTGGCCCGTGGTGCTGTCGGCGACGATGAAATAGCCGGAGCCGTTGATCGCCAGATTGGTGCTGGTCGCGCTGGTGGAGATGGTGCCCTGGACCGACATGGCGCGGCTGAGGGAGGTCGTCACACCGCCGGCGGCGGCGCTGGACTTCATGCTGGCGCTGACCAGGGCCTCGAACGAGGTCTCCTTGGTCTTGTAGCCGGTGGTGGAGGAGTTGGCGATGTTCTCGGAGATCGCCGACAGGGCGGCGCTCTGGGCCGTCAGGCCGGAAACGGCCGAGGAAAGGGAGGCGGACAGGCTCATGGGATATTCCTCAGGCCTGGCCGTAGAAGGCGAGGACGGCGGATGGATCGATGACCGCGTCGCCCGCCCGATAGGACGTGACGCCGTCGGCGAGGAGGACGGCGTCCAGGGTGGCGAAGGCGGTGACGGCGTTGGACGCGGACGTGTCGTCGGCGTTGGTGGAGACCGAGGTCAGGGTCAGGATGTCGCCCTCGGCGACGCCGCTCAGGTCGGACAGACTCAGGGACAGGCCGTGCTCGCCGTCGCCGGTCTCGCCGCTTCCGCTCCAGACGACGTCGCCGTCCTGATTGGTGACCACTAGGGCGGTCGAGGCGGCCTCGCCGTCCAGGGTGTAGGTCCAGCTGGCCGCGCCGTCCTGAACCGGGGCCATGGCGCTGTCGTACTCGACCTTCTGGCCGACATAGCCGGCGCTCTGGGTCGTCAGGATGGAGGTGAGAGAGGACGACAGGCTTTCCAGCGTCTCGTTGGTGGAGGTCTGCTGGCCCAGCTGGGCGTAGCCGACGAGCTGGTTGGTGAACTCGGTGACGTCGGTCGGTTCGAGCGGGTTCTGGTTCTGCAGCTGGGTGACCAGGATCTGCAGGAAGTCGTCCATGTCGATGGACAGAGCGGACGACGACGACGAGGTGGTCGCCGCCGCCGTTGAGGTCGTCACATTAACCGTGGTCATGGGTCTTCGCCGAAGCCGGTGGATGTCACGGCTTCAACGGGACGAGGCGCGCCGATGGGGCGCACAAAATATCAGCGCCCCATTTGGCGGGGTCGCTCCGTTTCTCTGCTGAAGGTCGGGGTCAGAAAGCGCCCTGGCCTTCCCGTCCGGCGTTCGCCTGACGGTGTTCAGTCTGGAGAGAATGAGGAAAGAATGCCCAGTATCTCAACCAATACCGCCGCCAACACCGCCCTGCGTTATCTGAACGCCAACTCCGAAGCCCAGTCCGCCTCCCTGGCGAAACTGTCCAGCGGACAACGCATCCAGAGCGCCAAGGACGATGCGGCCGGCCTCGCCACCTCGACCAATATCGCCGCTGACGTGGTGGTGCTGGAACAGGCCGCCATCAACGCCCAGCAGGGATCCGCCGTGCTTCAGACGGCCGACGGCGCCCTGTCGCAGATCAGCGACATCCTGCAACGCATGAAGTCGCTGACGGCCCAGTCCCAATCGGGCTCGGTCGACGACGCCGGGCGGGCGAACATCGACGCGGAATATCAGCAACTGATCGAGGAAATCGACGACATCGCGTCGTCGACCAACTTCAACGGTTCGGCTCTGCTCGATGGCGCAGGCGACTTCTCGACCGGCGTCTCATTCCTCCTGGGGACCAGCAGCAGCGATACGCTGACGATCACCATCGACGGAGCGACGGCGACGGACCTGGCTGTCGATACGACCGACGTCACCTCCTCGGCCAATGCCGCCACGGCGATGGACGCGGTCGATGCGGCGATCAACACCATCTCGACGGCTCGGGCGAATGTGGGCGCAAGCCTGTCGCGCTTCGAGTATCGGGCGAGCGTCATCGACACTTCGCTCGAGAACCTCGAGGCCGCCAAATCGGCCATCTCGGACGTCGATCTGGCTGCGGAACAGACCAACTACACGAACCTGTCGACCCTGACGCAGGCCGCCATCGCGGCTCTGGGCCAGGCGAACAGCATGTCGTCGTCGTTGCTCAAGCTGCTGCAGTGACAGCGCGGGCGGGGGTTCGCTCCCGCCCGTTCCCTTTGACCTCCAGGACCGCGCCCCGGATCATTCATGTCCACGACCTCCACAGCCGGCGTCTCGACCAGCAGCGGCGCCAGCTACATCACCTCGACCGCCTCGGGCCTCGACACCGACGCCCTGATCGAGACCGCCGTGGCGCAGAAGACCGCGCGCGCCGACACGATCGACGCCAAGGTCACCGCCAACGAGGCCAAGATCGCGGCCTATGAGGAGATCCAGACCCTGGTCGCGGCGGTGTCCGACGCCATCGAGGGGCTGGCGCTGCCGGCCTATTCCAGCCTGGGCTCCGAAAACGCTTTCGACTCGCGCAGTGCGTCGCTGAGCAGCAGTTCCGGCGACACCGTCACAGGCCTGGCCGTGGACGTCACCAGCGAAGCCATCAACGGCGACTACGAGATCGAAGTCCTGCAACTGGCCCAGGCGATGAAAGTCAGCGCCTCCGCCGGTTCCTCGACCGAGGCCATAGGCGCGGCGGGCGTCCTGTCGCTCGGCGTCGACGGCGGAGAGACGGTCGAGATCACCGTGACCGCGACCACGACCCTCAGCGATCTCGCCAAGGCGATCAACGCCCAGAGCGACAAGTCCGGTGTCCAGGCCTCGCTGATCAAACTGGATTCCTCGACCGTGCAGCTGGTTCTGTCGGCGACCGACACCAACCAGACGATCGTCCTCTCGTCGGTGTCCGGGGACGACGTCGCCCAAGCCATCGGCCTGACCGACGACACGGGCGCCTTCGCCAATGTGCTGCGCGAGGCCCAGCCGTCCATCATCACCGTGGATGGGGCCACGGTGACCCGCGACACCAACGAACTGACCGACGTCATCGACGGCGTCAGCCTGTCCCTGTCGGGCGTCACGGACGGCGTCACCACCCTGACCATCACCACCGATTCCTCGGCGGTGAAGACGGCGATCACCGACTTCGTGGACGCCTATAACGCGCTGAAACAATACATCCTGGATCAGTCGGCCGTCTCGTCGGACGGCGGCGCGGACGAGGATGCGGTGCTGTTCGCGGACTCGGTCATGCGGATGCTGAACTCCACCCTGCAGACCCTGATCAATTCGAGGAGCGAATCCGCCTCCGACGACATCACCCTGTTCAGCGACATGGGCATCACCTGGACGTCGGAAGGCCTTCTGGAAATCAGCGACGAGACGGCGCTGAACGACGCCATCCTGTCCAACCTCGACGCCCTAGAGAGCTTCTTCGAGACCGACTTCTCGACCTCGGACAGCAATCTGAAGATGCTGGCCAACAATACGACCAACTCGCTCGCCTTCACCCTGACCATCGTCACCGACGAGACCGGCGCCATCACCGGGGCCTCGGCGGACGGCGACAGCGGGGCCTTCACCATCTCGGGCTCGCGCCTGGTGGGCGCCGAGGGCTCCATCTACGAGGGGCTCAGCTTCACCCTGTCGCCGGCGACCAGCGGCGACATTTCCATCTCGATTCAGCAGGGCTTCGCCAATCTGCTGGCCCAGACGTTGAAGCAGTTCGACGACAGTTCGAGCAGCCTGATCCAACAGCGGATCGACTCCCTGACCGAAATCAACACCGACCTGTCGGATCGCTCGGACAAGATCCGCGAGGACGCCGAGACCTATCGGACCCGGCTTGTAACCAAATACGCCAACATGGAAGCCGAACTGGAGGCCGCCCGTCTGCTGCAGGAGCAGATCGCGGCCATCCTCGGCGCGAGTGACGATGATGACTAACGCCGCCTATTCCCGCGCCATCGCCGGCTATCGGGCCGTCAGCCAATTGGCCCTGAGCCCCAGCGACATCGCCCTGGCCGTGCATCAGAAACTCTATGCGGCCGTCAGCGCGGCAAGATCTGCCGATGAGCAGAATCGGCTGGACGAGATGGTTTTTCACCTCGGCGTGGCCAGCCAGATCATCAGCGCCTTGAAACTCCACATGGATTTCTCGGCGGCCGGCCCGGAGGGGGCCAATCTCAAGCGCTTCTACGCTCGGACCCATCGCGACATACGCCGCATGGGAATGCTTCAGAAACGTCACAGAGACTGGTCAATCATTACAGATCCAATTCAGAACATGATTAGATCACTAATCAATATATCAAGATCGGCACAAAGTTTATCTAATAATACAATGCAGTAATATTATCCGTTTGGCATGCACGTTGCTTGGACTTGATCGACCTAACGCAGGTATAGATCATGCATTCGTCCGCACTTCACGCCTTCCATCATCAAGACATCGCACCGAAGGCCGATCGCGCCATCGCGTCAGACCAGGAGCTCTATGAAGCCATGCGCGGCGGCGACGATCTTTCCCTGCGAACCTTGATGGAGCGGCATCGGGGAATGGCGCACGCCGTCTGCCGAAACATCCTCGGCGACGAATGCGAGGCCGACGACGTCGTCCAGGAGGTCTTCTTCTCCCTGTGGAAGCGGGGCGGCTGGACCCCCGGCGACGTGCGCTTCACCACCTGGTTGCACCGGGTGCTGATCAACCGGTCGATCGACCACCGCCGGCGTCGCCGCGACACGCCGACCGAGGCTGACCTGCTCAGCAGCGCGGTCGAGAACTTCGGCGCCGGCGGCGGGCCGGACCCCGAGGAAATGATCGCACGACAGGAGACCAGCGACCGGCTGCGGTCGGCGCTGCTTCGCCTGCCGACGGCGCAGCAGCAGGTGCTGAGCCTGCACTATTTCGAAGACGCGGACGTGCCGGAGATCATGGCGCGGCTGGCGGCCACTGAAAACTCGGTGCGCTCCCTGCTCAAAAGAGGCAGAATGGCGCTCCGGGAAGACCTACGGAAACAGAAGAAGATCTGGACCCATGACCTTGACCGAACTGCACGCCACGCTTGACCGACTGGGTCCCGACATCAGCGCCTGGCCGTCGGTCCTGGCCGAGCCGGCGCTGGACCTGATCTCGATCTCCGACGCCGCCAAGGATCTGTTCGCCGCCGCCACGGAGGCCTCGCTGAGCGCCGACGCCCCGGCCGCGCCCCGCTGGCAGGCGGCCGCTTCGACCGCCCCCTGACGGGCTGATTTCTACAGGATCGACGCAGAAACGACGGCTGGGCGAAACAATCCAGCCATTACAAGACCGCGGTCCCGGCCTTCTCTCCTCAACTCCTCGACAGGCTCGCTTCGTCTGTCGTGAAAGAGAGTAGAGCCATGACGCCCCATACACCCGCCATTCTGATCTTCGAGCGCCAGACCACCTTCCCCGACGGCCTGCGTTCGTATCTCTGCCGCGAAGGGTTCGAGATTCTGGACGCGAACACCCCGGACGAAATGGAACAGATCCTGTCCGCTCGCGACATTCGCCTGACCCTGATGGACATCGACGACGCGGACCTGAACGCCCTGTCCCTCTGCCGCGACCTGCGGGGCGCCGGCCGCGCGCCGATCCTCGCCACGGGGACGCGCAACACCGTATCGGACCGTGTCGCCGCTCTGGACATGGGCGCGGACCGATATCTGGCCCGTCCGTTCAGCCAACGGGAGCTTCTGGCCCATATGCGGTCCCTCGCCCGTCCGCTTGCGCACGATGGCGACGTTGGCCAGCCGGGCGACCTGTGTTTCAGGGGATGGCGCCTGCAGCCGACACGGCACAAGCTGTTCACCCCGACGGGCGACGAGGTCGTGCTGACCCATCGCGAGTTCAGAATCCTGTCGGCCTTCCTGGACCAGCCCAGAACCCTGCTCACACGCGCCTTCCTGAAGGAGACGGCCCGGATCGACGACACGGGAAAGACCGCACGGATCATCGACCTGATGATCTATCGCCTGAGGCGCAAGCTGAAACAGGGCCTGCACGGCGCCACCCTGATCCATACGCGGCACGACAAGGGTTATGTCTTCACCGCGGCCGTCGTTCGTCAATAATCCGCAGGCTTAGGACTTCGGACCGGAAACAATATCGCATCACTATAGACACTTAGGCTTCACCCGAGAAACAAGTTCACCGTACAACCGCCACCGGGACCGAGAACTGTAGCCACCGACAATGTCGTCGTCGGGATTTGTGCTCAACATGCTTTCACGGTTCGCCACAGCGGCCGCCATCGCGCCGCTCGTGCTGGCTTCGGCCGCCCATGCCCAGGTCGAAATCTCCTCAGCCAGGAAGACGCCGGTTCTGACCTCGACGGCATCCAACGGCTCGGCGGCCGACATCACTGTTTCGCAAGACGGCTCCGTCGTGCTGACCGGCGGCGTCGCCATCACCGGCGATTCCGACAATGACATCGTCCTGGAGGAAGGCTCGCTCATCACCATGGACGAAGCCGAGGACGGCGACACCGGCATCCTGCTGGAGGCCGGCCAGACTGGCGACCTGACCATGGGCGGCGCCATCTCGATCACCGATGATATCGACAGCTATGAGGACGAGGACGACGACGGTGACGCGGACGGCGAATTCGCCAGCGGCAGCGACCGGTATGGCATTCGCGTGGCCGGCGACGGCGTCCGCACCGGCGACATACTGGTGGAGGACACCGGCAGCATCGCGGTCCAGGGCAATGACTCCGCCGGCATATCGATCGAGAGCGAGATGGTCGGGAACCTGACCGTGCTCGGCTCCATCTCCGTAACCGGCGACAACGCCGTCGGCGTCCGGGTCGCGGGCGACCTGGACGGCGACGTGCTGCTGAGCGGCAGTTCGGTGTCGGTGACCGGCGAAAACGCCGTCGGCGTCTCGGTGGAAAGCGCCATCTCCGGCGCCCTTCAGATCCAGTCCTCGGTGTCCAGCAACGGCTACCGATACACCTATCAGCCGACCTCGCTCGCCGACCTCGACGAGGACGACGCGGCTGACGTCGATCTTTCCGACGACAGCCTCTACCTCGAAGATCTCGACGCCGACGACCTGCTGCAGGCGGGTTCGGCGGTTCAGGTCACGGCCAGCGTCGGAGGCGGCATACTTCTGGGCGCCGCCCCTTCCTACGAGGACTCCGACGGCGAGGACGGCGACGACGACCGCGACGGCGTCACCAACGGCAAGGAGGACGACGACGGCGACGGCACGATCAACGCAGACGACGACGATCGCGACGGCGACGGCATCCTGGACGAGAACGAGGGCACATCCTCCCTGACCACCTATGGGGCCGCGCCCGCCCTGGCGATCGGCGCCGCGAGCGACGACATCGTCATCGGCGTCTACGGGACAGGCGACCTGGCCTATGGGCTGATCAACGAAGGGTCGATCACGGCCTATGGCGTCTTCGACGACATCGCGGCGACCGCCGTCCTGATCGGCGGCGGGACGGGATCGACCCTGATCGAGGGGGGGATACTGAACGACGGCTCGATCACCGCGAGTTCCAGCGAGGCGGACGCCACCGCGCTGCGGCTGTCGTCCGGCGCAACGGTCCCGACCCTGGTCAACAGCGGCTCCATCACGGCCACCGCCACGACCGAGGGCGAGGATCTGGCCACAGCCTTGATGATCGACGCCGACGCCTCCCTGCCCGGCATCGTCAACAGCGGGACCATCGCCGCCTATATCTATGGCGAGGCCGGGGACGCCGTGGCCATTCGCGACGCCAGCGGCACGGTGACCAGCCTGACCAATACCGGCGGCATCTTCAGCTACATCGTCGCGACCGACAACGACGACGATGACGAGACGGACGACGAAGTGATCACGGGCCGGACCATCGCCATCGACTTTTCGGCCAACACCACGGGCGTGACCATCACCCAGGCGGCGGCGGCGAACGACCCGCTGTCCGACTACGACGGCGACGGACTCTATGACGACGAGGACCCGGACGATGACGACGACGGGATCCTCGACGAGGATGATGACGACGACAACGACGATGACAACGACGGCGTCGCCGATGCGTCGGAACCTTATATCGTCGGCGACATCCTGCTGGGGTCGGGCGCCGACACGGTCGATATCCAGAACGGCTATGTGATCGGCGACATCGCCTTCGGCGCGGGGGCTGACAGTTTCTCGCTCAGCGGCGGCGCCGTCTATCAGGGGGCGCTTTCGGACGAGGACGGCCTGCTCGATATCTCGGTGATCGACGGGGTTCTGCAGGGGCTTCAGGGCGAGACGCTCAATCTGAGCAGTCTGACGGTCGGCGAGAGCGGCGAGATTTATTTCACGATCGATCCCGTCACCGGGACCGTGGGCGACTATGTGGTGTCCGGCGCCGCCGTCTTCGCCGACGGGGCGACGATCAGCATCCACCTCGACTCGCTGGTCGATGACGAGGGCCAGACCTTCCAGATCCTGTCGGCCGGCTCGCTGTCCTACGGCGACGTGCTGGGGTCCGACCTGAGCGGCAGTTCGCCCTATATGATCGTCTCGACCCTGTCCGGCGACGAGGCGGCGGGAACGATCGACGTCAACCTGCGCAAGCGGACCACGACGGAAATGGCCCTGTCCGGCGTCGAGACGGCGGCGTACGACGCCTTCTACACCGCCCTGAGCCGCGACGAAGACGTGATGGACGCCTTCCTGAACCAGTCGACGCGCGAAGACTTCATGAACCTGTACGAGCAGACCCTGCCGGATCATTCCGGCGGCACGCTCATGTCCCTGGCCAGCGGGGTCGAGGCCGTGACCCAGGCCCTGGCCGCGCGCAACAACACCGCCGCCGTTGGAGAGGTCAGCGGCTGGGTCCAGGAGATCAACTTCTACGAGGACAAGGACAAGACCGACACCTACGGCTATCGCGCGGAAGGCTTCGGCGTCGCCGGCGGGGTGGAGAAGATGACGAACGCGGGCGCGGTCGGCATCTCGGTCGCCCTCGCCTCGTCCGACATGGAAGATCCCGAGTCGGAGGCCGAGGAGGAGTTGTCCGCCAACCTGCTGGAACTGGGCCTGTACTGGCGCGCCCAGGGGCATGGCTGGACCGGATGGGCGCGTGGGGCCGTCGGCTACGCCGCCTTCAACAGCACCCGCACCCTGGTCGGGGACGACATCTATCTGAGCACCGACGCCGACTGGGACGGCTACACCCTCTCGACGGCGGCCGGGTTCGCCTATGAACACCGGTTCGGCCGTCTGTCCCTGAGGCCCGAAGCCTACGCCGAATATTTCAGCCTGACGGAGGGATCGCGTCGGGAGTCGGGCGGCGGCGACGCCTTCGACCTCGAGATCGACGGCCGCACCGGCCATGTCGCCAGCGCCACCGCCGCCGTGAAGATCGGCTACGGCTTCGGTCAGAACCAGATGTTCCGGCCCGAGCTCAAGCTGGGTTGGAAGCAAATCCTGTCCGCCGAGTACGACGAGACCACGGCCCGCTACATCAGCGGCGGCGAGAGCTTCTCCCTGACCGGCGAACCGATCAGCGGCGGCGGCCCGGTCCTCGGCCTGGGCATGACCATGGCCAACGGCCTCAGTTCCCTGACCCTGTCCGGCGACGCGCAGCTGCTGGAGGACTATGTCCGCTACAGCTTCCTGCTGCGGGCGACCTTCCTGTTCTGATCAGGCGGCGGAATTGCACATGGGGAAAAACCAGTGCAATGAAGTGCAATTGCCCGTTAGTCATTGTTTTAAATAAGGAAATTTTCCGCGCTAAATTGCACTGTGCAACAGAGTGCAATTGTCAGGGGCGGCCGGATGCCGATCCGGTGAAACGCGCTGGGTGCGATAGACATGTCAAAGACCAAGGCGTGACCATAACACCGATCCCGGGGGCGCCGGGTCGATCGCCGTTTCTATTTTCAACCGACTGAAAAACCGACGATTCCTGTTCAGAATTAGGAGGGCTGGCCCCTCACACTACCCCCGTCGTCCTCGGGCTTGACCCGAGGATCGG
>Ga0209643_1002477_pt1:10000-11823 | contig 11823 bp, 4 predicted proteins | sample AutmiccBRH37_all_FD_187383 | JGI IMG/M metagenome (GOLD analysis project Ga0209643, IMG submission 187383) | Deep subsurface microbial communities from Mt. Terri, Switzerland - Autotrophic microbial communities BRH/37_all (SPAdes) (version 2) | ecosystem: Environmental > Aquatic >... | reverse complement strand
AGAAACGTATTGATAGCGTGTTGGGCGATCCACGAGTAACTGGCCGATCCGCGGCCATACTCATTTACGTGCACCTTGACATTGTGGAGCTTGCTGAATGCTCCCTCCCTGTAGCTGGGTTCAAGATAGGTAAAATGGGCAGGGCGTTCTTTGAGTGTATTTTTGAGGAAGTTCTTCCACGCTGCAACTTCGCGAACGTTCGGCCACACGAGTCCTTCCCTGAATGCGTAAGCTCCGAATCCAATCTGAACCCCCAGAAATGCCAGGAGGCCTGCCAGCGTAACCCATTTGCCGGGAGACCAACCCCGATCGATGGTCGGTGTTGCCAGAAGCATTATCAGGATGACTTGAAAGGCTGCGGCAAAGGGAAGCATGCGCAGGGGGAAAAACCCTTGGTTCACCAGGATGAGGGGTGCGATGCCGATGATGCCGGGTGGGAATGCCCAGAGAAGGCGGGATCCGGTGACCCGGGCGGGCTTCTCCTCGGCAGCTGTGGGTTGCGTTAATGCCCACACAGTAGCGATCGTGGCTCCGCTGATGATCGCTACAAGCGCGCCGATCGTAATCCAGCGCCAATAGGCGGGTGCGTAAAGCGTCCACTGCAGGAGGAGATTGGGCGCAACCTCTGTTCCCAGCAGGTTCAATCGTGCTCCTAAATCCGGCACAAAACCCCCTCGATAGAGGTCAGGATTGTTGAAGAACCTTTGAACCAGTCGAATGAAGAGCAAATTGGCGGCAAAAACCATGCTGGTGCTCACGCTGATCGTAATGACTGCGACGATGCGTCTTTTGTTCCAAACTGCTGTTTTGTCGCCTCGAAGGGATAGAATGAATGGAAGAACGATGAAACTGGCCGTGATTTGGTAAATCAGTGTCGCCAGGACTCCCAAAGTGATTCCAGCCGCGATACGAAGGGGGCGGATGCGGCCTGCGTCGGGTGATGGCAAGATCAGGATTCCGCCCAGAAATGCCAATAATGCAGAGAGAGGATAAGAGGCGCAGGCGGTCCAGCCGTTAAACACGCCCCAGGAAGGGCTTGTAGTGATGAGGAGCGCGATGGCTGTGGCGGTGAAGGGGGTCCATTTGTGGCGGCGCGCAAATGAGTAGCAGACAAGGGCGAAACTTATCGTTCCGGCGAGTCCGATTGCGCGTACCCAGCCATATGCTCCCAACTCCTCAATTGGACGAAATACGGTATTGATGAAAAGCCCGGCAATAGGCCGCCCCATTTGGGTAAACGGGTTGTTCCACCAGTTCAGATTGCCCTCCACTGCGAGTTGGCGGAAGTAGTAATCATCCGCATACAGATAGCTCCCTCCGAAGACGATCGGCAGATAAAATGCAGTAAGGACTAATGCGATGACGATTGAATGGATCCGATCGGCAGCTGAAAAACGCGACTGGGGAGAGTTCATGGCAGCGAGTATTTCTGAGACAGCGAAAAACGCGGATGGACAAAGTTCCTGTTGTCCCATCCGCGTCTTCAGGAAGAGGGCAGGATGGATCTGATTTCTGCTCAATGCTCAATGGGTTCCGAGCAAAAACTCCTTCATAATCCTTCGTCGTGAGGACCGGCTCTCTGGTCGGGATTGGCTGTTCAAGGTCATTGCTCTTGTTGTGCGGCCGGATGCGATGCCAGCCCGCGAACAACATTGTCATGTCGCACCAGGGCTTCATGGTGGCGTTTGTGTCTCCCGTTCGTCCCATAGTTGTCGTGCGCCATCCAAAGGAGCGCCGGTCCAAATGTACCATGCAGCCCCTGCGATGGGTGACGGGATTCCATTTTTACAATGCCGTTCCTGGCTTTAGCTATGATGCCACGG
>Ga0209643_1002477_pt1:0-2500 | contig 11823 bp, 4 predicted proteins | sample AutmiccBRH37_all_FD_187383 | JGI IMG/M metagenome (GOLD analysis project Ga0209643, IMG submission 187383) | Deep subsurface microbial communities from Mt. Terri, Switzerland - Autotrophic microbial communities BRH/37_all (SPAdes) (version 2) | ecosystem: Environmental > Aquatic > Deep... | reverse complement strand
GTTTTAGCCGGAGGATGCGCGCAAGTGGATCGGCAGAAAAGCCTTGCAGGATAACCGTGGCAAAAATGACCGAGTAAACGAAGGTTTCGAGAAATGCCGGGTCGGCAAAGCGCCCTTGGGATTCCAGTGAGAGTGCGAAGAGCGAGGCCATTGAGGCTGCAACGACGCCGCGAGGGGCAATCCAGCTGAGGAATCCTTTCTCCCGAAGCGACAAATCGGTGCCAAGTGTGCAGGCAAAAATGGTGGCGGGGCGGACGACACACATAACCACGGCGACCAATGCGAGTCCTTTCCACCCAAAGTCCCGAAACTGAACGAGCTCCAGGCGGGCGGTAAGCAGGATGAAAATAAAACCAATCAAAAGATCTACGATGACACTTTTGAAATGAACAATCTCTGCCATTTCCGGCGGCTTGCGCGCGCCAATGACCATGCCTGCGACGGTGACACTTAACAATCCACCTTCAGCAATCACCGCTTCGGTCAGGCCAAAAATGAGAATGGCGGCACCGACCATGAATCCGTTGAGCGTCTCGTCGGGGATCCATTTGCGGCGCAACAAGTACAAAACTAACGTTCCGCCTAGGAATCCGATTCCGAATCCTCCGAGAATACGCAGCCCGAGATTGTAAAAAGCCATCTCCCCGGCTCCTCCGACTACGAGATCAAAGACGAGAACGGCCGCGAACACCCCGATGGGGTCGATGAGAACCCCTTCCCAGTGTAAGGTGTGGTGTAAATTCCACTGCAGACGGATGCGCTTAAGAATCGGTTGAATCACGGTTGGCCCCGTCACGATGACCAAACTGGCTGTCAAGATACAGAAGAGTGGATCAAAGCGATAAAAGAACCAGATCGCCAAGGCGGCCCCCAGCCACGTGACAATTACCCCGAGTGTGAGTAGCCGCCGAATTACTTTTCCCGCGCTGCGGTATCCGGCGACATTGAGGGTAAGGCCGCCTTCGAAGAGGATAAGTCCGACGGCCATGGAAACGAGCACGTTCAGGGCAGGCCCCAGCGAATCTGGCCGAACCACATTCCAGCCTTCAGGGCCCAGCGATACACCACCGATGACAAGCAGGACAATTCCGGGAATCCGCAATCGTTTCGCCAGCACTGTGAGAAATGCACCGACACCGATTGCGATTGATAGGGTCAGTACCAATTCACTCCCCATTTCCTCGCCGCCTAGTCGAAGGAGAAGGGCGTGGGCGGCGGTCAAAGTTTCCAGCATAGCTTGGCACGATGTGGCTTTCGCGGCGAGTGTCCACCTTCTGCACCAGAAAGAAATTCCGTTTGTCTCTCAGTGAAATGAGCGGGTTGGCGGGCTACCGGGCGGGCGGAAGTTCTGTCTTCCCGAGAGATGTTTCCTCCTTCAACCTGTCTTTTTTTTTATGAAGAGCCCGAGACCACCCAAGAACTTTCATCCTGAACCCTATGCATATCATCAGGAGATTGAATTACGGATCGATGACCTGACGAATCTCGGTGAGGGCGTGGGCCGGGTCGATGGCTGGGTGGTTATGGTGCCGTTTGCGCTCCCGGGCGAGCGGGTGCGGGCGCGTGTTTGGCGCAATAAAAAGAATTATTCGGACGCCGATTTGATCGCGGTGCTGGAAGCTTCGCCCGATCGGGTGCAACCGCCTTGTCCGCTCTTTGGTGAATGCGGCGGCTGTCAGTATCAGCATTTATCCTACGAAGGGCAGTTGGCGTGGAAGACGAATCAAATCAAGGAATTGCTGCGCCGGCTGGGTGGTGTGGAGGCAGACATTGCCCTCTGTCGGGGATCCCCGCAGACGTATGGGTATCGTTCGAAAATCACGCCCCACTACGAGGCCCCGCGCCACGGAGCGATCGGCTCGATCGGATTCCAGCGGTTTGCCAACCGTTCGATCATTGATGTTCCGCAGTGTCCGATTGCGAGTCCTGCCATCAATGCGGCCTTGCCGGACGCGCGTGCGCAGGTTCGGTCCACCGTGGCCAAGCGGCGTCGTGGTGGAACTTTGCTCATGCGGGATAGTGCGGAAGGGGTCAGCCAGGACAATCGGGAAATCCTGACGGAACGAGTAGGCAATCGGGTGTTTCAGTTTGTTGCGGGAGAGTTTTTTCAGAACAATCCGCATATCCTTCCAGACTTGGTGAATTACGCCCTGGAGCAGGCGGAAGGGCCGCGTTACCTGGTCGACGCCTACTGTGGGGTGGGGGTGTTCGGAATCTGCGGCGCGGAACGCTTTGAGCGGGTCCGTGGCGTTGAAGTCAATGCCACTGCTATCTCATTGGCGCGCGCCAATGCACAAATTAACGGCATTCGGAATATCGAATTTGTGATTGGTGAAGCCGAAGCCATTTTTGCCCACCTCGATTTTCCGGGTGCAGACTCTGCCGTGATTCTGGATCCGCCGCGGAAGGGATGCGATGAACCGTTTTTAAAACAACTGTTCGATTTCCAGCCGGCTCGCATCGTGTATGTGAGTTGCGGGCCGGACACTCAGGCGCGTGA
>Ga0209643_1002475_pt1 | contig 11838 bp, 9 predicted proteins | sample AutmiccBRH37_all_FD_187383 | JGI IMG/M metagenome (GOLD analysis project Ga0209643, IMG submission 187383) | Deep subsurface microbial communities from Mt. Terri, Switzerland - Autotrophic microbial communities BRH/37_all (SPAdes) (version 2) | ecosystem: Environmental > Aquatic > Deep subsurface... | reverse complement strand
GCACTTCACCGGCGTTTGCTTTATGTGCCTCGGTATATAAACGGGCCCGTTCCAGAGAAATCTTGATTTCTTCCCTCACATACTCCCCCCCGGCAGTATGTGCCCAGCGGCAGCGCTTGTAAAGATGCTTTGTCCTTGGCACGCTTCCTGGCCCTTCTTTAAGCTTTTTATCCCATAAAGCCTTCCCTAAGGGCTGACCTTTTTTTGCTTCCAGTTTCAGTTCCTGCTTTATTTCTGCCAACAATGTAGCATTCGCCATCGCTTGTTTCCCCCCTCAAATTTTTATTTTGACTGATCTCTTAGTCCGGGTTTAAATTCGGCACAATTTGACTTTTCCTTCACTTTCGCAGTATGCCAATATTTACCTTTATTATCTCGCATTGTCTTAACACAGTCTCCAGTCCCTCGCTCGTGATCCCACTCAGTGTCTGGGATAGGATGAAAACATTCACATTCTTTACACATCGCCACTTGTTAATTGCCCCCTTTCAAAATACTCTTAATTCACTTTGTTATACTTTTCGTTTCTCCGCGATTGCCCGATTTCGCTTACCGTCACCTCCTTGTATCATCGCCCGTACGCTCTCGAATTCTGCCACAGACATATCTAATTATTTTTATAATTATGAAAATTCTGCACTCAGCCTCTTCCAATTGCAAATTCTATGCCAATTTGCCCGTAGCCCAATATTAAGGGGTTGCCAAAAGTGCACTACAATAGGGCACTCGTTGCGAAGAATAATTGTCCTATCATAAAACACTTTGCTTTAAACATGCTTTAAACAATGTATCTGGAGCTTTATTCTTAAAAACTGTCCCTGAATGAGACATAATCAGGGTAAAACTCCTTAAGTCCACTCACCGACCAATCCTGCTGCAATCCTGTCTTCTTACCTAGCAAATATAGTTTTTCCGCCTGCCTGAAATAGTTCAGGGCAGAGTTAAACTCACCTTTTACATTCAAAATAAGTTACTACTCAGCTATTCCCAAACGACTCAAACTCTGTGCTACTGTTGTATTCTGACCACTTTAAAGCTACTTCTAATAATAAGGTCTGTATCACAAATAAGGGGATACCTTCCGGCATCCCCTCCAATTTAATCTGAATATTTTTCGTCTTCCGGTGTCTCGTAGCCACACTTTCTATTGGCTATGGCCCGTTTCTCAGGGTACACCTCTGGTCCTACAAACTTGAATTCTTTGGCTTCTAACTCCTTCATCCAACGGCGAGACGCCCACTTCTATAAGTGGGCGTTCCCCCGTTCTCCACTTCAGGTGGGGTAAACTCCCCACCTGAAGCCCCGATGTTCAGCTTTAGCTGAACAAGTTTACTCTGAGTGCTTGCTCTTGGGCTCGTTTCTCTTGTCGCATTTCTGCTCTAATCATCTGGATTCACCGTTTTGCAGGGCTTAATCCCTTTAAGGCAGTCTTTAAAGTCTTTTTGGAGGGGATACATATAGATAGCCTTACGAGATAGAGCATACTCATTTTTTCGATCCATCCGACCCCGACCTTGAGTTTCACCCAGATAGGTCCAGTTCGAGGCTTTATAACCAGCGGGTGTCGTCCATCCTAAAAATTCACAGACGGTTGACGCTAGTTCCTTCCTCGATAGTTGTGGATATCTTTTTCTTGTCCATTGGATAAGCTCTATCTCTTCAGATGTGAAATTTCTGCCATAGTAGATCATGATAATCTTGTCCATGGGAGCCCCACCTACCTATTCAAGACTATCATAACAGGTCTGTTTGTAGGAGTTCAGGGGCGTCTTGAGAAAAAATACTTTAAAATAACTTTACATCCCTGCTGTTAAGCGGAATGTAAAGTTATGCTTCCCAAGCCCTTGAACCGCCTTATTTCAGGACATTGCACTCAGCTTAATCTGACTTAATCTTCTTTAAGGTAAGCCTTCAGGATTTTCTTACTCTTAATTTCTTCCTGAATAAGCATTATAAATGCATCGATCGACATTTTTTCTCCAGAATTACCTTGACCATACCTTCGAACAGCAGCCATATTGGACTCAGCTTCCTGGTCCCCGACAACTAACGTATACGGAATCTTTTCCGTTTGAGCCTCTCGTATCTTATAGCTGATCTTTTCTTTGCGATCATCCGTTTCCACCCGGATATCCAGTTCATTGAGACGGGAAGCTAGGGATTTGGCATATTCATGGTGCCGCTCACTGATCGGCAGAATTCGAACCTGAGTCGGTGTCAGCCAGACAGGAAAGGCCCCTGCATAATGCTCTGTCAGAAGTGCAATAAAGCGTTCGATACTTCCATACACCACCCGGTGAATCATGACTGGGCGATGCTTTTGACCGTCTTCACCGATATAGGATAAGTCAAACTTCTCCGGCATTTGAAAATCAAGTTGAATCGTTCCACACTGCCAGGTCCGATCGAGGCAATCCTTGACATGAAAATCGATTTTAGGTCCATAGAAGGCTCCATCACCCGGATTAATCTTGTATTCAATTCCCTTATCTTCTAAGGCATCTTGAAGGGCCTTGGTGGCGGTTTCCCAATCCTCATCTGAGCCCATGGAATCCTCAGGCCGGGTCGACAATTCCACTTTATACTCAAAACCAAACACTTTATAGAAATAGTCAACGAGTTCTATAACCCCAATGAGTTCTTCATTGATTTGAGAAGGGAGCATGAAAATATGCGCATCATCCTGAGTAAAGTTTCGAACGCGTAGTAAGCCGTGGAGTGCACCCGAAAGTTCATGGCGGTGTACAAGTCCCAGTTCCCCGACACGAAGCGGGAGGTCACGATAACTGCGCATTTTTGTCTTATACATGATCATGCCACCTGGACAGTTCATGGGTTTTACGCAAAAATCCTGGTCGTCAATTTCTGTGAAATACATATTTTCCTTATAATGATTCCAATGACCGGATTGTTCCCACATCGAACGATTCAGAATAATTGGGGTCTTAATCTCCTGGTACCCGCGTCGACGGTGTTCCTGCCGCCAAAAATCCTCCAGCGCATTGCGTAAGATCATGCCTTTAGGATGGAAAAATGGAAAACCGGGGCCCTCTTCGTGTAGGCTAAAGAGATCGAGCTCCAGACCGAGCTTACGATGGTCACGTCGCTTAGCTTCTTCCAACTTGAACAAGTGGTCTTCCAGATCTGCTGGTTTAGCAAAGACGGTTCCATAGATCCTCTGCAGCATTTTATTCTTTTCGCTTCCGCGCCAATAAGCACCCGCTAAGCTCATCAGCTTAAAGGCCTTAATATTGGCCGTGGAGGGAAGATGGGGCCCTGCACAAAGGTCAGTGAAGTTCCCTTGAGTGTACATTGAAATCGTCGCATCCTCAGGAAGGCCCTCAATGAGTTCAACCTTATATTTCTCTCCCAATGCACCAAAGTGAGAAAGTGCCTCAGCTCGGGTGACTTCTCTCCGTTGGAAAGAATGCTTTTCCTTGATAAGACGGTTCATTTCCTTCTCTATACTTACCAGATCCTCGGGAGTAAACACATGTTCAGAGTCAAAGTCATAGTAATACCCCTTGGCAATCGAAGGTCCAATTCCAAATTTTGTCCCTGGAAAAAGATTTCCTACGGCCTCGGCCATTAAATGGGCTGTGGAATGCCTTAAAACATCTAACCCTTCGTCACTATCTATGGTTATGATCTCCACCGCCGCATCTTCCGTCAGTGGATAGGAAAGGTCCTTCGTCTTATCATTGACTTTCCCGGCTACCGCAACTTTCGCCAGTCCCCGAGAGATAGAAGACGCGAGTTCCACTATTGTCGTTCCTGGTTCAACCTCGCGAATTGAGCCGTCTTTTAAGGTGACCTTAAGCATTGATTTCACTCCTTAGTAAATTATTCTTAAAAATAAAAAACTCTCGTCCCTGACAGGGACGAGAGTTCTACTCCCGTGGTTCCACCCAATTGAAAGGTTTGATATCGCACCTCTCACTCGATTTCCCTTAACGCGGGGTACGGCAGAGCTTACTAAAGTTCAGCCCCACACTCAAGGGTGGTTTTCTCCTGTGCGTCCGTGAGGAAAGCTTACAGCCTAGGCATTCCATCTCTTACACGGTAGTTTCAGGATACTCTCCCTTTCAACGATTTTGACTAGATTTAAGGAATGACTTATTATAACAAGCCAATCTCATTTTTGTCAAAACTTTTCACATAGGGAACAACCTTTACAATCACAGACTCGATCTCCAAAAACACTCCGGATTGTTTGCAAGGTATCTTTGTAACCATCATAACGTATGTGCAGCGTAATTTGACGAGGTGCAACGACTATTAAGGCACTGACCAATAAATCTTCATACCCTAGCTCATGAATATTGTCAAGCTGATAGTCTTCAAGGAACTGATGGGTTACTTGAACTCCTTCATTGTTATAGAGATGAAATTTACCTTTTGGTGTCATTCCCACATGTAAAAATTCCAGACGAGGTCTTTGACTTTCTACGAAGTGCTTTAACAGCTGGATAAATTCTAAATACTCTTTTTCAATAACGTACTCATCAATAGCGTATTCCACTGCTTTGGATACTTCGTTTTTATACTCTTGTGCACGAAACCGTAAAAAACCCTCTATGTCAAAAACTGCGCTCTGATCTAAGCAACTTAAAATTTGGGTAACTAGGATGGTTTTACGGTTCACTCGATAACCACGAACTTGCCCTAGTCCTTGATTCAAATAGTCCACAGCTTTGTTGAGTATTATTTGCCAATTGGTTTCTTTTAAGTATTGCTTTTTTTTAAGTATTTGAACGATGTGGTCTCTTTCCCAATGCTGCAAAATCGTTTCTGCCAAGGCATTCGCTAAATAATAACGATGGATTTTTTGTACCATTCCCTCATTTTCAGTTTCATCCAACGAATTCTCTTGGAACTGACACTTAATGATCCAGCGTTTTCCCTGCTTATGTTCCACGATTTGAAAGGGGAGTTTTTCACGGTCGCGCAGTTCGCGTAAACTTGCACAGATACTCTCCCGGTAGTATTGCGTCCCTAATTGCACGGAATGTTCCACTGGCACCCCTCCATAGTAATGTATATGACCTTTTCTAAGGCATATTTCGGTTCGGCCAATCTATCAGCACTTTTTATTTTTGAAATACTTGGCACATTCCTTAATATTTCCAGAAACGCAATCTTTCATTCTTTTGTAATATCCACTCAACAACAAGCAAAGGGGTACCTTCTGGCACCCCTTTGCTTGTACTTTCTCCACTTAGCACAAAAGCCTCCCTGTTAAGGGAGACTTTCAGCTAATATATCATATATTTATTATTTACATTCTACATTTAGAAGCACAGACAGTCACCAAACCTTTTCACGACAATACCAATACTATCATTCCCCTGCATTTACCAGTAAATCTAATACGTAGTTAGGCAGAGCAAAGCTTCCTCTATGAATTTCAGTGTTATAATATTTTGTTTTCAGTCCAAGACTGTTCCAAGCCTGGGCGTCAAGATCTGTCAGTGGATCATAAGTTTTAGAGGCAAAACCAAACAGCCAGTGACCTGACGGGTAGGTCGGAATGTGCGCCTGATAAACCCTACAAACCGGGAAATAGTCCTGAATACGCTTGTGGGCTCTTTGCATGGACTTAGCATACTCATTATAATAGGGGCTTTCATGCTGGTTGACCAGGATGCCATCCTCTTTTAAAGCCTTAGAGCAGTTGCCGTAAAACTCTTTTGTAAACAGCCCTTCCCCTGGTCCAAAGGGATCGGTCGAATCAACGATAATTAAATCATACTCGTTTGCTTTGGAGCGAACAAATTTTAGTCCATCTTCAAAATACAAGTTTACTCTTGGGTCATCTAACTTGCAGGCGGTCTGGGGCAAATATTCTCTGCACACATCCACAACCATTTTATCGATTTCCACCATGTCAATATTTTCAATAGTACTATAGCGCGTCAGTTCTCTTACTGTTCCGCCATCGCCTGCGCCGATCACCAAGACATTCTTGATCTTAGGGTTGGTTGCCATAGGCACATGAACAATCATATCATGATAAATAAATTCGTCCTTTTCAGTAACCATCATCAAACCGTCCAGGGTAAAAAAAGTGCCAAATTCTTTAGAGATAAAGACGTCGATTCTTTGGAACTCGCTCTGACCTGTATATAGGGGCTTATCCACTTTGATGGAAAAACGAACGTTGTCTGTGTGCGGTTCTGTATACCATAATTCCATTGTTTATTCCTCCACTACTCTGATGTTTTCAATGTCCATATCCTCTGTTCCTGTGAGGAAACAGCCTTTGGCCTTGGCGTAGGCGATATAGTCAATGATTTCTTCAGTTATCCGTTCTCCTGGCGCTAAAATAGGAATACCTGGCGGGTAAGCCATAACAAACTCTCCACTTATACATCCTGTGCTGGCTTCGATAGACACTGAACGCTGATCGGTATAGAAGGCTCGCTGGGGAGCCATCACTACCTCTGGATTAATATATTCATGATCAAGCATTCCCGTTTTGTCCCTCATATATATTCTTCTTATTTCAGACAAAGAAGATACAAGACGTTCCAAGGCCAAGGCACGATCCCCAACGGAAATGATAGCTAAAATATTACCGATATCCCCAAATTCGATCTGAATTCCGTAATCATCACGAAGAATGTCATAAACCTCAATTCCTGCCAGGCCAATTTCTCGGGTATGGATAGAAAGTTTAGTTTGATCAAAATCAAACACCGAATTTCCATTAATAAGTTCTGTGGAAAAAGCATAGTATCCACCAATTTTATTGATCTCGTCTCGTGCATAGTTGGCAAGAGAAGAGGCTTTTGCGAAAATACTTTTACCATCTAGAGCTAGGTTGCGTCTCGAAATATCTAGAGAAGAAAGCAGCAGATATGAGCCGCTAGTGGTTTGGGTCAAGTTAATCGTTTGCCGCACATGACCTGTGCTAAGGCGAGCATTTTTTAACAAAAATGAGCTTTGAGTCAACGACCCACCTGTTTTATGCATGCTGACTGCAGACATATCGGCTCCTGCTGCCATTGCGCTAATCGGCATATCCGCTCCGAAGTAGAAATGGGTTCCATGCGCCTCATCCGCCAGAACATACATATTATGACGATGAGCAAGCTCAGTAATGGCCTTCAAGTCGGAACAAATACCGTAATAAGTAGGATTATTGACAAAGATTGCTTTGGCATCTGGATTTTTTTCGATGGCTCTTTTTACCTCGTCAATGGACATGCCTAATGGAATCCCTAACTCATTATTGACCCCGGGATTCACGTAAACAGGAATTGCGCCACTGATGATAAGGGCATTAATGGCACTTCTGTGAACATTACGTGGCATTATAATTTTGTCACCCTGTTTGCATACGCTCATTATCATCGCCTGAACAGCTGATGTAGTTCCATTGACCATAAAAAAGGCGTGATGTGCGCCAAAAGCATCTGCAGCCAGTTCTTCAGCTTCTTTGATTACGGAGACGGGATGGGCGAGATTATCTAACGGTTTCATAGAATTGACATCGACAGAAAGGCATTTCTCCCCCAAAAATTCTGTCAGCTCGGGGTTTCCTTTGCCTTGCTTATGTCCGGGCACATCAAACGGTACTACCCGCATGGATTTATATTTTAGCAGTGCTTCGTAAATTGGCGCCTTGCCTTGCCAAAGTGAATGCATAAGAACCACCCCTTCCATTACCACAAATCAAAGTCATTCTTTCCACTATATATTTCGATCATCTCCTAGCAGAGATCATCTATTAGTGCATTTCTCGAGAGTTTAGAGATTTCTATGTTTAGACACTTACTTTAGAAATTAACTAAAAACAACATAGTTAGTATATTAGACAATCGCAAAAATATCAACGAAATGGATCGCAACGGCTAAACGTCTCTTTTAACATGTAATCAGTATAACCTTTAGAGTATGAAAAAAGCTTCTCCGAAGAGAAGCTTCACGATTTCCGTTGGTGGGTTTGAGAGGACTCGAACCTCCGACCCCCGCGATGTCAACGCGGTACTCTAACCAGCTGAGCTACAAACCCATATTGGTGCCGATGACCGGAATCGAACCGGTACGGATGTTACTCCGCGGGATTTTAAGTCCCGTGCGTCTGCCAGTTACGCCACATCGGCAAATTGATTGGAGGCGGCACTCAGATTTGAACTGAGGAATAGAGGTTTTGCAGACCTCTGCCTTACCACTTGGCTATGCCGCCGAGGGAAATATTAGTGGAGCGGGTGACGAGATTCGGACTCGCGACTTTCACCTTGGCAAGGTGACACTCTACCACTGAGTTACACCCGCATGGTGCCTCAGGACGGAATCGAACCGCCGACACGAGGATTTTCAGTCCTCTGCTCTACCGACTGAGCTACCGAGGCATAATCGAGGTACGATGTTCGAAATTTGATATTCGAACTTCAGTATTCCTCTCAGGATTCTTTGTTCTCAGTATCGTCATTTTAAGTTCTTCCTGTGAAGTTTACCTTCACTCTTCGACCCTCGAATCACGATCTTCGAATATCTAGTATGGCGACCCCAATCGGATTCGAACCGACGATCTCCTGCGTGACAGGCAGGCGCTTTGAGCCGGCTAAGCTATGGGGCCGTAATCGAGATTCGAGGCACGATGTTCAATGCACGAACACCATTCTCTCTCTCTTATATTCCTAAGCCGAGCTTTAAAGTTCTTTCGAACCTCGAATCTCGAACTTCGAACATCGAGATGGTGGGCGATGACGGGTTCGAACCGCCGACATCCTGCTTGTAAGGCAGGCGCTCTACCAGCTGAGCTAATCACCCGAGGACTGACGATTATCAGTATACACAAAAATGTGCGTTATGTCAAAGCATTTTTTTTCCACTTATGAATTTCTTCCGAATAATATCTAAGTGCCTAAGTCCAAATTATTGAAACGTTACTAAATCTCGCTCTTCATATATTTTCCAGAAAAAGAGGTATTATAAAAAGCTCCTCGTTAATTTGTTGATACTTTTTTTTGTTTTACAACATCTTCAATACAAATGGATCGAGTGTGTTTAGTGTGTGACCATTGTTTATCTTTACGATTAATAAATCCTAAAAAGACAATTGGAATCCAACTATAAATGAAAAGTGGATATAGTATAAGCCCAACATATGCCCGCCAAGGTAACCGATCAAGTGCTAAAGCAGCCACAGGATAAAGGTATTGAATTGCGGACAAAATCTGCCAGCCTGTCCAGGGCATCAAAAGCGTAAAGACATGCGTGTAATTTGATTGTAATATGGATATAAAATTTGTCAGCATAAAAAATGTGGCAATCATTACTAGTGCGGGTTGAAAAAGGTGGATAGATGCATCGATATACATTATCTTCCTTTCACGTATTCCCTTGATAATAAGGGGAAAGAAATAACGTCCCGCTACATCAACTTGGCCCTGAGCCCAGCGTTTCCGTTGATACCAAGATTGCATAAAGGTCAAAGGTTTCTCATCATAAACCACTGCATCATGGGCCCAAGTCGTTTTAATTCCGTGAGATAACGCTTTCATGCTGAACTCAAGATCTTCAGTTAAAGAAGTGGCGCCCCAACCAAATTCTTTTAATACATCTGTCGAAATACACATACCTGTTCCACCCAGAAGATTCGAGAGTCGGCCCGTATTGTACCTTGCAAGCTGCAGCAAACGATTTGTTACCCAAAATGCAATAGAGAATGTATTTGTCACCCAAGTATCAAAGGGATTCTTGGAATCTAAGTAGCACTGAACTATTTTATGTCCTTGGCAAAGCTTACTGTTCATTTCAAAAAGAAAATTTTCCTTAACTAAGTTATCAGCGTCAAAAATAGCTATAGCATCGTATTGACGTTCCATCCTGAAAAGACGGTGGAACATCCACTCTAGCGCATATCCTTTGCCACGCTTTTCAGTATTAAAACGTCGATGAACTATGGCTCCGGCATTTCGGGCAATTAATGCAGTTTTATCTGTACAGTTATCGGCAACAACAAAGACATCGAAGTACTTCTTCGGATAATCTAGTAACATAAGATTCTCTAATAATGGTCCAATGACAGATTCCTCATTATGTGCGGCGACGACGATGGCGAAGCTCTTCTCAGGTTTAAGTATCTTTATCTCCTTTTTTCGGTACAAACCAAACATTGAAAGGACAAAATAATAAAAGGTGAAAAAGATAATAATAAATTGGATTGGAAGCATAATTAAATCAAACAGTTGCCTACCCGTAATCCCAGATAAAAAATCCACGGATCCAACCTCCTTCAACTCACAAATTCTAACATAAGAATTACACCTATGCAAGAATTTAAATTCAACATAATATACAGATTGTCCACATTTAGCTTATATTACTATATATCAAAATTAGAACAAAAAAAATAAAATCAATTAGCGTCGTCCGAATAATTTATGTAAACAGAGAATTATAAGCGAACCACTGAAAATCAGAAATATTAAGCTTGTTTTTATTCCAAATCCAATTGACTGCCAGTAGACTTCCCCCACACGTGAGCCAGATACCCACGGAACATACGAGCGAAAGATTTGAGAAATTCCGTTTCCTATTACGACAATAAGTAGTATGGCTGAAATTATGGTTAGTATGCCCATAACTTCTATCGGAGTATCCAATCGCCAACGACGAATAATATTACGTCTCATCCAATATAGTTCTATCCTTAGATTCCTAATCAATCTTCCCCACATCTCTCTCACCTCATATTTAGTCTATGAGAGAGTTAAAAAAGGGTTCCTATGGATGTGACGCTATTAAACATGAATAGAGAAACACGCAGATCATTTAGCATATCTTGTTTATAAGAACTTAGTGACTATCTCTGTGGCTTAGAATTTCAAAATACCATCCTTATGGTGGCTTTTGCTTGTTATCTGGCGATACGATAGGCGGACGAGCCTATCGCCACACTGCGACTCATAACGAAGACTCTTGCCGTGTGGATTCTATGTTCCCAGGGGCTTGCGCCCCAAGTATTATCGGCCCTGGAACGAAAGGCGGATGAGCCTTTCGCCACACTGCGACTTGTAACGCAATCTCCTGCAGTGTGGATCCTTAACTTCCGTGTTCGTGTATACGAAAGGCGGACGAGCCTTTCGCCACACTGCGACCTATAACGCATACTCCGGCAGTGTGGATCCTTAACTTCCGTGTTCGTGTATACGAAAGGCGGACGAGCCTTTCGCCACACTGCGACTTGTAACGCAATCTCCTGCAGTGTGGATCGAACACGAAAAGCGGACGAGCTTTTCGCCACACTGCGTCCCGTAACGCATACTCCTGCAGTGTGGGACCCCATACGACCCACAACAAAACACAAAAATGCTACCTCGTTAGAGATAGCATTTTGCTTGTTTACCTGGCGATGACCTATGTTCCCAGGGGCTTGCGCCCCAAGTATTATCGGCCCTGGAGGTCTTAACTTCCGTGTTCGAGATGGGAACGGGTGGAACCCCTCCGGCATGATCACCAGATGTTGCTCGAGGTTCGAGGCGCGATGTGCGAGGTTCGAACTCGAATTGTTTTCTGAGGAAAACAAGATTAAAGAATTATCCTTTATCGCTGTTCTCTCAAAACTGCACAGAGTCTATTTTCTAGTAAAACGTCTAGTCGAACTTGCGCCACTTACCTAGTCGTTAGCAATCCCGAAGTCCTTCATCCTCAGCCTTCCGTCCTTTCGAACCTCGCGCCTCGCACTTCGAACCTCGCCTTAGGTCAAGCCCTCGACCTATTAGTACCAGTCAGCTCCACACGTCACCGCGCTTCCACACCTGGCCTATCAACCTGATCATCTTTCAGGGGTCTTACCAGCTTACGCTGTGGGAAATCTCATCTTGA
>Ga0209643_1002474_pt1 | contig 11845 bp, 6 predicted proteins | sample AutmiccBRH37_all_FD_187383 | JGI IMG/M metagenome (GOLD analysis project Ga0209643, IMG submission 187383) | Deep subsurface microbial communities from Mt. Terri, Switzerland - Autotrophic microbial communities BRH/37_all (SPAdes) (version 2) | ecosystem: Environmental > Aquatic > Deep subsurface... | reverse complement strand
GGACGGCTACGACCCCGAAATCGTCGATTCCTACGAGATCGGCCTCAAGGGTTCGCTTCTCGATCGGCGGCTCAGGCTGGCCACGGCCGTGTTCCACACCGACTATACCGGCCAGCAGATCACGACGCAGCAGGTCAATCCGGCCGGCACGGGCGTGGTCAGCTTCGTGGACAACGTCGGTTCCTCGACGATCCGGGGCTGGGAGTTCGAGGGCCAGGCCTTCCTGACCGACCGTCTGACGGCGAGCCTGTCGCTCGGCTACGTGGACGCCGAGTTCAACGAGTTCCTCGCCTATGTGCCCAATCCGGCCGCGCCGCCCGCCTTCGTCCTGGCGGACGTATCCGGTTCTCGTCAGTTCCAGAATACGCCTGAATGGACGGGCAATTTCAGCCTGACCTACGACCAGGCGCTGGGCGAGTACGGATCACTCAGGGCCATCGGCGGCGTCTCGTTCCGTTCCGAAGCCTCGATGTTCGAAACGCCGTTCCCGGAAGTCGATCAGCCGGCCTATGAACTGTACGACCTCAGCCTGATCTATACGCCGCCGGGCGATCGCTGGCGGGTGGGACTGCATGGTCGAAACCTGACGGACGAACGCTACCGGACCGGGGCCTATACATTCGCCTACACGCCTGCAGCGCCTTCCACCGTCGTCTTCGGCGACTCGGTCATAGGCTTCTACGGACCGCCCCGGACGATTTCGCTGTCGCTCGATGTCAGGTTCTGATCGATGAATGCCATTGTTTCCGGCCCGGCGGACCAGATCCGGGACATCACCTACCGGTCCGCCGACGGGCTGTTGCTGGCGGCGCGGGAGTTCGTCGGGCCACCGCACCCTGCCGGCGCCGTACTGTGTCTCCATGGGTTGACCCGAAACGGACGAGACTTCGACGAGACGGCGCGGCGCCTATCGGCCGAATGGCGGGTCATCGCACCTGATCAGCGCGGACGGGGCCGGTCCGAATACGATCCGACCCCGGCGAACTACAATCCGATGACCCAGACAGCCGACATGTGGACGCTGCTCGACACCCTGGGCGTGGACCGGGTGGTGATCATCGGAACATCCATGGGCGCGCTGATGGGCGTGCTGATGGCGAACCAGAATCCCGGGCGTATCGCCGGCCTGGTTCTGAACGACGCCGGACCCGAGGTGGATCCTAAGGGGTTGGCGCGGATCAAGGCCTATGTCGGAAACACGACCACATATCCTGACTGGGATACGGCCACGACCGCCTTGGCCGGCGTACACGGCCCGGCCTATCCCACCTACAGTCGGGAGGATTGGGAACGACTGGCGCGCGCGACCTTCGTGCCCGAGGGGGAGGGCCTGCGTCTCGACTATGATCCGGCGCTCAAGGCGGCCCTGGCCGCCGCATCGGCCCCGCCCGACATGTGGCCTCTCTTTGAACCCCTGAAGTCGATCCCCACTCTGGTGTTGCGCGGACAGCTATCCGACCTCCTGTCCGAGGCCACGGCGGATCAGATGGTGGCTCGACTGGGCGCGACGCTGATCACCGTTCCCGACAGGGGACATGCTCCCGACCTTTCCGAGCCCTCGGTGACCCCCGCGCTTGATGCCTTCCTGGCTCAGCCCCAGCTACGCCAGAGGCTGGGAGACACCGACAAGACCTAGGGCAGGGGCGACATGCGTCGGCCATCGTCGCGTGTCGTCATAGCCTTGGGTGTCGTCGATCCCCACGGTGACGACATTGAGCCAACGACTGGGACGCCACCCAATATCTCATCGCGCTCACTAATCGCCTCCACGCCACATTCTCGACTATGCATTTATTTCGCATAATATATCTTAGGCGATAAATATCAGTATCGACCAAAGTCGTCCTCACGCTTTCCGCACGGCGGCGCCACTCTGTCTCGATGAGCGCCCTTGTGGTGTGAAGAACGGTCGGAAAGACCAAGAGCTGGGAGGCTAACGTAATGACGGACAGCGCCATGGGTGCGTCGGGCGATGATGGGCGGGTCGTCGGCAAGGACGACAAGCTGGTGATCCTGGCCTCGTCGGTCGGGACCGTGATCGAATGGTACGACTTCTATCTGTACGGATCGCTCGCCGCGATCATCACCGTGCAGTTCTTCTCGGGCGTCAATGAGACGACCGGCTATATCTTCGCCCTGATGGCCTTCGCCGCCGGCTTCGCGGTGCGGCCCTTCGGCGCCATCGTGTTCGGCCGCTTGGGCGACCTTTGGGGTCGCAAGAACACCTTCCTGGTCACCATGCTGCTGATGGGGCTTTCGACCTTCGTCGTCGGCCTGTTGCCCTCCTATGCGACAATCGGCATCGCAGCGCCGATCATTCTGGTGCTGATGCGCCTGCTTCAGGGGCTGGCCCTGGGCGGCGAATATGGCGGCGCGGCGACCTATGTCGCCGAGCATGCGCCGCACGGCAAACGCGGCTTCTACACCTCCTTCATCCAGATCACCGCCACCGCCGGCCTGATGATCAGCCTGATCGTCATCCTGGGCGTGCGGACCCTGCTGGGCGAGGAAGCCTTCAACAGCTGGGGCTGGCGGATTCCCTTCCTGGTGTCGATCCTGATGCTGGGCGTCTCGCTGTGGATCCGTCTGAAACTGTCGGAAAGCCCTGCCTTCCAGCGGATGAAGGCCGAAGGCAAGGGATCCAAGACCCCGCTGAAGGACTCCTTCGGCAGGTGGCCGAACCTGAAGCTGGTGCTGCTGGCCCTGTTCGGCCTCGCCGCGGGTCAGGCCGTCGTCTGGTACACGGGTCAGTTCTACGCCATGTTCTTCCTCGAGCGAGTGCTGAAGGTCGAGCCGGCCCTGGCCCAGACCCTGACGGCCGTCGCCCTGCTGCTGGCCACGCCCTTCTTCGTCATCTGGGGGATCGTTTCGGACAAGATCGGGCGCAAGCCAGTGATCCTGGCTGGGTGCCTTATCGCCGCCCTGACCTATTTCCCGCTGTTCCATGCTCTGACGGGCGCGGCCAACCCGAGGCTGGCGGCGGCCGTGGCTTCTTCACCGGTGACGGTCTATGCCGACCCGGCCGACTGTTCGGTGCAGTTCGACCCGATCGGCAAGACCGTCTTCAACAAGAGCTGCGACCTGGCCAAATCCTACCTGGCCAAGGCCGGGGTCACCTATGACAATGTCGAGGCTCCGGCCGGAACAGTGGCCCAGGTGCGGATCGGCGACGAGACCGTGACCAGCTTCCGTGGCGATCAGATGCCCGCCGCCGACTTCGCCGCGGCCAAGAAGACCTGGGACGGCGCCCTGGGCGAGCGGCTGGTGGGGGCCGGCTATCCGGCCAAGGCCGACAGCGCCCTGGTCAACAAACCGCTCGTGGTCGGAATCCTGTTCCTGCTCGTCTTCTATGTGACCATGGTCTACGGCCCGATCGCCGCAGCCCTGGTCGAGATGTTCCCGACCAATATCCGCTACACCTCAATGTCGCTGCCCTATCATATCGGCAACGGCTGGTTCGGCGGCTTCCTGCCTACCACGGCCTTCGCCATGGTGGCGGCCAGCGGCAACATCTACCACGGCCTCTGGTACCCGATCGTCATCGCCCTCGCGACGGCTGTGATCGGCTTCCTGTTCGTCAAGGAAGGCAAGGACGTCGATATCCACGCCTGATCCTGCTTTCAGGCCGGATGAAGGGGGCGGGCCGTCTGCGGACGGTCCGCCCTTTCTCTTGTTAAACACCCCTGCCCGGCTCAGATAAGCCCATGTTCAGCCTGCTGATCCTCGGCCTAGTGGCCGGCTATATGGCGATCCTGTTCGCCGTCGCCTGGCAGCAGGAACGACCCGAGGCGCGCGCGAGGGGACGGGGGCTGGGGCCGTCGGTCTATGCCCTGTCGCTGGCCATCTACTGCACCTCCTGGACCTATTACGGCGCGGTCGGGACGGCTGCGCGGGACGGCTGGGAGTATCTGCCCATCTATATGGGGCCGATCATCGGTCTGACGGCGCTGTTTCCTCTGTGGCGCCGGATCGCCGCCGCCGCCCGACGCGAAAACGTGGGGTCGATGGCGGACTTCGTCGCCTCGCGGTACGGCAAAAGCCAGACCCTGGGCGCAGCGGTGACGGTCGTCGCCATCATGGGCTCCCTGCCCTATATCGCGCTGCAGCTGAAGTCCCTGTCGATGGCCGGCGCTCTGCTGACGGCTGGAACGCCCGTCGCCGGGTCGGAGGGGCTGACGGTCCTGGCCCTGGCCGGGGTTCTGGCCGGATTCGCCATCCTTTTCGGCGCCCGTCGTCCGGATCTGACCGAGCATAATCGCGGCCTGATCCAGGCCATTGGGCTGGAGTCCCTGGTCAAGCTGGGCGCCCTGCTGCTGGTGGCTGTCTTCGCTCTGGTCATCCTGCTGCATGACGGGTCGCCGTCCCGGATCGTCGAAGGGATGGGCGCCCTCGCCTCGCCGCCCGAAATGACGCCCCGGTTCACCGCCATCACCCTGATTTCGACCCTGGCCATCTTCTGCCTGCCACGCCAATTTCACGTGGCCTTCGTCGAGGGCGCCGAACCAAACCATGTGAAGCGGGCGCGCTGGATTTTTCCGCTCTATCTGGTCCTGACCAGCCTGGCGGTCCTGCCGCTGGTGGCGGCGGGCGCCCTGTTCGCCCCGGCGGCGAACCCGGACCTGCTGGTATTGGCGCTGCCGTTCGGGCGCGGCGAATCCCTGCTGACCGCCATCGTCTTCGTCGGCGGCTTCTCCGCCGCGACCGCCATGGTCATCGTCGAGGCCGTGGCCCTGTCCGCCATGGTGTCCAACAGCCTGATCCTGCCCTTTCTGGCGCGCGACCGCTGGCGCACGCGCGGCGACGCCTCGGACATGGCCGGTATCATTCTTCAGGTGCGACGGGGCGCCATCGTCGCCGTCCTGTTGATGGCCTGGGTCTATTATCAGGCGACCGACCAGTCGCGGGGATTGGCGGCCATGGGACTGGTCTCCTTCGCCGCCATGGCCCAACTGGCGCCCGCCCTGTTCGGCGCCGTGCTCTGGCGCGGCGGCCACGCCCATGGCGCCCTGGCGGGAATGACGGTCGGGATCGGGGTCTGGATCATCATGCTGGCCCTGCCCCAGTTGGCGCCCGACGCGCCATGGCATCCGCATGCGATGTTGGGGGTGAAGGACCCGTTGCCCCTGGGTGTTTTCGTCAGTCTGGGGCTTAATCTCGCCGCCTATGTCGGCGTGTCGCGCTTCACCCAGCCGCGGCTGATCGACAGGGTCCAGGCCCGCGCCTTCGTCGATCGCCTGGGCCCCGACTGGCTGGACACCAAGCCGACGCCCTCCGGCGCTTCCGTCGGCGACCTGCGCGCCCTGGCGGCCCGGTTCATCGGCGACGAACGCGTCGAGCGGGCCTTCAACGCCTGGGCGAAAGAGACCGACACCCGGCTGAAAGACACCGATCCGGCCGACGCCGCCCTGGCGCGGGCGGCGGAACGCATGCTGGCCGGCGCCATCGGCGCTGCATCGGCTCGTCGGGTCATCGCGGCCGCCCTGGCCGGCGGCGGACGAGCGCCGGAGGATGTCGTGCGGATGCTCGACGAGGCGTCCCAGGTGGTGCAGTTCAATCGCGAGCTGCTGCAGACCACCCTCGACAATATCGATCAGGGTGTGATCGTGGTGGACGAAGATTTGCGCGTAACAGCCTGGAATCGCCGCTATGTATCGATGTTTGATCTGCCCGTCAGCTTCGTCCATGTCGGTCTGCCGATCGCCAACATCTATCGACTGAACGCCGAACGGGGCGAAAGCCCCGACGATATCGAGGCTTGGGTCGAGCGCCGTCTGGAGGCCCTCAGCCGTCGCATCCCCCACGATCACGAACGGCTCCAGCCGGACGGCCGGGTGCTGCGATCATCCGGCGCCCCCATCCCCGGCGGCGGCTATGCGACAAGCTACACCGACATCACCGCCCTGCGCCGGGCCGCGCGTCAGTTGGAAGAAGCGAACGAAAGACTGGAGGCGCGGGTCGCAGACCGCACGGCGCGTCTGGAAGAAGCCCGGCGGGTGGCGGAGGACGCCACGGCCTCCAAGACCCGCTTCCTCGCCGCCGCCAGCCACGACCTGTTGCAACCGTTGCACGCCGCCCGGCTGTTCATCGCCGCCCTGAAGGAAGAGCCGGCCGTTTCCGGTCCGGGTGCCGAGCCGACCAGCCGTATCCTGGCCGTCAACGCCGACCGCGCCATCGACAGCGCACACCGGCTGCTGACCGCCCTGCTGAATCTGTCCAAGCTGGAAGCCGGAGGGGTCAAGGCGGCCGTGACCCGCCTGTCGCTCGACGGATTGTTCGACGAACTGAGACGGGAATATGCGCCGGTCGCCAAGGCCAAGGGACTTGAGCTGACCCTTGTTCCAAGCGGGCTCTGGGTCTCGTCCGACCGAGATCTGCTGCGGTCCATGCTGCAGAACCTGATCGCCAACGCGATCCGGTACACGGATTCCGGTCGGGTGCTGGTCGGAGCGCGGCGGCAGGGGGATACGGCGCGGCTGCTGGTATGCGACACCGGACGTGGCATCCCCGACGCGGATCAGGACATGGTCTTCGGCGAATTCGTCCGCCTTCCCGGCGCTCCGGTCGACGAGCCCGGCGCCGGCCTGGGTCTGGCCATCGTGCGGCGCCTGTCCAGTTTGCTGGACCACCCGCTCGAGCTGAACTCTCGCGTCGGGCGCGGCACGATCTTTCGTATCACCGTGCCGCGCAGCCGGCCCGTCGAGGCGGTCGAGAGTGCGCCGATACACGACGTCCGCCTGCCTCTCGCCGGACTGCGTATCCTCTGCGTGGACAATGAGCCGGTCATTCTGGACGCGCTCGACGCCCTGCTGACCCGCTGGGGCGCGCGCCCGACGCTGGTGTCCGGCGTCGAGGCCGCCATGGCCGCGTCCGGACCGTTCGATGCGGCCGTGATCGACCTTCATCTCGGCGACGGGCCGGACGGGTTCGCCGTCATCGACTGGCTGCGACCCAGGGGCGTGCGCCGTATCGCCCTTGTCACCGCCGATACGCGGGACGGTCTCAACGACCAGGCGACTGCGGCTGGAGCGGTGCTGCTGCCCAAACCGATCAAGCCTGCGGCGTTGAAAGCCTTCCTGTCAGGTTAGCCATACAAACCGTCTCCTCCCCGCTTCGCGGGGAGGAGACGGGTCAGTTCACCGGATCCATCTGTTTCGCCAGGATCACCGCCTGGGTCCGGTTATGGACCCCGAGTTTGCGGAAGACGCTGGTCAGATGCGCCTTGATGGTGGCCTCGGACACGCCCAGGTCGAAGGCGATCTGCTTGTTCAGCCGACCAGCCTTGAGCCCTTCGAGGATGCGCAGTTGCGACGGCGTCAGACTGGCCACCCGAGCCGGCAGATCGTCGTCTTCGACGTCCGGGATCTCCGGCGCCCAGCCGTCGCCCGCCAGGATGGCGGTTATGGCCTCCACCATCTGCGGCAGGGCGGTCGACTTGGGAATGAATCCGGCAGCGCCCAGGCCCAGGGCGTGGCGCACGACCGACGGCTCCTCGCTTGCCGACACGACGGCGACGGGCACGGCCGGATGTTCGGCGCGAATGGCGGCGAGCCCCGCCATGCCCTCGCTGTCCGAGAGTTTGAGGTCCAACAGCAGCAGATCGACCGGCGCTCCCGCCTGAACAAGAGCGGCGCGCGCCTCGGCCAGGCTGGCGCATTCCTCGACCTCGGAGCCCGGCGCCGACCTGTCGACGGCGGACCTCAGCGCGGCGCGAAATAACGGGTGATCGTCAGCGAGGACGATACGATCCATGGGGCTTCCTTCCCTTGCGCGGCATGCTTTTCGGCCGCGTCTGCATCAGCATGGCGCGGTTCGACTTTGGTCGAAACTAGACCAATGGCTAATGGCCGCCTACCGGGCTAGAGGAAAAGGTTCAACAGGACGCCTGCACGAGACGGGCGCGGGAGGAACCATGATGATCAAATCCAGCCTGGTGGCAGGATGCGCGGCCGCGGCCATGCTTTTCGCCCCCGGCGCCGCCCTGGCCCAAGACGCCCAGGCCGCCCTCGAAGCCAGAATCGCCCAGCTTGAAGCCGAGCTGAACGCGCTCAAATCCGAAGTCGTCGCCGCCCGCACCCAGCAGGCGGCGCAGCAACAGGACATCATCAGACTGGAGACGCGCCCCGCCGCTCCCGTCCAGCAGGCCGCGGCGCCCGCCGCACCCAGCGACGGCTTCCGCATGGGCGACCTCACGGTGAAGTTCGGCGGCTTCGTCAAGGTCGACGCCTCCGCCTCGAACTACTCCGACGGCGATCCCGTCAACGGCGACGCCCTGCGCGAATTCCATATCCCCGGCTCCATCCCGATCGGCGGCGCCGACGAGGACACGGCGACCGACTTCAATGCCCGCCAGACCCGGTTCTGGCTGACGACGGACGGCCTGATCAGCGGCCACAAGGTCTCGTCGCGACTGGAAATGGACTTCCAGACCCTGCCCGGAACGGCGGACCAGCGCACCACCAGCCCGGCCAATCCGGCCTTGCGCCGCGCCTTCGTCACCATCGACAACTGGCTGATCGGCCAGGAGTGGACCAACTTCCAGAACACCGCAGTCCTGCCCGAATCCGCCGACTTCATCGGCGCGGCCGAGGGCACGGTCTTCGCTCGTCAGGTCCAGGTTCGTTATACGCGCGGCCCATTCTCGCTCTCGGTCGAAAACCCCGAAACCACGGTCACGCCCTTCAACGGCGGTGCGCGGATCATCGCCGATGACAGCAGCCTGCCCGACTTCACCGCCCGCTACGCCGTGACTAAGCCCTGGGGCGACGTGCAGTTCGCCGGCCTGCTGCGTCAGCTGAAGTATCAAAACCCGGCGACCGACATCGATTCCACCACCACCGGCTGGGGCCTGTCCGCATCGACCAAGATCAAGGTCGGGTCGAAGGACGATATCCGCCTGATGGTGACCGGGGGCGAAGGAATCGGCCGCTATGTCGGGCTGAACTTCTCCAACGACGCCGTGCTGGACGCCTCGGGTGAACTGGATGCGATCGGCGTAGTCGCCGGCTTCGCCGCCTACCGGCATGTCTGGTCGCCCGGCTGGCGGTCCAGCCTGATCTGGTCAGCCCAGAACGTCGACAACGACACATCCATCACGGGTCTGGCGGTCAACCGCTCGGCCCAGAGCATCCACGCCAACTTGATCTGGTCGCCCGTTAAGGCGTTTGATGTGGGCGCTGAGCTGATGTTTGCCGATCGCGAAATCGAGTCCGGCGCGAGCGGCGACATGACCCGACTGATCCTGTTCGCCAAATACGGATTCTGATGATGCTGGAGACGTCTCGCGTGCCCGATTCCGATATCTACCCCGTCCCTGCAGACTTCGCCGCCAAGGCCCATATGGACCGGCGAGCCTATGAGACGGCACGGATCGCGGCGCGCGAGACGCCCGACGCCTTCTGGTCCGAACAGGCCAAACGCCTCGACTGGATCAAGGCCCCGACCCGGATCAAGGACGTCTCCTTCAGGAAGGAAGATTTCCGCATCCGCTGGTTCGAGGACGGCGTCCTGAACGTCGCCGCCAACTGTATCGACCGCCACCTGCCGCATCGGAAGGACGAGACGGCGATCATCTGGGAAGGCGACGATCCGGCGGACAGTCAGCATATCACCTACGGCCGGCTGCATGATGAAGTCTGCCGCATGGCCAATGTGCTGAAAGCCCACGGCGCCAAAAAAGGTGATCGGATCACCATCTATATGCCGATGATCCCCGAGGCGGCCTACGCCATGCTGGCCTGCGCCCGCATCGGGGCGGTCCATTCGGTCGTCTTCGGCGGCTTCTCGCCCGACAGCCTGTGCGGCCGGATCGAGGACTGCGGCTCCACTCTGGTCATCACCGCCGACGAGGGCGTGCGCGGCGGCAAGGTCGTGCCGCTGAAGGCGAATGTCGATGCGGCCCTGGAGAAGGTGAAGGTCGACACCGTCCTGGTCATCCGCCGCACCGGCGCCGAGGTGCCGATGGTGGAGGGCCGCGACGTGGACTACGCCGCCGAGGCCGCCAAGGCCTCCACTGACTGTCCGCCCGAGCCGATGAATGCGGAAGATCCATTGTTTATCCTCTACACTTCAGGTTCCACAGGAAAACCGAAGGGCGTGCTGCACACCACGGGCGGCTATCTGTTCTGGGCCGCCTGGACGCACGAGCTGACGTTCGACTATCGCCCCGGCGAGGTCTTCTGGTGCACCGCCGACGTGGGCTGGGTCACGGGCCATTCCTATCTGGTCTATGGACCTCTGGCGAACGCCGCCACCACCCTGATGTTCGAGGGCGTGCCCAACTATCCCGACGCCAGCCGGTTCTGGCAGGTGGTGGACAAGCACAAGGTCGAGGTCTTCTACACCGCGCCCACGGCACTGCGCGCCCTGATGCGCGAAGGCGACGGCCCGGTGAAGGCCACGTCGCGGAAATCCCTTCGCCTGCTCGGCACGGTCGGTGAGCCGATCAATCCCGAGGCCTGGCGCTGGTATCACGAGGTGATCGGCGACGGCCGCTGCCCCATCGTCGACACCTGGTGGCAGACCGAGACGGGCGGCCATCTGATCACCCCCCTGCCCGGCGCCACTGACCTGAAGCCCGGTTCGGCCACCCTGCCCCTGCCCGGCGTGGAGCTTCAGATCGTCGATGCTGAAGGCAATGAACTGACCGGCGCCGTCTCCGGCAATCTGTGCATCACCGACAGCTGGCCGGGCCAGATGCGCACCGTCTATGGCGACGACCAACGTTTCTTCGAGACCTATTTCTCGACCTATCCCGGACGCTATTTCACCGGCGACGGCTGCCGTCGCGACGAGGACGGCTATTACTGGATCACCGGCCGGGTCGACGACGTCATCAATGTCTCAGGCCACCGGATGGGCACGGCCGAGATCGAGAGCGCCCTGGTGCTGCACGACGATGTCGCCGAGGCGGCCGTGGTCGGCTATCCCCACGACATCAAGGGCCAGGGCATCTACGCCTATGTCACCCTGAACAAGGGGGTCGAGGCGACCGAGGACCTGCGCAAGGCCTTGGGCGTCCATGTCCGGCGCGAGATCGGCCCCATCGCCGCCCCCGACGTGATCCAGTGGGCGCCGGGCCTGCCCAAGACCCGTTCGGGCAAGATCATGCGCCGCATCCTGCGCAAGATCGCCGAGAACGAGATCGGTTCGCTGGGCGACACCTCCACCCTGGCCGATCCGTCGGTCGTCGACGATCTGGTCAAGAACCGCGCAGGCTGAACGACCGGGCCTTCAGGCTTGTACGTCGATCAAAGCGAGGCCAAAACCCGTGCAAGACGCCGGCCGATGGTCGGGCGATAATTTCTTGGGCGGAGAAGACGAGATGACGATCAGGTTTGACGGCCAGGTGGCCATCGTGACTGGCGCGGGCGGCGGTCTGGGACGGGAACACGCCCTGGCCCTGGCGGCGCGCGGAGCCAAGGTGGTGGTCAACGACCTGGGCGGCGCGCGAGACGGTTCGGGCGGATCGGCCACCGCGGCCGAGGCCGTGGTCGCCGAGATCGAGGCCGCCGGGGGCGAGGCCATGGCCAACGCCGCCTCCGTCACCGACTTCGCCGCCGTCCAGGCCATGGTCGACGCCGCCATGGCCCGATGGGGCCGGGTCGACCTGCTGGTGAACAACGCCGGCGTCCTGCGCGACCGCACCTTCGCCAAGATGGAGCTGGAAGACTTCCGCTTCGTCCTCGACGTCCACCTGATGGGGGCGGTCCACTGCACCAAGGCGGTGTGGGAGATCATGCGGGCCCAGAACTACGGCCGGATCGTCATGACCACTTCTTCGTCCGGCCTGTACGGCAACTTCGGCCAATCGAACTATGGCGCCGCCAAGATGGCTCTGGTCGGCCTG
>Ga0209643_1002473_pt1 | contig 11869 bp, 10 predicted proteins | sample AutmiccBRH37_all_FD_187383 | JGI IMG/M metagenome (GOLD analysis project Ga0209643, IMG submission 187383) | Deep subsurface microbial communities from Mt. Terri, Switzerland - Autotrophic microbial communities BRH/37_all (SPAdes) (version 2) | ecosystem: Environmental > Aquatic > Deep... | reverse complement strand
GGAGGCTGTTCAAAAAGCTCCAGATGCAAGGCGCGGCAAGGCTTCAAGCGGAGGCGTACTCCTTGTACGTTGAGCATTGAAGCCGCCGCCGCAACGCCGCAGATGGACTTTTTCAACAGCCTCCTAGAGACAGTTGCAGCAGGAGGTTATGCAGGCCGGACTTAAATCGCTCCACCTACCCATTAGCGACAATGCAGCGACCCTCAAGTGACCCAGGAGCGACCCCGGAAAAACTCTGGGCTTGCATAAAAATGCTTTGGTGCTTCAGTGCTTTAATGCTTTAATGCGTCATATACTTTCCTAAGCGACAAGAAAAGAGGCCTCCCAAAAGTTCAGTGAACTAATGAGAAGCCTCTAATCTGTAACATTATTTCCTTGCCTGCGTGGTCAAAATGTGATCGCCGCAGGTTTTTTTATGATTTCCCTTGCAATCAGGGGCTTGGGGCACTTGTTACATCATGCCGCCCATGCCGCCCATGCCACCCATTCCGCCCATTCCGCCCATGCCCATATCTTTATCCTTATCGGGCTTATCGGCCACCAGTGTTTCGGTGGTCAGAATCATAGCGGCTATGCTGGCTGCATTCTGCAGTGCAGAACGGGTAACCTTGGCCGGGTCAACAATTCCGGAGTCGATCATGTTTGAGTACTCGCCCAGCAGAGCGTTAAAGCCTATTCCGGAAGCCGAGTTGCGGACTTTTTCCACCACTACGGACCCTTCCATGCCGGCGTTATTGGCAATCTGGCGAAGCGGCTCTTCCAATGCCCGGCGGATAATGTCCACACCGGTCTTCTCATCCAGGCTGACGGTACTGACATTGTTCAGTCCCTCAATGGCCTGAACGTATGCAACACCACCACCGGATACTATACCCTCTTCAACGGCAGCCCTGGTTGCGTTCAGTGCATCCTCTATACGGAGCTTCTTCTCTTTCAGTTCAACCTCGGTGGCCGCACCCACCTGAATTACAGCCACACCGCCGGCCAGCTTGGCCAGGCGCTCCTGCAGCTTCTCACGGTCAAAGTCAGAGGTGGTTTCTTCAATCTGCCTTTTGATTTGGGTAACCCGGGCGGTGATTTTGTCCTGGCCTCCGGCTCCACCCACCACAATGGTTTCTTCCTTCTTGACCCTTACCTTGGAAGCGGTTCCCAGCATATCCACGGTGGCTTTGTCCAGCTTCAGTCCCAGCTCCTCGGTAATAACGGTGCCGTTAGTCAGGATGGCGATGTCTTCCAGCATGGCCTTACGGCGGTCACCAAATCCGGGAGCCTTGACCGCAACGCACTGGAATGTGCCGCGCAGTTTATTCAGCACCAGAGTTGCCAGGGCCTCGCCCTCAACATCCTCGGCTATAATCAGGAGCGGCTTGCCCGCCTGAACCACTTTTTCCAGAAGGGGCAACAGGTCTTGCACCGATGACACTTTCTTGTCGGTGATAAGTATATAGGGATCGCTCAGTATGGCTTCCATCTTGTCAGTGTCGGTAATCATGTAGGGAGAGATATAACCCCTGTCGAAATTCATTCCTTCAACCACTTCCAGGGTGGTGCCCATTCCCTTGGATTCTTCAACGGTAATAACTCCGTCCTTGCCGACTTTTTCCATGGCGTCGGCAATCAGTTCCCCAATGGAGGGGTCGTTGGCTGAAATAGATGCCACCTGGGCAATGGCGGACTTGCTTTCCACAGTCTTGGCAGAATTCTTGATGGCTTCTACAGCCTTTTCCACTGCCTTTTCAATGCCATGCTTGATAATCATTGGGTTTGCGCCGGCCGCTACGTTTTTCAGCCCTTCACGCACAATGGCCTGGGCCAGAACGGTGGCGGTGGTGGTGCCATCTCCGGCCACGTCATTAGTCTTGGTGGCCACTTCCTTAACCAGCTGGGCGCCCATGTTTTCAAACGGGTCGGTCAGTTCAATTTCTCTGGCAATGGTTACACCATCATTGGTAATCATGGGTGAACCAAACTTTTTTTCCAAAACAACATTACGTCCCTTGGGACCCAAAGTAACTTTTACGGCTTCCGCCAAAGCGTTGACGCCGCGCTCCAGGGCACGACGGGCATCTTCACGGAAAATTATTTCTTTACCTGCCAATTTTATTACCTCCTCTTTTCTGGGAATGACTGATTATTTTTCAATTACGCCGAGTATATCCGCCTCACGCATGATCAGATACTCCACATTGTCAATCTTGACTTCGTTGCCTGCATACTTGGAGAAAAGAACTATATCTCCCACTTTCAGGTCAATGGCCACCCTTGTCCCAGTATCCAGGAGACGGCCGGAACCCACGGCCACAACCTCGCCCTCCTGGGGCTTCTCCTTTGCGGTATCCGGAAGAACTATCCCCCCTTTGGTAATTTCCTCACTGGGAAGGGCCTTCACAACTACCCTTTCGCCTAAAGGTCTGATCACTTTAATAACCTCCTTTTATGTTGGTGCTATGTTTATTGTATTTGTTAGCACTCGACTCTGTTGAGTGCTAATACCCAAGTAATATAATATAGAACGAGAAAATCAAAAGCAACTATCTTTTACATGCAAAAATACCCGTTCCCGGGCGATTTAAGGGAATATATTAAAGTTACCTTTATTTTTCTCCTTCTATGCCAGCATTAAGCAGTTTTTTGTTTTTCATTATATTATAGAAATATTTTCCCCCCTTACTATTTCTTTTATACGGCTGCGCCGCTATTTTTTTCAGCCCATCACTCAAGATCCGCATTCCCCTCCCTTTCCGCTGAGTATTTCCAGACCGTGGGGCAAGGAATCAATAATGGCCCCCAGGCATTCTCTGACGGCCTTCTGGCTGCCGGGGAGGTTAATAATCAGGGTTCGCTTCCTTATCCCCGACACCGCCCGGCTTAACATGGCTCTGGTAGTCTTTTGAAGGCTTACTGCCCTCATAACTTCCGGAATTCCCGGCACTTCTTTTTCTATAGCCGCCCTGGTTGCTTCCGGGGTATTATCTCTGGGGGAAAAACCCGTTCCCCCGGTGGTCAGCACAAGGTCCAGGCCGTCCCTGTCCACCATCTCCACCAATGCCCCGGTAATCACATCGAGGTCATCGGGGACAACCCTGTAAACGGCCACACTCCACCCCAGGCCGGTGATTATTTCCCTTATGGCCCCGGCGCTGAGGTCCTCCCTCTCTCCGGCCGCGCCCTTGTCGCTGGCAGTCAGAATTCCAACCCTGTACATATTATTCCCCCTGCTCTGATATAGATTGGTTGCGGTTAAGAAACAGTACGGTTAAAATGGTAAAAAAAGCTGTGTTCATTTTTTTAGAATAGTCTCCCCCAATAATTGCAGTTACGGAGGAAAAAAATGAGTCTTACCAGTACCGTAAAAATTTACAGATATACCGGGCAAAGACTGGAAATATGCGAGGACACCGTGGTCCGGGAGGCGCCGGTAACTCTTTTTGTCAATGACGAGGAACTGGTTACAATGGTCTGCACCCCTGACAGCTTAGAGGAGCTGGCGGTGGGCTTTCTCTGTTCGGAAGGCCTTCTAAGCCATGAAGCCGATCTGAAAGATATAAAGATAAATATGAATGAAGGGCTCATCTGGGTGGACACAGCCAACCCGGTCCCGGCCACCCAAAACTTTCTCAAGCGATACATTACCACCTGCTGCGGGAAGGGGCGGGCCTCATTCTATTTCGTCAATGACGCCAGGGGAATGAAGCCGCTGGCGCCAGGCGGCCTTAACATCTCCATTGAAAACATTATCGCACTGTCCGCCATGCTTGAAGAAAGGGCTCAACTCTTCAGAAAGACCGGAGGCGCCCATGGGGCCGCCCTTTGCGTACCGGAAGATGTTCTGGCCTTTTATGAAGACATAGGCAGACACAATGCGGTGGACAAAATTCTGGGCCACTGCTTTCTGCGCAGAATATCCCTTTCCGACAAAGTCATTGTAATTAGCGGCCGGGTATCCTCGGAAATACTGATCAAAGTGGCCCGCATGGGCATTCCGGTGATCATATCCAGATCGGCCCCCACCGACCTGGCCCTGCAAATGGCCGATGAACTGGGCGTAACCATAGCCGGCTTCGCCCGGGGCAACAGATTAAACCTCTACACCCACCCGGAAAGGGTGGTGACTTAAAAGCCATTTTTATCGGTCAGAATTCAGAATACAGGAGTCAGAAGAAAAACCTACATGCAAAGTTTATTCTGGATTCTGGATTCCTCCCTAACTTCACTCCCGGTAATATCACTCCCACATTATCTTCCCGCAGTCCCTGAGATCATACCCCCCCAGTTTTTTTACTGCTGCTTTGAATTCCCCGGTTTTCATTACCTCCAGTATTCTGGCTATATACGGTGTTTCCATGTATTCAGCAGGTATGCACAGATCGTAGCGCTCCTCGGCCACACTTATAAAGTCCAGCCCCAGTGATCCGGCAGCAGCCCTGATACCCATTCCGGCATCCGCAGATCCGCCGGCAACGGCAGCCGCCACTGACATGTGGGTGTATTCTTCTCTCTCATAGCCCTGTATTTTTTCAGGGTCAACCCCCAGCTCCTTCAGTTTATAATCCAGGAGAACCCTTGTGCCGGCGCCCCGCTGGCGGTTTATGTAGCTGACGCCCTCCCCTGCCAGATCCTGTACTCCCTTGATGCCCCAGGGATTCCCCCGGGCCACCATTAAACCCTGATCACGGTAAACAAGATTGACCAAAACCATTTTCCTGTCCGGAAGCAGCCTCTTTATATAGGATACATTGTAGTCCCCGGTTTCCTCATCCAGAAGGTGAGTCCCGGCACAGTGGGCCTCGCCCCTTTTAAGGGCGTTCAGGCCCCCCAGGCTGCCCACATGGGCCGAGGAAAGGCTGGCCCCAGGGTAGGCCACCCTGAGGAAATTGGCCAGAACATCCAGGGCAATGTCATGGCTTCCTATGACAACCGCGGTTTCTTTTACCTCTTCCAGGGGCCGCAGGAGTTCAACAGAAACTGTCTGTCCGGCATTAAACCCCTCTGACAGCCGGGGAACCCTTAAAATACCGTCTGCCCTGATTAATGACATGATTACCCCGGCCCCCCTGGAAATAGGGGTGGCGATAACCTTTTGGCCCACCTGTCCCAGCTTTACCCTTACAAACTCCTCCACTCCCAGGGATGAAACAATTTTTCTGGACGCCAGGGCATCCATGTGCGGGCGGGAAGGAGCCACTGATCCCAGCATACCGTAAATAATCGGGCGTACAAACAGCTCCATGCACAATACCGCCGATACCGGATATCCCGGCACTCCCACCACCGGCTTGCCGGCGATGATTCCCAGTATCACAGGTTTCCCCGGCTTTATGGCCACCCCGTGGGTGTGAACGGAGCCCAGTTCGCCAATTATCTCAGCGGTAAAATCTTCCCTCCCGGCTGAAGACCCGGCGTTTACCAGAACAATGTCATTTTGTTCAACGGCCTTCCCGATCAGGTCCTTTAATAAATCATACTTATCGACCGCTATATCAAACCTTACCGGCCGGCCGCCCCACTCTTCCACCAGGGAGGCAAACACACGGGTGTTGTATTCAATAATATCTCCGGGCCTCAATTCCGATCCCGGCTGCACCAGCTCGGTACCGGTGGGTAAAAGAGCCACCCTGGGGCTGGGGTGAACATAAATCTCGGTTATCCCTCCGGCCAGCAGACCGCCTATATCAATGGGGCGGATACGATGATTGGCCGGAACAATCATCTCCGTGGCCACTATATCCTCGCCTATCACCCTTACATGCTGCCAGGGAGCCGCGGCCGAGATTATCTCGAAGACATCTTCAGCGGTGAAATGAACATCCTCAATCATAATTACAGAATCACAGCCCTCCGGCAGTGGATCGCCGGTATCCACCACCATGGCCGTCTCACCCAGGCGGATAGTTTTTGGTGTTTTTTCAGAAGCCCCGAAGGTATCCGCCGACCGGACGGCAATACCGTCCATGGCGCTGGCATGGTAGTGGGGGGAAGAATTGGCGGCAAAAACAGGAGCCGAGGTCACCCTGCCCGCCGCTTTCTCCACCGGTATTTTTTCCGATCTCCCGGGCCTAAGGGCGCCCTGGGATCTCAACATTTCCATATAACCCTGCAAAGACTCTTCCAGTGGGCGGTCAGACAGGTAAATATCCCTTTTCACTGCTAACACCTCAGTATTATATTAGTTTTATCCTTACCATATCCCCAGCCTCTATTCCTTCCAGGGAATGGGGGATTCTGGCCAAACCGTCGGCATTTGCCATGGTGGCTATGAGCCCCGACTTGCCCAGAACGGGATCGGCCAATACCTTCCCGTCCTGATGGCGCAAGGACACCCTTACGAAATCCTCCCGCCCGGCCGCTGATCGTAAATTACGGGTAATTGCAGCGGTAACCGGAAAATCCTTCAGGAATTCATCCTCACTGTCGGGATACCTGCCCAGCCTGATCAGTGGTTCCACCATGAGAATAAATACCACCATGGCCGATACCGGGTGGCCGGGAAGTCCGAATACAGGCTTCCCGGCCACCACTGCGCCGATGGTGGGCTTTCCCGGTTTTACCGATATGCCGTGAAAAAGGATCCCGGGATTACCCAAGGACTCTATCACTCTGGCCGAAACATCCCTGGTGCCCACCGAGCTGCCTCCGGATAGTATTATAACGTCGGATTCAGTTATTACCGACTCCATTGCTTCCTTTAGCCGGCGGTAGTCGTCACCTATTATTCCGCATAACCGGGGTGCGGCCCCGACCCGGGCGGCCATACCGAACAGGCTGTAGCTGTTAATATCTCTGACCTGCCCCGGGCCCGGTGTTTTTTCAGCATCCACCACCTCATCGCCGGTGGAAATTATGGCAATACTCAAGGGATCTTCAACCTTCACGGAAGTTATTCCGGCCGCCGCCAGGGCACCCATCTCCTGGGGGCGGATAACCCTTCCCCGGGCTACTGTCAGCTCACCTGTTGAAATATCCTCACCCCGCCGGACAATATTCTCCCCCGGCGCCACCGGCCTAGTGACACCTATGGTTCTCTGGTCCAGTTCCTCTGTATACTCCACCATAACCACGGCGTCACACCCCTGAGGCAGCATGCCCCCGGTGGGAATGCGCCACGCCTTTCCAGGTCCGGCAGCCCCAAAGACATCCTTTCCCATAAACACCTCGCCGGCTATGTCCAGGTATGCGGGAAGACTTTCAGATGCGCCGAAGGTATCCCTGGCCCTGACGGCAAATCCATCCATGGTGGAACGGTTAAAACCGGGCACATCGTCTGCCGACAAGGTATCTTCAAAAAGCCTGTACCCCAACGAATCTCTAAGGGGCACGGTTTTGCTCCTCCTTGGAATAATCATGTGCCGGGCTATCTCACGGCAGGATTCAAGCACTGTAAGGGCTTTAAACAGCTCCAAGACACACCAATACCTTTCATTTAAAACATCCCAGCTCACAGGAGTGTATTTTAATTTTCAACTGATTACAGGCCTCACCTATTTCCCCGGGCGTCACCCCGAGGTCCCCGGCCAGCTTTCTGGCCACCGTGCAGGAAAGCCTGCCATCTTTTACCGACTTTAAAACCGCCTGGATAATTTTTTCGTCCACCGTAACCGACATGCATATTCCTCCTTATAAAATGGGTTTTATAACATTATTTTCATTTCGGCACACCCTATGCATTTATTTCCTTCGCCAGAAAAAACCAATATCCTTTTCGAACAGCAAACAGTTATCTTTCCGGTGAACGGTTTTATCATTCCCCAAGTGAAGCCTCCCGCACCCGCACCGGCGCAAGGAGAAAAAATCGCAGGCAAAAACCTGCGATTTTTTGTTGACAAGTTATAGAAGTTGTTTATTTATAATTTACACGGGTTTGTCATCAACCTGTCGCAGAAAAGCTTGCGACAGGTTTTGCGGAAAAAATATCAACCCTTCTGCTTCTTGATCTCCTCGTCCCGCAGGAACCTTCTGAGCACCTTGCCCACCGCAGTCTTGGGAAGTTCCTTCCGGAACTCCACCGCCCTGGGAACCTTGTAGGCGGCCAGCTTGTTCTTGCAGTAGCTGATAATCTCTTCCTCGGTGGCCTGCTCACCCTCTTTGAGAACCACAAAGGCCTTCACCGTTTCCCCGCGGTAAGCGTCGGGAACCCCGGCCACCACGGCCTCCAACACCTTGGGATGTTCGAACAGAACCTCCTCAACATCCCGCGGGTAGACGTTGAAGCCACCGGCAATAATCATATCCTTTTTGCGGTCCACAATGAAGAAATAGCCGTCCTCGTCCATCCTGGCAATGTCTCCGGTGTATATCCATCCGTCCTTAAGAGTTTTGCCGGTTTCCTCGGGCATGTTCCAGTAGCCCTTCATAACCTGGGGTCCGGAGATGCATAGCTCTCCCACCTCACCAGGCAAAAGTGTTTTTTCCCCGGTCTCCAGATCCACTATTTTACACAGCGTATCGGAAACAGGCAGCCCAATGCTTCCCACCTTTCTAACCCCTATCATGGGGTTGCAGTGGGATACCGGTGAGGTTTCAGAAAGGCCGAAGCCTTCCACCAGACATCCTCCGGTCAGCTCCTCAAACCTCTGGGCCACCTCCACCGGGAGCGGGGCAGAACCGCTGATGCAGTATTTTATTGATTTAACGTTAATCCTGTCTATATCCGGGTAGTTGACCACGCCTATGTACATGGTGGGCACACCCGGGAAAAGAGTGGGCTGGTATTTATCTATGGCCTGCATCACGCCTTCCAGGTCAAACCTGGGCAAAACTATCAGGGTGGCGGCGTTGGCAATGCCAAAGTTGATGCAGGTGGTCATTCCGTACGCATGAAAGAAAGGCAGCACACAGAGAACCTTTTCTTCCCCGTATTGGCAGCCCTTGAACCACTCGGTCACCTGCAGGGCGTTGGTAACAATATTCCGGTGTGTGAGCATGGCGCCCTTGGAGACCCCGGTGGTGCCGCCGGTGTACTGTAAAACGGCCAGGTCATTGCAGGCGTCTATGCTGACAGTGGGAGGATGGGCAGGTGTGGAGGCCAGAAGGCTCTCCACCTTCAGCACATCTTCCCCAGCCACATCCAGTGCCGGTCCAAGGCTGAAAAGCAAAACCTTCTCCAGGGGGGTGACCTCTCTGACATTTTTTATACGGGGGTAGAACTGGTCGTAGGCGATCATAACCTTTGCCCCCGAGTCGTTCAGTATATGATCCAATTCCCTTTCCACGTACATGGGGTTGACCTGGACCACCACCGCCCCTATTTTTTGAATTGCAAAAAAGGCCACTATGTACTGGGGGCAGTTGGGAGTCATCAGCGCCACCCGGTCGCCCTTTTTAACTCCCAGGTCATTAAGGAATGTGGCGGCTTTATAAACCATTCCCAGTACCGTCTGATAGGAAAGCTCAATTCCTGAAAACGCTATGGCCGTACGATCAGGCATCTGCCCGGCGGCCTTTTCCAGAAGATCCGGCATGGTCACATCCGGATAATCCAGTGCTGGACGGACCCCCTCGGGATATTTCTTTAGCCAGTACCTTTCATCTACCGCTGTCATGGTCGACAACCCCCTTATTGATTTTGATTGATTAATCATTCATAGCAACTCAGTACTTTGTAAAAATTTAAAATATGCGTACTTTCTGTCACATGAAACTGGATTATTTATTCCACATGAAATATGAATATACCTTCATTTTTTGTAAATTTTCATAATACAATTGGTCCGTCCAAACTGGCTCATGGCTTTTTCAGGTTATACCGGGACTCCAGAAAGTCCGCAACCCGGCCTGCCTCTTCCAGCCCAAAGACGGGAACACCCACATCCCAGCCGGTGTCGCTGACTATGGCAATAAGATCCGCCCGATCAGAAATGAGTTTATTTGAGTGGATCATACGGTTAACCTCAATCTTTGGTTTGCTACCCCTTTTGTACCCCTCGGTGAGGATAATATCCACATCCCCCAGAATGCCTGCCAGGTGGTCCAACTCCATTTCCCCTTCCACCCTTCTGAAAAGGGCCACCTTTCCGGGGGTGGAAATGACCACGGCATCGGCCCCGGCCCTGGAATGCCGCCAGGTGTCCTTTCCAGGCCTGTCTATTTCAATATCGTGAACGTGGTGCTTTATTACACCTATCCGCAGATTTCTGACTTTCATCTCGGCAATAAGTTTTTCTAAAAAAGTGGTTTTTCCCGCACCGGACTCCCCCACCACAGATACAACTGGAACGGATTTCATTTATCAACACTCCCCTTTTATTTTCCGGACCATTTTATTATAATATCACAAGACGGCATCTCAAAATAAAAGGATGTATAGCATGAAAATTTCCGGCATAATACTGGCTGGGGGAAAAAGCAGCCGAATGGGAAAGAACAAGGCTCTGCTTGAAATTGACGGCCTGACACTTATCGAAAGGGTGGCCGCCATAATGTCCGGGGTGTGTTCTGAAATAATAATAGCGGGTGACAGTTCCGGAACACTGAATAAGACGGGCTACCGGTCAGTCCCGGACATCTATCCCGGATGCGGCCCCCTTTCCGGAATTCACGCCGGTCTATCGGCGGCACGAAATCAGTACAGCTTCATCATAGCCTGCGACATGCCTTTTGTAGATGAAAAACTGATGAGGAAAATTATTGACCAGGCGGAAGACAGCTATGAGGCGGTGATTCTGAAGACCGGGAAATTTTATGAACCTCTTTTTTCTCTGTACGGCAAGGGCTACGTGCGGGCGGCTGAAGCCTCCATAGAAAAGGGGGTATACAAGGTTACGGCCTCGTTATCCCTGGTAAGGTGGAAAACAGTGTCTGTGGATGTTGATGAAATGCCGGATCTGGGAAAATGCCTGCTTAATATAAATACACCGGGTGAGTATGAGAAAGCTAGAAAAATAAAGTAGTCAGCGATGAAAAACGCCCTGACGGGCGTTGCCGTCTTGCAGACGGCGGAATTCAGAAGCCAGGAGCCAGAATAGTGACAGGCTGCCTTAAAAGCGACCCTCAAGAGACTCCACAGCGACATGCAGTGAGGGGGAGTGATTTAAGTCCGTGCGGAATGTACCGGAGGCTGCTACTGTCTCTTAACGACCGAGCCTACGAATTTGGAGGTTAGATGTTGGAAGTTGGATTAAGCTAGAAATGGCTCTGAGGTCATTTCCTACAAATTTTCCAACCTCTAACCTCTGGCCTCCGACCTCCGAAACGGTCGGCAGTCCGTTGGCGGCCTTAACGGTGCTGCCCGAGGCCGAAGTGCGGGCTGTGATCCCGCTCATGGGATCTTTGGGTCAATTAACAGGCTATTATTTGGAAATGATATGCCCGGCTCTTGAAAAGAGCCGGGCAAGGGAATCACTTTCCTTTAGTCATCCTCTTCGTCCTTATCCTTATCCTCATCCTCGTCCATTAGATCCTCTTCCTGCAGATCCTTGTTTTTATCCTGATGTTTTTCGTGTTCTTTCAGTTTTATGGTGACGTAATGGGATGCCCCGTCGTCCAGCAGTATCCTCAGCCGCCAGGTTCCGGCGGTCAGATCCTTTGTCTTGAGGTTGAAAATGTTTTTATGGCTTTTCTTCGCATTTCTGAAGAGATTGCCTTTATTGGCTTTGCCGGAAGGCGTTGCTTCCATCTCGTTCCCTGGAACCCCGTTTTCCATCCTGGACAGGTATAATTTGGCGGTGGCGTTGGGAACAAAGTTTTCATTGGTGTCTTTTAGGCGGAATTTAACCGGTATGGACCTTCCCAGCCGGAATACGCTGGTCCCGTCCTCTCTGATGGGCTTTAACACTCCGCTGAAGATATAGCGGGAGTTGACTGTGACGTCGCATACGGCGGTATAGCCTCCGTCTGCGGCGCTGGCGGTGACGGTGGTGTTTCCTGCGGCCAG
>Ga0209643_1002471_pt1 | contig 11878 bp, 11 predicted proteins | sample AutmiccBRH37_all_FD_187383 | JGI IMG/M metagenome (GOLD analysis project Ga0209643, IMG submission 187383) | Deep subsurface microbial communities from Mt. Terri, Switzerland - Autotrophic microbial communities BRH/37_all (SPAdes) (version 2) | ecosystem: Environmental > Aquatic > Deep... | reverse complement strand
AAGATGATCAGAACTTCTTAATCGGAGAGACCGCAAATATTAAAGTCATTCTATTCGATGAAGATGACGACTTATTCTCCGGAAGTGTCACTGCCTATATCTCGGGTCCTGATGGGGAGATCCTCGGGTACTATTCCGTAGGCGGGGGCGGTGGATATTATACTGTGAGCAATGTTATTCTGGATTATGAAGGTGATTATGGAATTCATATCAGAGACAGTGAATTTAATTATGCCAGTGGGACAATTACAGTTACCAAACCGCTCATCAGCATTGCAGGTGATTTGGCACAAAATAGAAAAACTGAACTTAGAGGAAAGCTAACAGATGTGGATGGTAAGGCACTCCCTAGAAAATCGATTACCGTTGATGGGACAGATGTTGGCTTGGAGAATTCCCAGAATTACACTACGTCTTATGATGGAACATTTTCATTCTGGATTACGCCTTCTGAAGAGGGGGATTTAAAGATACTATTTTCTGGTCATGAGATCGGAGCATTGAGAGTAGGCCCTCCCTATTCCCAAGGTGGGAGAATCGGTGGGGGGGCTCGGAACAACGTAGAGCTTTCTGTCAGTGTTGCCCAGGAAGGATGGACGTCAGCCGATACTGTTATCCTTACTCGGGATGACAACTTGGCGGATGCTTTATCCTCGGTCCCTTTATCCAGAATGCACAATGCACCTATACTCATGACCCCTTCAGACCGTTTAGATGATCAAATCTCGTATGAAATTAGAAATCTTGAGGTTATGAACGTAATAATCATCGGTGGAGAAGGCGCAATATCCAAAAGTATTGAAACTGATCTGAGAAACAGTGGATATTCGGTTGAGCGGATCGCAGGAGCTGATCGCTATGAAACTGCCGCGAAAATAGCCTCCAAGTTCCCTTCAACTAAAACGGTCTACCTTGCCTATGGCTACGGAGAACCTGATGCCTTGGCAGCCAGTTCCTTTGCTGCCCTGAATTCCATTCCTATTTTGCTTACAGACAAGACAGGGATTCCGGAAGTGACCCGGACTCAACTGCAAAGACTGAACCCCACAGAGGTTATGCTTCTCGGAGGAAACGGTGTAATCGATCCTAAAGTTGAAAACGATCTAAAGAAGAACTATCTGGTAGAACGCTGGGCAGGAGCAGATCGATACGAAACAGAGTGGGCAATTCTAAGAAATCTCTTTACCGATCAGTCCAAGCTCTACTTTAGCTCGGCCCTTGTGTCCGCCAGAGACGTCTCGTCAGGCAAACCTTATGGTGATGCCCTTCTAGCCGCATCCTTAGCAGCCAAAAACGATGCAATCGCTATCAATATTCCTCCAAACTATTTGCCCAAAGCAATAGAATACTTCTTAACATATAACCGAGGCTACATCTCAGAAGCCAGAATCATCGGCAATACCTCAGCCATCAGCTCAATTCTAGAGAAACAAATCGAAAAGCTACTAACCCGCTAGTAAAGTTATAAAGTCATAAAGTTAGGGACGGTTCTTTACTTTATAAAATAACCTCCCATAGTAGTGACTTTCTTCTACCATGGGAGGTCAATAGTATCTGCCCAAAATAAGGTTAAGAAAATTTATTTGCTTCTATAGATCCGATACGAAATATAAGAAATATAACAAAGAAGAGCGATAGAAATTACTAAGAAAAGAATTTGAAATAAAGAATCAAGTAATGATTTGCCTAGACTTCCTTGAACTTCATAATACAAACTATATACATTCATAAGTAGTTAACCCTTCCTGATTTACTGCGTTAATAGCTTAGAAGTTTTATTATTACTATTCTAAACTATAATTACATAGTATTCCATTACATATCAATATATATATTTTATCGATGTAAAACCTCTTGACGATTTTGTAATCTTTGTTACGTTCAACAACGGGGAAAAAAAATGTTTGATGTAAAGCCTTACTTTAAATTTGATTTATTTAAAGAGTTGCAGAATCAAAATCTTTTTAATAAGGTGTACGTTGCAGGTCTATCGGTAGAATGGCCGAACGGTATTGATATCTGTCCAGATGAGCTTTACTATGACAGTCTGCCAGTTCCTAACGGGGTCTAACTCGATATTTACGCACCTTACTTGTTATATTCTAGGCACTTGTGGGGAACCCTACCCTCTAGAGTACACAATGAAGGAGGTTCTCCCTATGCTATGTGCCGAAGTATCCGTTTATCCTTTGAAGACCAATAATGCTACGCAGATCATCGATGGTGCGATCCAGAGCCTGACCCAAGAAAACCTAAAGTCCAAAGTAGGATCAATCAGTACCCATATCGATGGTAATGATGATCAGGTATGGGCCGGAATAAGAAAGGCTTTTGATGAAGCCCAAAAAGCTGGTGAAGTGAGTATGGTGATTTCGATTTCCAATGCGATTCACTAAGATATTTTAATAATTGAATTGTGTAAATTGACTAGAACCAATTAGTTCTTTATTTACGGGATTAGTTGGTTCTGTTTGTATTTTTTGCTTCCTTTTTCTTACTTGAGTTATGCACAGATTTAGGAAAAAAGGAAAATATTTAAAAGGAGGTCAATAGATACTCGGCATATATTGAAGGCATAATAACAATATGGATTAGATATAAAAAAGTAGGAGAAGGAGATTAGGGTGAATATAGAGAGCATCTTGACCTTTTTAAAAGAAATAGGTTCGGCTGGATTATTTCTTGCAATGTTTATTGAAGGTTCTTCCTTACCATTTCCAGGAGTACTTGTTGTTCTTTCCTATGGATATGCTATGAATCCATCCATGACCCAATTAATTTATATAAGTATCATTATGAGTATTATTTATACTCTGGCAAGTTTTATTCCCTATATGGTAGGGTCAAAATCTGAACAAGTGATTCGTAAAAAATTCGAGAGAAGATTATGTAAAGCTCAAACTTGGTTTATGCACTATGGAATGTGGAGTATCAGTCTGTCCAGACCATTTTCCGTAGGGAATTATATCTCCTATGTTGCCGGCATGAGTAAGGTGCCTAAAGTTAAATATTTTATGTATACTTTCCTGGGAATTCTTCCTTGGTCATTTGTTACGCTGTTACTCGGAAGTGAAATAAGGTGGATATTTAAAGGGATGGGTTAGTAAAGTCAGGGACGGTTCTTTACTTTACTGCCTACTACTCCACTTCAAACAATGATCAATAAATGACTTCTCAATATTCCCAAGCTTAACATGCTTTGCTATGGCTAAAGAAGTGGTGTGCTGCACTGGGGGATCTAAAGGTATAGTCACAATATGCGGTAAATTGGTAACTTGCTTGGACGGTAAAAGAGAAATCCCCAAGCGTTCGGAAACCAGACCTATTACGGTATCGATATGAGAGCTTCTATATGTAATATTGGGAGAGAACCCCGCTTCGTCGCAGGCCTTCAACGCGATTGAATATACTGTGGTTGAATTAAGCATAATATAGGATTCCTGGGACGCTTCGTTTAAACTTATGAAGCGTCTTTTGGCAAATGGATGCAGTTCGTCGACGACCATCATGATCTCATCTTCAATCAAGGGGAATGTGTCTATTACTTTTTCATATTCTCTGTCTAATGGCGGGGAAAGTATAGCCACATCTACCTGTGACCGCTGAAGCATTTCAATAAGCTCAGTGGTATTTCTTTCTTTAAATTTGATATTGATTCCAGGGTAATGTCGTTGGAAATCAGCTATGGCTGTCGTAAATCCCAAGCGGCCTACCACAGCTATACAACCGAGGTTTAAGGTTCCATTCTCCATGTCCTTATGTTCCCTCATCCCAGACTTCAAATCTTCAAACTCTGCCAACACCCGACGGGCATGTTTCACAAATGTATCTCCAGCTGGAGTTAATTCTACTTTATGAGATGAGCGTTTGAATAGTTGGACACCCAGGGTGTTTTCCACTGTTTTAATATGTTTAGAAATAGCAGACTGGGATGTCGAAACTTCATAGGCTGCCTCTGTAAAATGTTGATGCTTGGCAACAGAGAGGACGCTTGCCAGGTGCTCAATGTTCATAATCCACCTCTATCATTCCTTTTTGGAATCATTGTACACCAAAACAAAATTGCCCGCACTAAATAATTGAATTATATTCAGAATATAATGAAAAAAGATTTAGGAGGGCTAACATGAACGGAAAAATTTGTTTGGAAAATCACTTTGCGATTCCTGATACGGTCGAATTCTCCAGGCGGTTTTGCTTTCCGGAAACTTGGGATGAACTCAAACAACGGCTAGTGGATATCCAAAAGCAGCGGCTGGAGGTGATGGACAAGAATGGTGTCGAAGTCATGGTTATCTCGTTAAATGCCCCGGCGATTCAAGCTATTCCTGATCGCAAGGTTGCGATTGATATATCCCAGCGGGCCAACGACATACTGGCAGAAGAGATTGCTAAAAACCCGAAACGGTTTGCAGGCTTTGCAGCTCTTCCAATGCAGGACCCAGATGTGGCGATAGCCGAGCTGCAGCGTACAGTTAAAGACTACGGTTTCAAAGGTGCTCTTGTAAATGGTTTTACCCAAGTAGATGTTGAAGATAGCATTGTCTATTATGACTTACCTCAATATCGGCCATTTTGGGCGGAGGTTGAAAAACTTGATGTGCCATTTTATCTTCACCCCCGCTGTCCAGCTGATAGTCAGCAGAGAGCCTATGAAGGCCATCCTTGGCTGCTTGGATCCTCTTGGGGATTCTCGGTTGAAACCGCAATTCATACTCTTCGGCTAATGGGCAGTGGCCTCTTCGATGAGCACCCAAATCTTACTCTCATCCTTGGACACCTTGGAGAAATGCTGCCTTCTAATATCTGGAGAACTTCGCATCGGATAACCAAAGAACCAGGACCAAAGTCCAAGCTTCCGTTCAGCGATTACCTCCAAAACAACTTCTATGTAACAACCAGCGGTAATTTCCGGATGGCACCTTTGATGAACGCGATGATGGAATTGGGCTCCGACCGCATTATGTTCTCATCTGACTATCCATTCGAGCAAGTCCCCCAAGCCGCAAATTGGTTCGACTCCATCGAAATAGGCGAGAACGAACGCCGCAAAATCGGCCGCCTCAATGCTAAAAAACTGTTCAAGCTCGATTTCCTCGACTAAAGCTAACAAAGTTACAAAGTCAGTACAAAGTCAGGGACGGTTCTTTACTTTACAAAAGTAAACGAGAGTCAATTCTCCTTTTGGAGAATTGACTCTTTTTGCTCTATAGCAAATCTATGTATTCATATGCTATGGAAAATGTCCTAATTGGTAATTATTGTTACTAAATAGCTTATGTGATAAAATATCAATGAGGAAAGTTCCTGGTCACATATATATTTAGTTGTGATGAGAGGATAATATCATGAAGTATTCAGAGGTTTCTTATAATATTATCGAATATCTTTTTAAAGAACTGGAACCATATGCAATCTTGCTTTTTGGTTCGATTTGCTATGGGTCTTTCCGGAAAGACAGCGATGTGGACATTGCCTTCCTAAGTGAGAAAGAAGTTTCAGAATACGATCTTTTTATTAGATCTCAATACTTAGCTGAAAAAATAGGAAGAGAAATAGATCTGGTTGATTTGAAAAAGGCTTCGACTGTATTAAAAGCTCAAATTATCGGAAGGGGTATGGCGATTTATATTGGGAATGAAACCAAGTTCGCTGAATTTCAAATACGTGCCTTAAAAGAATATGGCAACCTGAATGATGAGAGAGCGCAAGTTTTTGATTCTATTGCAAGACGGGGGCGGGTATATGGCTGACGACATTATTTTTAATAAGGTTGCTATAATCGAACGGTGTTTGAAACGTATTAACGAAGAATACAATGGGGATTCCACCAATTTAAGAATTCTAACTAAGCAGGATTCTATTGTTCTTAATATCCAGCGGGCTTGTGAAGCAAGTATAGATCTAGCAATGCATATGGTTGCGGTAAAGGGATTGGGGATTCCACAAAATAGTCGGGATGCTTTCGATATGTTGGTTGCTCATTCTCTGTTGGAAGAAAATTTAGCTGTCCGGCTGAAGGCAATGGTCGGCTTTCGCAATATCGCCGTTCATAACTATCAAGAGCTTAACATATCAGTAATTGAACAAATTATTAAAAGTAATCTTCGGGATTTGCTATATTTTGCTCAAGTGACATTGAAGAATGTGAACACCTGATTCGACTCAGCAGTGGGGAACTACTAATGAGCCGTATCCAGCCCCCTAAGGGGAGCTGGATACGGCTCTGCTTTTTAAGCTAGAGGCGGGTCAAAGAGGTCGTTTGTGACTGTGTCGACAATCTTGATGTCACGTTTGCCTGTGAGGTTACCACCCGATGTGGTGAAGATGTCTTTGGATATTACCAGGTCCATGACTGTCTCAATCTCTGCCGCTGTCAAGGCTTCCTTGGGTTCTGGCAGGGTGATTGTGAAAGAGCTGCCAGCGGTGGTATCGAAGACCAGGCGTAGATTTTTTGTTGTAGTTATCGCCATCTTATCCAATCCTTTCTCTGATATTACTTAAAGATTCTTAAAGATTAGCTTTGGATTATGCTTCATCTACGAGTTCACTGCGGTCATCTCTGCGAACTTCTAGGAGTGGATAATCTAGTAGGTTGAAGAGAGCGGTGGCGACGTCATAGATATCCTGATCGTTTGCAGTGGTCTTGATACCTGCAAGGCTTCTCTGCCGGGTAATGGGTGCGCCGGTATCGGATACACCCACCTGATACTGGGCTACCAGAATACTCCCAATAGGGGTTGACACTACAGCCATATGGTGGTACCTCCTTGTTGTATTCTGACAGACGTCGAGTTCAAAACCCAAAAACGCTTGTCCATATAATATATTCATAAGGGTTATAGAGGTTACAGACATTCATAAAAATAATCCAAGCATATTACAACGTTTTTACTGGATATTTGAGGCGCGTGATGAGCGTGTAATGCTCAAATATCCCATTTATTAAATTTTTATTAATTCTAATCTCTGAGCATTGACGCCATATTCAAACGGAGATAAGATTAGTAATGGATTCGACTGACTGGTCGGTTTTAATAGAATATTGTGAATCTTTTGGTACATAAGGAATAAGATTTAAAAGACATTAGAAAGAGTAGTGGAGGATTGAAGAGATGGGCCTGAAAGACAAATTTGGTAGTTTGAAGCAAATGAGCAGACGGAGGAAGATCGTCATCGGAGTAATAACCTTATTGGTTCTGCTCTTGGTAAGCAGGATAATTGGTTCACTATCTGGTGGAGAGGAAGCGGTGATACAGCGCCAATATATCCCTGTGAGTGCCCAGACCGTGACCAAAGATAGTATCTCAACGAACATAATTCTAAGTGGGAAGGTATATGCGGATAAAGAAGCCGCAGTCCTAGCAAAGACCCCGGGCAGGGTAGTGTCCATGGCTGTCAAGGTAGGGGATGTGGTACAGAAGGATCAAGTTCTCTTCAGTTTGGATAAATCGGATATGCAGGCTTCATATAATCAAGCTGTAGCAGGCTTTAAAATGGCTGAAGCCAATTACAAGGTAAATAAGGATAAACTGGATAATGCTAAGGTTCAGTTAGAAAGATATAAACAACTCTATGAGGCCGGAGCAATCTCCAAGGCTGAACTGGAGCAGTTCGAACTACAGGCTTCGGATGCCTCTATCATGACGCTGGAGGCTCAGTTTGAACAGGCTAGGGCACAGTATGATGCTGCGGCTAAGTCTTATAATGATCTTGATGTTAAATCTCCTATAGATGGAATCGTGACTTCCTTGGGTGTGAGGGTAGGAGATATGGCAACCAACGCTGCTCCAGTGGCGACGGTGGTGGATATGGATAATGTCTATGTAGAAGTAAGTGTTAGTGAGAAAGTTATCAACAGCATAGATAGCAGTCGGGAAGTTCAGGTCGAGATCGCTTCGGCTTTCAGTGGTTCGGTTAAGGGGAAGATAGATGGACTGAGTCTGGCTGCCGATGCCCGTACGGGTAAATATACTCTGAAGATTAATATCCCTAATGAAGAACATCTGATTAAGGCCGGAATGTTCGCTAAAGTCGTCCTCGATACTGCCACCAAAGATGATGTTGTGGTCGTTCCAGCTGATGCGGTGGTCTACCGTTCAGGCAAGTATGTGGCTTATGTTACAGAGGATGATAAAGTGGTGGAACGCGAAGTAGTCACGGGATTAGACAATGGGCAGCAGATAGAGATAGAAAGTGGTCTGGAGGCAGGAGATATTCTAATAGTTAAGGGTATGAGCTTTATGAAGGAAGATTCTGAGATAAAGATTATTGAACTTGATGGCATCCCTTATGTTCAGGAAGATGAGATAGATACTGAAGCTGATGGGACTACTGAAGGCGATGAGGCCGAAGGAGGCGCGAAACAGTGAAACTCTCTGAATTAGCTGTAAAGCGTCCAGTAACAGTATTGATGATGGTTTTCATCATCTTGATTATGGGGTTCGTTTCTTTTACTAAGATACCTTTGGATCTTATGCCGGAGATAGAGATTCCAATAGCAGTTGTGAGTGCTTCCTACCAAGGTGTTGGACCACAGGAGATAGAGAAGCTCTTAACTCAACCTCTGGAGGAGGCAGTTGGAACTACTGCTAATATTGATACGCTGCAATCCATATCCAGGGAAGGCAGTAGTATGATTATCGCTCAATTCGCTTTTGGGACGGATATGAATGATGCTGCCCTGGAACTCAGGGAGAAGATAGATATGATAAGGGGTGGCCTGCCTAGTGACGCAGGTGATCCCATGGTCTTCAAATTTGACCCTACAGCGATGCCTATTTTAATGCTTTCCTTTTCTTCGGAAACATTAAGCCTTTCCGAACTGCAGGTCTTAGCCGAAGATACGATTAAGCCTAGATTGGAAAGAGCCGAAGGTGTGGTCTCGGTAGAGATTCTTGGTGGAACCAAGGATATAGTGGAAATCAGGGCAAGCAGTGAAAGACTGCAGGGCTATGGTATCAGCATGGATTACCTGGCTAATATCCTGAAATCTGAGAATATGAGTATGCCCGGAGGTAGTGTACAGCAAGGGGAACAGGAGCTTACGGTTAAAACCAGCGGAGAATTTAAGTCTCTGGAAGAGATCCAGCAGTTACTTATTCCGCTGCCGAGTGGGACGACTGTTCAGCTTAATGACCTGGCTGAGATAGAACTTAAGACCGAAGAAGCTACTACCATCTCTAAGGCTAATGGCCAGAGAAGTATTGATATGATGGTCAGTAAGCAGTCGGGAACCAATACTGTTAACGTTACTGAAGCTGCTCAAAAAGAAATGGCTTCTCTGCAGAGAGAACTTGCCGGCACTGAAATAGAAGAAATATATAATACAGCAGATTATATTAAACAATCTCTTAACACAGTTTACTATAATGGAATGGCAGGAAGTTTCTTCGCTTTAATAATCCTGTACTTATTCCTTAGAAATCTTCGGACCACTTTCATCATTGCAGCTTCTATCCCAATATCCGTAGTTGCTACTTTCAGCCTTCTCTACTTCTCAGGTGTTACTCTCAATATGATGACGTTGGGTGGATTGGCCTTAGGTATAGGGATGCTGTTGGATAACTCTATCGTTGTTCTGGAGAATGTCTATCGTTACCGACAAGACGGATATTCCCGGCTGGATTCGGCTGTCAAGGGTGCTTCCGAGGTAAGTGTACCTCTTATAGCGTCAACTTTGACTACTTTGGCCGTGTTCCTGCCTATTGTATTCGTCCAAGGTTTAACATCGACTATCTTTAAACAGTTAGCCATGACAGTGAGTTTCTCTCTGGCTGCTTCTCTGCTGGTGGCAGTGACTCTGGTTCCCATGCTCTGCTCCAAGTTCTTAAAAGTAGATAAAAGTAAGCAGGTAAATGGGTTTAGTTCCGTTGTTCAAGCAGAAGGCGGAGTGTCAGCAGTTCAGGAACCTCCTAGGAAGAGCTTCTTGAGCAAGTTCATCGATACAAGTAAGTTAGGCAATAGTTTTGAAATGTTCTTCGAATCTTTGAATGAGGGATATTCCAAAATCCTGGATTGGGTATTGGTTCATCGTAAGAAGACTATAGTTATCGCTACCATAGCATTCTTTGGCAGTATGAGTTCAATAGCTTTGGTAGGTGCAGAGTTTTTCCCTTCTACCGATGAAGGTTTCGTACAGGTCAATGTTACTCTTCCTGATGGGGCCGAGGTCGAGAAGACAGTTACTATTATGGATGAGTTGGAAGTTAAGATGCAGGGAATTCCAGAGATTGATACAGTATTCCTAGAAGCTGGCTCCGGTGGGGATATGATGGGTAGCATCCGAGGAAATAGAGGTACGATCTATGTCAAACTGACAGATCTGTCTGAACGTAAGCGTGATGTGACTCAGATATCTGATGAGATAAGAGAACGAATAATCGATACACCTGGTGCGAAGATTAGTGTGGCGCCTATGGAATCCATGGGGATGGGAGGCGGAGGTTCTGCTATCAGTATCAGTATCTACGGTGATGATCTGGATACCCTTAAGACCATAGGGGATGATTTCGTTAGGCTAATAAGAAATATTGAGGGAACTCGTGAAGTGACTTCCAGCTTTGACGATGGGATTCCGGAAGTGGAGATCAGTATAGATCGGACAGTTGCAGCTGAGTATGGGCTGACTGCCGGCCAGATAGCCCAAGCTGTCAGAGGGGTAATCTCCGGCACTACCGCGACTCGATATAAGTACGGTGGTACAGAGATAGATGTGATCATCAAAGGAGATGATCATTATAATGAAAATATGAAGGGATTGGAACAGATTCCTATCAATACGAATATGGGTTTCCCGGTTGTTCTGGGGCAGGTTGCTGAAATCGATGTCATCCGCGGACCGATCAGTATTAATCGGACTAATCAGGAGAGGGTGATAACCGTATCCAGCAATCTCAGCGGACGTGATGTGGGAAGTGTCTCCCAAGATATTCAGGCAGCCTTAGCTGATTATCAGATGCCGGATAGGTACTACTATGAGGCTGGCGGAGCCCAACAAGATATGACGGAAGCCTTCGGTGATCTGGCTATGGCTCTTATCTTGGCGGTGTTGCTTGTTTATATGGTTATGGCTTCTCAGTTTGAGTCATTGCTTTACCCATTTATCATTATGTTCTCTATGCCTTTGGGGTTTGCCGGAGGTATCTTCGGGCTGTTCCTGTTGGGTAAGCCTTTAAGTGTTCCGGCTGTTATAGGCTTGATAATGCTTTCGGGTATAGTGGTTAATAACGCGATTGTTCTGGTGGACTATATCAATACCCGACGTCGGGTATTTAATGAAGACCGGGATAAGGCTATTAAAGCTGCTTGTCCTATCAGACTTCGACCTATCCTGATGACGATGTTGACTACAGTATTGGCTATGGCTCCACTCACCTTAGGGATGGGTGAAGGCTCTGAGATGTCTGCTCCGTTAGCTATCGTGATAGTATCCGGCCTCAGTTTATCCACTTTGGTAACTTTGTTGGTTATACCGGTATTGTATACCTTGTTCGATGACCTCGGTGAGAGGATGAAGAGAAAGGTTAAGGGTAAGAAGAAAACTAATCTGCCCGCTGCTGGTGGGAAGACGCTTTCTCATTAAGGATATATTTTTTAAGCTGAAACGCATGATAACGATATAGTAGTAGCAATTGAGTAGGATTCGCAGGTTTTTTGTAGGGGGAAAAAGATGGCTAAGGAAGATAAAAGGATCGATATCCTTCGGGCGGCCAGCAGGGTTTTTTATCTGAGAGGCTTCGAGGGTACCAAGATTGATGACATAGCCAAGGAAGCCGGGATCGGGAAGGGTACGGTCTATGAGTATTACCATAGTAAACAGGAACTCTTCGATAAAGCTGTTAGTTATAATCGAGAGCAATATATTGAGCAAGTAAAA
>Ga0209643_1002465_pt1 | contig 11929 bp, 11 predicted proteins | sample AutmiccBRH37_all_FD_187383 | JGI IMG/M metagenome (GOLD analysis project Ga0209643, IMG submission 187383) | Deep subsurface microbial communities from Mt. Terri, Switzerland - Autotrophic microbial communities BRH/37_all (SPAdes) (version 2) | ecosystem: Environmental > Aquatic > Deep... | reverse complement strand
GTGCAGGGCGACACGAGTCATGAAGGCGAAGGCCTCCGTGAAGTCGCCGAACCTGAACGAGCGGCTGATCGCGTCGCGCTCGGCATCATATTTCCAGTCGGCCAGCTCAGCCAGCGCCGCCTTGCGCTGGTCCTCGGTCAGTTGCGCTACCATAATTGTTGCTCCTTGCTTGGCTTTCGCGCCAATTCGTGCCTTAAGTCTGTGCGATGAACGAGGGACAGTCAACCGGAAGCAGTGAGCGGCTCTTGGCCGAAGGGCTAGGTTGCGTGCGCGGCGGGCGGATATTGTTCCGCGGGCTGAGCTTTGCGCTGCAGCCGGGACAGGCAGGATTGCTTACCGGCCCCAATGGCGTTGGCAAATCGAGCCTGCTGCGGCTGCTGGCGGGCCTGCTCGCGCCGTCGGCAGGCTTGTGCGATGCGCCCGGGACCCGGGCGCTGTGTGACGACAGGCTGGCGCTGGACGAGCATTTGCCGCTGGAGCAGGCCTTGCGCTTCTGGGCAAGGGTGGACGGCAGGAGCGAGGCGGATGTCGCAGCGGCGATGGAGCGCGCGGGGCTCGCCTATCTGGCCGAGGTGCCGGTGCGCTATTTTTCGACCGGGCAAAGGCAGCGGGCGCGGCTGGCGCGGACCTATCTGACGGGCGCCAGGCTGTGGCTGCTCGACGAGCCGGCCAATGGCCTCGACAGCGATTCGGTGAATCAACTGGGGGCGGCGCTGCAAGGCCATCTGGACGGGGGCGGAATCATTCTTGCCGCCAGCCATATCCCGCTGCCGATCGCCTTTGATCTGAGCCTGCGGCTCGAGCCCCTGGAAGAACTGGAAGCATGTTCATGATCGGCAGCCTTGCCACGATCATCTGGCGCGACGTGCGACAAAGCTATGCCAGCGGCGGGACATGGCTGCCGGTGATCTTCTATCTGTCGGCGGCGACGCTGTTTCCCTTTGCCGTCGGCCCGGACCGGGAATTGCTGCTGCAGACCGGCGGCGGGATCTTGTGGATCGCGGCGCTGCTCGCGACGCTGCTGCCGCTCGACCGGCTGATCCAGCCCGATCTGGAAAATGGCGTCCACGACCAGCTGATCGTGCGCGGTTTTTCGGATGAAATGATTGCCGCGGCGCGGCTGGTCTCGCACTGGCTTGCCTTCGGTCCGCCGCTGCTGCTCGCGGCCTTTCTGGCAAGCGGGCTGATGGGGCTGGAAGGCGCGGCGCTGGGCACGCTGCTGGCCAGCCTGGCGATTGCGACCCCTGCCCTCGCCGGTCTGGCGGTGATGATCGCGGCGCTGACCGCGGGCCTGAAAGGCGCGGGCGCGCTCGGCGGATTGCTGCTGGTGCCGCTGGCGATCCCGCTGCTGATCTTCGGGGCGGGCAGCCTTTCCGCCCAGGGCGGCAGCGCGTTGCTGTTCCTGGCCGCGATTTCGCTGCTGCTGGTGGCGATCACGCCCTTTGCCGCCGGCGCGGCGCTGAGCGCGATCAGGGAATAGGCAGGTCCTTTGCCGGCCCGTTGCCGGTAGAGCGCTGCCTAGCCCTTGTCTCCGGGCAAGGGATTTTCCCGGTAGAATTCCACCTGCATCTTCATCGGGCCGGCAATTTTGACAAAATGGGCCGCCTGCGGCGGGATCGGCGCGGGATTATCGACAGTGACCCGGCGCTGCGAGGGCGGGTCGAGAAAGATCAGTTCCACCTCCCCTTCCAGAACGCGGAGCAGGCCCCAGGTGCCGTCCTTGGTCCTGTGCTCGCTGCGCAGGGAATCGGGCAGGCTTTTCCGGTCGAATATCGGGGACGCGCCATAAGGAACGGCAGGCTGGCCAGCGCAGGCCATCAGACCAGAGCCCGGATGATGGCAAAGGCGCAGGCAAAGACCGCGAGCAGGATCGGCACGATCAGGATCTGGGCAAAGGCGGCCCTGTTGTCCATCCATCCCGTCTGCGTGGCAATTCCGCCGATGGCCTCGGCTGGCGGCAATGCCTTGCGTTCGGCCGCGCCAACTCCGTTCAGGACCGCTGCTGTGCCAAAATACATCATGGTATAGGCGATGCTGATAACCAGCGCGAATATGGCAGCGATCCCGTGTCCGGTCGCAATGAAGAGCGCAGCGAAGAAGACCGCATAAGAAGCAAACATGGTGACCCAGACCGATGCGGGCAGTTCGAAGGTCCGGATTTCATGGGACGGCCCCCGGTAGCGGACAGGCAGGTCGCGCATTTCTGCCGCAATTTCGGCGGCGACCGCCTGGCCGCCCTCGATCTGAAAATCCATCAACATGACTATTTCTCCTTCTGGTTGGAAACGGCGTCCAGGCCGTCGCGCTGAATCCGGATGCCGGTGAGCAGGCTGGCAGCGATCCGTTCGGCGGCGGCGCGAAAGACCTGCGCCGCGGCCTCGTCGGGGATGACTTCGTCCAGCGTCCGGTGCCAGAGCACAAGCCAGCGATCAAAATGCAGTCCATCCAGGCCAGCTATGGCCATATGCTTGACCATGGGATTGCCCCGGAACCGGCCGGATTCGAGCGTGACCGAAGCCCAGAAATCCTTCATCCGGGCGAGGTGCGGTGTCCAGTCCGCGACATGGGACTCAAATATCGGCCCGAGCAGCGCGTCGCTGCGGACGGCACCGTAGAAGCGCTCGACCAGATCGGAAATGACGGCGTCATTGATGCCCAGCGCATGGGCCTCGGCCGTCTTTTTTGCCCGGGCGCGTTCGGCATAGCTGACCTCGGTCATGATCGCGACTCGTTTAAGATGTATTTCATATGCAGTGTTTATGCCGCTTGGCAATTAAATGCAATATGTGATATGCATCTTTTATGAGATTTTCCGTTCATACCGATTATGCACTGCGCACCCTGATGTATCTGGCCGCCCACGAGGGCCAGCATTCGATCAGTGAAATTGCCCGCCAATATGGCATCTCGAAAAACCATCTGATGAAGGTGGCCCAGCGGCTGGCCGCGGAAGGCTTTGTCGACAGTATTCGCGGGCGCAGCGGCGGAATGATCCTCAACCAGCCCGCCGAAACGATCAACGTCGGCCACGTCGTCCGCACCTTCGAGGAACTGGGAGGCTTCGTGGAATGTTTTGATGCCGCCGGCAATGGCTGCGTGGTCACGCCTGTCTGCGGCTTGCGCCATGTCCTGGCCGGCGGCATTGAAGCCTTTCTGCGCCATCTCGACGGATATACGCTCGCCGATCTGGTCGGGAACAAGGACCGGTTCCGGTCCGTCTGGGACGAGCGTAGCGCCCTTCCCGCATGATCAGAAAATATACAATATTCTGGGCTATTGACGGCGAAATCCTGTAACAGGCTGGCCATGTCCAATTCAAATGCACTTCTGGTGGCCTTGCGCCAGATCAACCGGGCGATCGATTTGCAGTCGAAAAAGCTGGAGAAAGAGACCGGTCAGACCACCCCGCAACTGTTGTTGCTGAAGGAACTGGCAAAGCACGGGCGTTCGAAGCCGTCCGTGATCGCCAAGTCGGTGCATCTGTCCCATGCCACGGTCACCTCGATTGTCGACCGGCTGGAAAAGTCGGGCATGGTCACGCGCGAGAGAAGCGAGGCGGACGGGCGCTCGGTGGAAATCGTCCTGACCGAAAAGGGAAAGGACTGCGTCCGCAATGCGCCGGAATTGTTGCAGGAAGACTTTCTGGTTTCCTTTTCGCAGCTCGAACCCTGGGAACAGAATCTGCTGGTGTCTTCCGTGCAACGGATAGCGGTGATGATGGAGGCGAACCGGTTCGATTCCGCGCCGATCCTGGAAATCGGCGAGATCCGCTCCTAGGGGGCGACTTCGTTCATGCCGTCGCCCGCAGGCAGGTCCCAGGGAAGATGCCGTTCGTCGAGCACCACCATATTCTTGTCGGTGATCAGCGTACCGCCGGTCTTGTAGCCGAGCAGCTGCATCGCGGTCATCGACGGGTTGCGCGCCAGGGCCATGGTTTCGTCGGACGAGAAATTGGTCAGGCCGCGAGCAAGCTCGCTGCCGGACTCGCCGTAGATATGGATGACGTCGCCCTTGACATAAGGGCCCTGGATGGAGAGCACATCTTCCCGGCCGATATGGCGCGGCCCGGCCTTCAGCGCTTCGGCGACCTTCTCATTGACCACGAGGCTGCCGGCCATCTGCAAGCGGTCGGACAGCCAGTTGGCCCAGGCGGACTCGGGGCGTTCATTGGCCAATATCCTGGTGTGACGCCGCTTGTTTTCGAGCAGCGAGGTCACCGGATATTCATATTCGCCATGGGCGATCAGGGTTTCGCAGCCGGCATTTTGCGCCATGTGCGCCGCCTGGATCTTGGTCAGCATGCCGCCGCTGCCGAGGCTGCTCACCCCTTCGGTCACCGCCAGATAGGGTGAGACATCGCTCAGTTCCTCGACCAGCGTCGCGCCCGGTTCGGACGGGTCACGGTCGAACAGCCCGTCGACCTGGGTGAGGATGACGAGCAGGTCGGCCTGCAGCATCTGGGCGATTTTCGCCGATAGCCGGTCATTGTCGCCAACCCGGATTTCCTCGGTCGTGATCGTGTCATTTTCGTTGATGATCGGCATGATATTGGCATCCAGCAGCCGATCGACGGTATTCTTGGTATTCAGAAAGCGCTTGCGATCCTCCAGATCACGCAAGGTCACCAGCACCTGGGCGATTTCGAAACTATATTCGTGGGCAACCTGCTTGTAGCCGTTGAGCAGCAGCGGCATGCCGCAGGCGGCAGCGGCCTGCTTGTCGCGCAGGCCGGCTGTTTCCGGCCGTTCGCCGATCATGTTCATGCCTAGCGCCACCGAGCCGGACGAGCATAATATGACTTTCGCACCCGCTTCGCGCAGCTGGGCGATGTCCGACAGCAGATTGTGCATGAAGGCCCAGCGCGGCGTCAGCCGTTCCTGATTTGCCAGCAGGCTCGAGCCCACTTTTACAACTATCGTTTTGCCTTTTACCATTTTATACGTCGTCCCTGTTAACTCGCCCTCGAGGTAGGGATTGAACCTGCCCCATGCAATAATTTAGTGATCAAAATATACCATTTTGCGCAAAAGCTTTAATAAACAGCATTTGTTGACATGTCTGTTTTGTATTCTAAGGATATCGACAAGCCCTTTCTATCACATAATATAAGAGATAATCTTGAAAAAAATATTGCTCCTTGGCTGCGGAAACATGGGCGGCGCGCTCCTGAAAGCATGGGCCGAAAACACCGATCACCAATTTACCGTGGCGGATCCCGCCAATCCGGAACTGCCCGACAATGTGACGCAGGTGGGTTCTGCCGGGGATCTGGACGAGGCCATGTTCGACTATCTGATCGTCGCGCTGAAACCGCAGCTGATCGACACCGTGCTCCCGGATTATCTGCCGCACCTCGCACGGGACGGCGTGATCAGTTCGATTGCAGCGGGATATTCCGCTGAAAAGCTCGCTGCCCATGCGCCGGGACGGGCGGTGATCCGGATCATGCCCAATCTTCCGGCCATGATCAGCAAGGGTGTCAGCGGTCTCTATGCCCACGGCGAAGTACCGCATGCCGCGACCGGCGAGATCGAGCAGCTCGCCCTCTGCTCGGGCGAGATTGTCTGGGTGGACAGCGAAGACATGCTCGATCGCCTGACGGCGGTGGCCGGAAGCGGGCCCGGCTATGTGTTCGAGATGCTGCGGGCCTATATCGAAGCCGCAGAGCATCTGGGATTCAGCGCGCAGGACGCCCGAACACTGGTTCTGGGAACCGTCCAGGGCACGCTGGAAATGGCCCGGCAGTCCGACCGGTCGCTGGAGGAGCTGCGCAACAGCGTGACCAGCAAGGGCGGAACCACGGCCGCCGGCTTGGCCGCGCTGAATGGTGGCGGGGAATATTCCGAGCTGATCCGCGCCACGCTCCAGGCCGCCTACGAGCGCGCTGTCGAACTCAGATAGGCGCAGTTGATCCGTCCGCGCTGATCGTCCGCCGAATCGGCCGCCATGCCGATCTGGCCGGGCGGGCCGAGGGAAGCGCGGCATGGCCTGATGCGACAGGCTTTCCTCTCGAGCGCCCCCGCCCGGTTTTCGACAATCCTATGTCAGCAGCGAAACATTGCCGCCCGCCGCCGTCGTATCGATGCAGACATGGCGCTCCACCAGACACTGATGATCGAAATTCTCTTCGGTGATCAGCGGGATCAACGCCCCGTCGCGCCCGGCCAGCGCCTTGCGGATCGCCCGGATATCCTCGATGTCGCTCCAGCAGATCACGCCGTCCATGCCGGTCAGCGTGGACAATAAGGCGCGCGGTACAAATCCGTCGAGCGACTGTTCCCCACTGGCACCGGGAACACAGAGCAGCGGTTCACAGCCCTGCAGCCGTACCTTTTCCGCCTGCCGTGCGGCGTCCTCCGCTGTCGGGCCGAGGCAGAGCATTTTTCCGCGTGCATAGGTGAACAGTTCGTTGGATTCGCCGGTCGGCCCGGGCATGGCCTCGCAGCTGCGCGGCTGGCTGTCGGCAGCGGGAAGCTTGTCCAGCGCATCCTGAATCACCTCCCGCGTCAGGTCCTGGCCGGGATGGACCGGATTCACCGGTCCGGCGCTTTCGTAGAAGCGCGGTAGATAATGCGGTCCGCCGGCCTTGGGGCCGGTGCCGGACAGGCCTTCGCCGCCAAAGGGCTGGGAGCCGACCACCGCGCCGACTTGGTTGCGGTTGACGTAGATATTGCCGACCTTCAGCGCCCTGGTCAGCTTGTCGATGCGACGCTCGATCCGGGTCTGCAAGCCGAAGGTAAGACCGTAGCCGCGATTGTTGATATCGCGGATCACCTGGTCGAGTTCGTCATGCTCATAAGTGGCAACATGCAGGACCGGCCCGAATATTTCCTCTTCCAGATCGTTGATGCCGCCCACCTTGATCACCGCCGGCCCGACAAAATAGCCGTCATCGGGACCGTCCAGCTGCATCAGCAACCGGCCTTCCCGGCTGGCGGTGGCAATATGGGCGCTGATCTTGTCATGCGCCGCCTGATCGATGACGGGACCGATATCGGTCGACAGCCACCACGGATTGCCCAGCTCGAGAGCGTGCATCGCTCCCTTCAGCATATTCAGGAAGGGCTCGGCGATGTCCTTTTGCAGATAGAGCACCCGCAAGGCCGAGCAGCGCTGACCGGCAGACTGGAAGGCCGAGGTGATGATGTCGCGGACGGTCTGTTCCGGCAGCGCGGTCGAATCCGCGATCATGCAGTTGAGGCCGCCGGTCTCGGCGATCAGCAGCGAATCCGCCTGGCCATTTTCGGCGATGTTGCGGTGGATGGTCTGCGCGGTTGCGGTGGAGCCGGTAAAGCAGACACCGTTGATGCGTTCGTCACCGCTGATCGCCGCGCCCACCGTGGCGCCGGGCCCCGGCAGCAACTGCAGCGCCGGCAAGGGCACGCCGGCTTCGTGCAGCAAATTGGTCGCCAGAGCCGCGATCAGCGGAGTCTGGTCTGCCGGCTTCGCCAGCACCGCATTGCCGGCAGCCAGTGCGGCGGCCACCTGGCCGGTAAAAATGGCCAGCGGGAAATTCCAGGGCGAGATGCAGGCGATGATGCCGCGCGGTTTGCCCTCCGGATGCTTTTCCGCTTCCTTGGCATAATAGCGCAGGAAGTCGACCGCCTCGCGCAATTCGGCGATGGTGTCGAACTGGGTCTTGCCCGCTTCCCGCGCCAGCAGGGCAAAGATTTCGCCGTGATGCTGCTCGTAGAGATCGGCCGCCTTGCGCAGCACCGCAGCCCGTTCGGCGACCGAAGCGCTCCAGATCCGGGCCTCCGCTATCGCACCAATGGCCTGTTCCTGGTCCGCCTCGATGACCTCGCCGACCTGACTGTCGGTGAGCGCGGGATTGAATATCCGGTGCGCGGTGCCGCTGGTGACCGGCCGCACGGTGATCGGCGACGAGCGCCAGAGCTTTTCGGCAAAGGGCGCCCGTTCCGAGACATAGTCGTTCATGTCGGTACGATTGGCGAGATCCCAGCCGCGCGAATTCACCCGTTCCGGCATGTACAGGTCTGCGGGCTTGACGATCCTCGACTGGCTTGCCTGCTGATCGGCCTGCAGCGTCTCGAACGGGTCGGTGGCGATCATCTCGGCGGCCACGGAATGGTTGGCCAGCTGGTTGACGAAGGACGAATTCGCGCCATTTTCGAGCAGGCGGCGAACCAGATAGGCCAGCAGTTCGCGATGCTTGCCAACCGGCGCGTAGATCCGCGAGCGGACCTTTTCGTTGCGCAGCAGCGCGTCATGCAGCGTTTCGCCCATGCCGTGCAGCCGCTGGAACTCGAAATCCTGCTTGTTGCCCGCCATTTCCAGGATCGCGGCGACGCTGTGCGCATTATGCGTGGCAAATTGCGGATAGATGCGGTCGGTCATGTTGAGCAGCTGCGAGGCGCAGCAGATATAGCTGATGTCGGTGGCCGATTTTGTCGTGAATACCGGAAAATCGGGCACGCCATCCATTTGCGCCCGCTTGATCTCGCTGTCCCAATAAGCGCCCTTGACCAGCCGGACCATGATCTTGCGGTCGAGCTGGATCGCAAGCGAATAGAGCCAGTCGAGAACGAAGCTCGCCCGTTTGCCAAAGGCCTGGACAACGACACCGAAGCCGTCCCATCCCGCGAGCCGGGGATCGCTGAGCACCATCTCGATCATGTCGAGCGACAGGCCGAGCCGATAGGCTTCCTCGGCATCGATATTCAGGCCGATATTGGCATCGCGGGCGGCGCGCGCCAGTTCGCCGACGCGTTCCGCCAGTTCGGGTACCGCCTTGGCCTGCTGGCTCATCTCGTAGCGCGGATAAAGCGCCGACAGCTTGATCGAGAGGCCCGGATTTTCGCGCAGGTCATCGGAAACGGCGACCTTTGCGATTTCGCGTATCGCATCCGCATAGGCCGCGAAATATTCGTCCGCGCCTTCCTGCGTGATCGCCGCCTCTCCGAGCATGTCATAGGAATAGGTCGCGCCCTTTTCCTTCCATTTTTCGGCGCGCTTCAGGGCCAGCTTCATATCCTCGCCGAGAACGAACTGGTTGCCCAGTTCCTTCATCGCTTGGCGCACGGCCAGGCGGATCACCGGCTCGCCCAGCCGCTTGATCGCGCCGCGCAGGGCATCCAGCGGTCCGCGGCTTTCCGGCTTGTTGATCACGCTGCGGGTCATTTCGAGCGCGTAGGTCGAAGCATTGACCAGCGAGCTTTCCGACTGTCCGATATGGTCGCGCCAGTTGGAGGGACCGATCTTGTCCTCGATCAGGTCGTCGATCGTCTGATTGTCGGGGACGCGCAACAGCGCTTCGGCCAGCGTCATCAGCGCCAGACCTTCGTCGGTGGACAGGCCATATTCGCCCAGAAAACTCTCGGTCAGGGTGGGCCCGGAGGCGCTGCGCACTTCCCGGACGACCTGGATCGCCCGCTCCTGAATCCGCTTGCGCATATTCTCGTCCGGGCCGAAACTGGAAATCAGATAATCCAGAATCTCCGCCTCATCGGTGCGATGATGCGTGCGGACCTTTTCCCGGAAATCAATCAGACTACTCATTACTCAAGGGCTTTCTATAGTTGGATGGCAGATTCAGATATCCCGGCGCAGCGAGATGATGTTCGATGGTTGATGGAGTTGTTCAGCCGGCTGATGACCCGAGATTATCGCATCATTCGCTTCAAACGCAAGTCTTGTGACCGGGCCGGCTGAAACCGGCTGCCGATCGCTAGCGCACCGGTTCGAACTGCCCCTTCAGGCGATAGCGGCTGCCGGGATGCCACAGCTTGGCAAGGGTCACGGGCGTCGTGCCGTTCCAGGTCCGGCGCTCGACCACCAGGCAGGATGTGCCGATATTGAGGTCGAGAGCGTCCGCCTCTTTGGCCGCCGCCGGTATCGCCGAGATCATATGCTCCGCCTGGCTCCAGGGCACATGGTCGACGAGCCAGGGCCCGGCTGGCGTCCGGTCCACCGCCAGGTCGAGGATTCCGGGTGCCGCATCCACATTGACCAGCCGCTCTTCCAGCTGGAAGGGGACGCCGTCGGACAGATGCAGGCACCGCAACCAGAGCAGGGCGGTCTCCGGACGGACGTTGACAAGGTCGCGCCTGGCATCGTCCGCGGGGACGATCATCCGCTCCAGCAGCTGATAGGAATAGCGCTCGCCGCTGCGCTCGACGATTTCGCGGACGTCCCAGATCTCGAAGGCGGGGCGCTCCTGCGCGCGGTGGGCGACGATCGTGCCAATCCGCCGGTGACGTTCCAGATGTCCTTCCAGGGCCAGGCTCTGGATGGCCCGGTTGGTCGTCATCCGGGACACGCCGAAATGCACGGTCAGGTCCATTTCCGAGGGAATGCGCGTGCCGGGCGGCCAGGCACCGCTTGTTATCCTGGCGGAAAGGGCGCGGCGAATCTGCAGCCAGACCGGGCCCTCGCCATCGCGGCGCAGGCCTTCCATCCCCGCCACCTTTCCCGAACCGGCCTTGCGCTTCACACAATTATGCCGGGCAGGTCGAGCCCCTTTTCGCGGGCGCAATCGAGGGCATCCTGATAGCCGGCGTCGGCATGGCGCATCACGCCGGTGGCTGGGTCATTCCACAGCACCCGCCCCAGCCGCTCGGCAGCCTCGGGCGTTCCATCGGCAACGATGACCATGCCCGCATGCTGCGAATAGCCCATGCCGACGCCGCCGCCGTGATGCAGCGAAACCCAGGTCGCGCCGCTTGCCGTGTTCAGCAGCGCGTTGAGCAACGGCCAGTCGGACACGGCGTCGGAGCCGTCCTTCATCGCTTCGGTTTCGCGATTGGGGCTGGCGACCGAACCGGAATCGAGATGGTCGCGGCCAATCACCACCGGTGCCTTGAGCTCGCCGGACGCCACCATCTCGTTGAAGGCGAGACCGAGCCGGTGCCGATCGCCCAGACCGACCCAGCAGATCCGCGCCGGCAGGCCCTGGAACTGGATACGTTCCCGCGCCATGTCGAGCCAGCGATGGAGCGGCGCGTCATCGGGCAGCAGTTCCTTTACCCTGGCGTCGGTCTTGTAGATATCTTCCGGATCACCGGACAATGCCACCCAGCGGAACGGACCGATCCCGCGGCAAAACAGCGGCCGGATATAGGCCGGCACGAAGCCCGGGAAATCAAAAGCGTTCTTCACGCCCTCGTCAAACGCGACCTGACGGATATTGTTGCCATAGTCGGTGGTCGGTACGCCCGCAGCCTGCATATCCAGCATCGCCTGCACATGGACAGCCATTGATTTCCTGGCGGCCGCGGCAACGGCCTCCGGTTCGCGTTCGCGGCATTCGACCCATTCGGCAACGCTCCAGCCGATCGGCAAATAGCCGTTGACCGGGTCATGGGCAGAGGTCTGGTCGGTCAGCAGGTCGGGGCGGATACCGCGCCTCACCATGTCGGGCAGGATTTCCGCGGCATTGCCGAGCAGGCCGACCGAGACCGGCTTGCCCCGGGCCTTCGCTTCCTCGAGCATCGCCAGCGCTTCATCGAGCGATGTTGCGGACCGGTCGAGATAGCCGGTGCGCAGACGCATCTCGATGCGGCTGGGCTGGCATTCGATCGCGAGGCAGGACGCGCCCGCCATCACCGCCGCCAGCGGCTGGGCACCGCCCATGCCGCCAAGCCCGGCGGTGAGCAGCCACTTGCCGCTGAGGTCCCCGCCATGATGCTGGCGGCCCATCTCGACGAAGGTCTCGTAAGTGCCCTGAACGATCCCCTGGGTGCCGATATAGATCCAGGAGCCAGCCGTCATCTGGCCGTACATCGCCAGCCCCTTGCGATCGAGCTCGTTGAAATGTTCCCAGTTCGCCCATTTGGGGACAAGATTGGAATTGGCGATCAACACCCGCGGCGCATTTTCATGGGTGCGGAACACGCCTACCGGCTTGCCGGACTGGACGAGCAGGGTTTCGTCCGCTTCCAGGCGCTGCAGCGTTTCGACAATCCGGTCA
>Ga0209643_1002462_pt1 | contig 11941 bp, 12 predicted proteins | sample AutmiccBRH37_all_FD_187383 | JGI IMG/M metagenome (GOLD analysis project Ga0209643, IMG submission 187383) | Deep subsurface microbial communities from Mt. Terri, Switzerland - Autotrophic microbial communities BRH/37_all (SPAdes) (version 2) | ecosystem: Environmental > Aquatic > Deep... | reverse complement strand
ATACTCACTCCCCTACCATGATTAATCTGCAAATTTCACCTTTACTGAGCCCAATGCACCAAAGTTAGCGACAAAGAGATCATTTCCTGTGACTTCATAAGCTTTAGTTAGAGAACCTGAGAGAATAATCTCTCCTGGTTCTAAAGCAATCTCAAACTCAGCAAGCTTGTTAGCCAACCAGGCCACTGCTAAAGCAGGATGTCCTAATACTGCTGCACCAGCAGCCGTGTCAATAATTTCTCCGTTCTTTTCCAGAGCCATGCCTACATACTTCAGATTGACTTGATCAATCGGGATCAACTGACTGCCTAAAACAATCATCGCACTGGAACCATTATCAGCTACGGTATCTTGAATCTTAATTTTCCAGTCTTTGATGCGGCTGTCAATAATTTCGAAAGCAGGTATAACCCCTTCAGTTGCTTGTAATACTTTGGTTATAGTAACCCCTGGTCCGACAAGTTTTTCTTTAAGTACGAAGGCAATTTCCGCCTCAATTTTCGGTTGTAGCAGTGTTGACCGGGATATTGCATTTTCTTCTGTTCCAACCATATCATCTGTTAAATGACCATAATCCGGTTCAGGGACTCCCAGCATTTGCTGCATGGCTTTGCTGGTTAAGCCCACTTTTTTGCCAATAATCTTCTGACCACGTTCTATTTTCTTATCCACATTCATGAGTTGGATATGGTAAGCATCTTGAATCGTAATTGCAGGATAAGTCACAGTTAATGGCTGGATAATAGCCTTCTTATCTTGACTTGATATCCAGAGCGAGTTCGCAGCAGCTATTATTTCTTCTTTTTTCATAGTTCTTTCCTCCTATCATATTAAGGCCACTTTAATGGTGGTGGAAACCTTTATCCTGTAGTTTGACCCGTAAAACATGAGCAATCATTTGGGCAATTTCTTCTCTATTCTTCCCTTCTCCAAGGGCCTTGAGTAGCTCTTCTAGCGCTAACCTGACTTCATCATTGGGTCCCAGCAAAGATATGATCAAACTGCTCCCCACTTTACCGACTGCAATTCGAACCCCAATCTTCTCATGTCGTCCTTTCCCTTGCTCAAATTTCACGATATAGGGTGTCGCAGCTTGAGGATCAACAAGTAAAACCCCTTCTACCGTACGATCCTTATCTTCTGCCCCAATTCCTCCAGTCGTAATAATTAAACCGTATCCGGAATGAATGGCATCGTTAAGCTTGGCTGCAATAAAGTCTGCCTGATCATCCAGAATTTCTCCCTTCGTCACCTTATATCCTGCTTCTTCCATTCTTTGGGTGATATAAGGGGTGTTTGTATCTGTTATCATCCCTCTTTTCACTTCAAAGCCTGTAGGGAAAACCATGATTCTTTTAGCAATATTCAACTGAATTTCGTTGGTCATTTGTTGGGTCCTGTCTAAAACTTGGACTGCGTCTTCCTCTTCTAAGGAGATAAAACCTAATATTCCCTCAGAATGAATATCAGTTTCCGGACTAAGATTGACCCCGTCAATCTCCGCCAGCCTTTCCAAAAGATAGCGTTTCTTGCCAAAGATTTGTTCCGCTTGCACCGTCTGCTGTAAAATATCCAACGTAATATGATTTTCGCGTACATCGACGACCAGTACTTTCTCCCGGGGAATGTCAAGTACATCCGCAACAATATGAGCTATGGTGGTTAAATTAGCATTCTCTAAGGTCATATTCTCAATCCATAGCTCTGTTTTCTCCAACAAATTTAGTTCCATCCCCATACCCCCTTATCTTAGTTAAGAACGTCCATTTTCATATCAAGAAGCGGAGCATCAACAATTTGAGCACCTATATCGAGAATATCAATGCCTTGTTCTAAATAGTCGGGAATGGAGGTGATTTTTACTCCTCCAGCAAAAGCTACTTGCTTCTGGTTTCTTAAGCCAAGTTCTTCTAAAACTCTATTTGCAACTTTCACATCAGAGATTTCCCCTGTGTCAACCATAAGCACCTGTGCTCCATTAACGGCAGCCTCGACAGTTTCATCTGCTATGCTTTTCATCTCTCCCCGTAATTGAATCACTTTAAAGCTGTCTGTTAATGGTTCCGCACTCTTTAAAGCCTCAGCTATACTTCCAAAAATACGTATATAATTTTTATCTAAATATACAAAAGGCAGATCGAGAATACGGAAAGCTCCCCCCCCAACAACAATTGCTTCACGTACAGACTGTTTCATCTCAAACGGCATCTTTTTCCACGCTCCTGAAACAATTCTAATCTTTCCTTGAGCCAACTTAACTGCTCTATTCATTGCAGTGGCAATCCCCGATGGTTTCATTAAGCTTCCCATAATGATATCTTCTGCAGTAGTTATTTTTTTAGCGTTTCCTTTGAAACGTGCGATAACATTTCCTGGTTCAACCACAGTCCCGTCAGCAGCTAAATATTCAACATTCAACTCAAGGTTTATTAGTTTATCGTAGGCAATTTTGGAGCCGGCAATGATCCCAGCACTTTCAACCGAAATTTGAGCAGCAAAACTTTTATTAATAATCTTGGAAAACAACACATCTCGAATATCTCCTGAAAAGTTTTGGTTCATAAAACCTCCATCAATAACATCATAAGAAAGCTTTTGGCGCAGGCGGTTATTAAGTGCCTGCGCCTACAAGCATTCGAATATTTATTTAGTAAGAATGTAGGTGCCTTTTCTTGCTTATCGGCCAAATGGTTGTAGTAAATTAAATTTCATATTTATTGTTGGTTATTTTTAATACTCTTGAAATCTTGTGATTCGACAAGGAAAGATACAATTACACCGCCTACCAAAGCCCAGAAGGGAGCACTGATATTGAAAATAGTTATCCCACTCATAGCAATGACAAGAGCAAAGAAAGCTCCAACCTTGAATTTCTTGGTGCTAAAGCCTTCATTAAAAGCACTGATGAGCACACCAATCATGGCAAGACCTGCAACAATACCGATAAGACTTTTAGGAAGTCCGGAAACGAAAGCCACTGCGATACTGGCAATTAATCCGAAAGCTCCAAAAAGCACTCCATTGATAACTGTTGCCGCATAGCGCCCTTCTTTCTTATCTCCGGCTTCTTCAGAAGAACAGATTGCAGTCATTGGACCTGCGATGTTGGCATTATGTCCTCCAAAGGCTGAGGTTATCATCCCACCGACTCCGCTTATTATCGTCATCATATTGATAGGAGGTTTATAGCCCTGGCTCATTAAGACTCCAATAGCTTGAGCATTTTCTGCGCCCATAACTAAGACAGCTAATGGAATACCAATGCTAAGGAATGCATTCAAGGTAAACTGAGGAGCTACCAATTGGGGTGCAACAAACGTGTACTCAGCTCCGCCTAAATTCAACCCCCCAACATAAGCAGCAGCTATCATTCCCAAAGCTAAGGCTCCAAGCACAGGTGGAATTTTCTTACTCATTCGCGGTAGAAGTAAGAAACCTGCAAGCGCAGCAAGGCCGATATAAGGAGTACTTTGCGTCGATGTAATAATCCCTGTTCCGAAACGAATCATTGCTCCGGCAATCATCGCCATTACAATCGGAAGCGGCAGCCAGCGCATTACTTTGCCAATCAAACCGGATAAACCAAGAATTAGGACTATTATGCCTGCCATTAAATAAGCACCTGCAGCTTCGTTTAAACTAAATGTACTTAAGGCACTTATCATCATAACTGCACCAGGAATTGAATAGGCTCCGTTAATGGGCATCTTATAATAGAGAGCCAAACCTATGCTAATTATGCCTCCAAAGAAATAAATAGCAAATAACCAGGAAATTGCCTGTTCCGGGGTCAAGCTACCTGTTGACGAAGCACTTAGAACGATTAACGCAGGGCCAGTACACCCAAATACTGCAGCTACCACACCAGCAGTAATTGTTTTAGCATTCAGATGCTTCGGTAAGTCTCTTAATCCGCTGGCAAAACCTGGACCCTTTTCAAAACGTTGATTTTTCGCGGTAATGCTTTGAACCTCTGTTTCTGGGTTCATAAAAATTCCTCCTAAATAAAATTTAACAATGAAGGGCAACCTACAAAATTCGAGAAACTTACTCGATTGTAATTAATTCCGTTGGATATTCGGTGAGAACTACAGGTGATTGTGCGGTCACATGAATCATGTCGGTTACCCTAGCCCCTCCTACATTCTTCTTGAATATTGTCGGAAACATTAGGTCAACTACCATGTTCTCTCTTATGAAATGGTTTCGGGTACGTCCAATAACAGGATAAAATTCTGACTGTCGTAGGCCCATTCCATGACCAATATCATCAATGAAGTAACGTGCATAACCGGCTTTAGCGATAACCTCATAAGCGGCCTTGTAAACTTCTTTGACACTAACTCCTGGTTTTAAAGCTTGGATCGCAGCTTGTTGAGCTTTTAATATTGTTTCATAGATAATTTTTTCTTCCGGATCGACTTTTCCCAAGGCTACTGTGCGACACATTTTGGAACAGTATCCTTGATAGGATGCTCCAAGAAGAATCACAATCGTATTATCTTCTTTTAAAGGAAAATTGCCGGCATATGGATGGGTGAGTAATTTCCTTTCTCCAGAGAGCACCTGCATCCTGAAACTGGCTCCCTCTGAACCGGCCAGCCGCATAGCTCTTTCGGCCTCAGCTAACACTTCAACCTCGAATCTTCCAGGCTTTATTGCCTTTATTGCTGAGTCAATGCCGACTTTCACAATCTCGGCTGCCTTGGTCAAACAGGAAATTTCTTGAGGGTTTTTGATGCTTCGAAGTTCATAGACTTGTTCAGAAACACTATGATATTCCATTCCAGGCAGACTCTTTTGCATGACATCAAAAACATTAAATTCAACGAAATACTTGCCAAAGCCAACTCTAGGTTTAGTCAGTGAGTAATGTTCCCGAATCACTTCTACAAGCTTTAACCCCAAATTACTGTCTGGAAAAACATAGCCGACAATATTATCAATACCTGACTCTTTCTTCAAATGAGCTACATCCAGCCACAGTGTCACTAAAGTTGCTTCTCCTTCTTTGGGGATTAGTAATCCACCACACTCAATCTGGGTATTGCCTGTAAAGTAAATTAAGTTTTCTCGATCAACAAAGAGTGCTAAATCAAGTCCTTGTTGTTGGAGAATTTTCTGAAATGCAGTAATCCTAAGAAGACATTGTTCCTTCATAATTTCTCACATCCTTCACCCAATGATTTGCTATAAACAATGTAGTAAAGCATTGAGTAGTTTTGTTCTTTATTTATTGAGAATACTCGGATCAATGCCTCGTTGCCGCAACCACTTAGGCAACAATTCCTGATCAACTTTCCTATTAACTTCAGGAGCTTTAGCTTTCAAAAGTTCAGCTAAGCTTGGACTGCAATTCATACCGCCTACTGCACCGTCGAAAATTATAAGCTTATCCGTTTTCGTTACTTTATAGGCATAAGCCATTGCCGAATCTAAGTCGCCGGCAATCACCGCATGCTTCATATAGTCTAAATTTTGTGGGTCCCGGTCCATCAAGTCAGCTTGTTCCCTGCCTACAACAACAGTAGGTACATGTTCAGAGAAGAAAGCACTGGGATATCCTCCCCAGGCGTAATTGTGTACAACCATTTTGATAGCCGGATTAACAGGAGGAACATTATCTATTAATGGCCGTCCCGATTTACCATAAAATGCTTCTGTATACCAGGTATAGGGAGGCAACGAAGCCTCTAAATCAAAGAGATCAACATTGGCACCTGTAAAGTTAGCATAAATTACCCCTGCAGCAAAAACGTAAGGAACCGGGCACGGGAAATCCATCCCAACGATACATTCATCAATTTCTCCCATCAGCGTCATAATTTTTCCGTAATAACGACAACCATCGACAGTGAGTTGCTCGTTAATAGCCAAAAGGTCATTATCTGCTACGATGGAAACTACCCCAACAGGAGACATATTCATGAACGTGGCAAATGCAAATTTGCTTTGGACGAAGTCGGAAGCAAATATTGAACGAGCTGTGAAATTAGCCCCCCGGGGACCAAGGTTTTGATGGTACGTCGATCTTGTCTCAATACGCGCATAAGACATTCCGAAAGGTTTAACCGCACGGTCAACTTGACGGTGAAAATGCACCTCGCGTACATCGCTGTTATGAACATGCACAATCCAATCCGCATCATAGATAGCTGCAATTCCATAAAGGGTTCCAATTTCAGTTTCAATCGGTATCCCACGATCGACCGGAGCCACTCCTTTGGCTTTACCTTTAAATGCAATATCTAAACCAAAAGCCTTAATGTATTCTTCCGTCTCCCGGAAACGAAGTCCAACACCGGAGCGCAATCTGATATTATCGGTACCGGTTTTGGCTGCAATAACTTCACGGACAGTTTTTAACACTTCAGCATAGGGCTCGCCGCCTAATAAGGTGAATCCATGATGAGAAGAAAGCACATTAACGGAGTCTCCAGGTTTTATCATACTCATATCTACACCAGCTAAGGCTTTCTCAACGTTTTCGCGGATAGCACTAAGCCCATCTTCACTAGGATAAATGACATCAGGAGTATCCGGAAATAAATCACGAAGCATAACACTGGTCATTTCAGGATATTCAGATATCCTCTTTGTTACTAATTTAGGATCAACTCCATATTGAGAAACCCTCGGTTTAATGGGAGCAATTATTTTATTCGCCATTTATTTTTCCTCCTTTCCTTTAGTTTTTGCTTCTGCAACCTGGTTAAGTAGTTTGATATCTTCTTCAAAGTAGAAACCTTTACTGGAATACTTCTTTTTTACTTCTTCTGGGATATCCCAAATTGTAGGGGTACGGCCATACCATTGGTACCCATCTGGACGTTCAGGCTCAATGCCTGCTGCTTCTAAAAGTCTCAAAACCGGTTGAATGCATTCCACTTTACAACCAGTTCGTATCCCGGTTTGCAAGGAAATCTCTTCTGGAGATTTTGCTCCTTTGAGAATAGCTGCAGCAACTTCTTCTGCTCTCGTAGTTGTACAATAACAAATAATTTGCTCAGGGTTTAACCGTGCTTTCGCACACAAAGCTTTTAATTGTGTAGCGTCTACAGTTGTTGGGTCGACATAGATTGTGAACGGAACTTCCCTCTTGACCATTTTCATTGCATATTGTGGACATCGTTGTTCACAGTTTGCACAACCCCTGCACATTTCAGAATCCACGACAGCTTTTTTTTCAACAATCTTGATGGCTAACACAGGACAAATTTTTGCACAGGTTTGACAACCATTGCATTTCTCTGTGTCAACTTTGGCGAGTTGATTTACAACTCTCATAAAATCCCTCCTTAACCTTTTACTTCTTTCAAGACTTCATCTGTTTTTACAGAACAGACATTTAATTTTTCTTCTTTTTCCAACCCCCTCTTTATCAAAATCTATACATATCATACACATGTGCGATAATGTCGTACGTCGTTTTGGTAAACTAAAACAAAAAAATTCATTTTTGTATTGTATTAATATTGACTTAAATTTATAGTGACAAATTATTTAGCTTAATGGACTGTAACCTATACGTTGAGATATTTTAAAGGCAGTTTCTTTAACAGGAACGATAAGATTTTGCATCTGTTCATCTGTCATTCGCATTGAAGGGCCTGCAATACTTATTGCCGCAATCACTTTACTGTTGTTATCCATAATAGGAGCAGCAACACAGCGTAGTCCAATTTCAATCTCTTCATTATCAAAGCTATATCCTTCTCGTCGAATAATGCTTAATTCTTCATGAAGCCTTCGCGAATCCGTGATGGTGTTTGGAGAAAAGGGTTGGAGCCCCTTCGTACGAATTACTGTATCGATGTCTTGCTTCGACCGAAAAGCCAAAATTGCTTTTCCTACCCCTGTGCAATGCATCGGGGCACGATGTCCGACTTGAGAATACATACGAATCGTACTCGGACCCTCCGCTTTTTCAATATAGACAACTTCTCCACGGTCATGAACAACTAAATGGACCGTTTCTCTATAACGTTCAACAAGATCCTGCAGAAAAGGTAACGCTAAGCCCCGCAGATCAAAACCTTCTATTACCCGGTTTCCTAATTCAAATAGTTTAAGGCCTAGGCGATATTTACCCGTTGTTTGGTTTTGTTCAACACATCCCCAGTATTCAAGGGTTCTAAGCAAACCAAAAACAGTACTTTTATGCAATCCTAAACGATTTGCTATCTCTGTAACTCCAAGTTCTTTTTCTTTAAGGTTAAATACGTCTAGGATTTTAAATGCACGATCAACAGATTGAATAATATTATCGTTATTCTCCAGCATTAAATCTACCCTTTCTCGACTTCTGTTCTATAATGTCAAACAGCGTTTTTGTTTTTTAGATAATATAATTTATTCGGCATAACTTTATGTATTCCTGCCTATGCAAAAATTTTTTATTAAAACGTTTGATCTTACTTCTTTCAAATGGAACTGCGCGCTCCTACTCGGCTTCAGTTGCTACCCTACTAGTAAACTCATCACGTCTGACGCACAATAAGAAAAACGCCTAGATAGAAATCTGGCGTTTGTTGCGACATATCTTTTGAGCTATTTTACTACTCAATTTAAATAACAGTGTATTAGCATCAGACAAGTCCCTGTCCTGCAGTTTATCCCTGTGGGTTATTCGTCTTCATCGTCCTCAGTCATCCTGTTCTTGATAAATTCAATAACCATTTCATCATCTTCTTCACCAATAACGTTGTTAAGAAGAAAATCCAAACCTGGTATAGTACTGTCATCTCTACGTTCAGGGGATAGAAATAATTCATCAAATTGAAGCTGATCATCTTCTTCGTCTACCTCTTGAGTAGCTGCAGCTTGATAACTGAATTGCTGAACATTGACGGGTGTATCGAATTTTTTATTTTCTGTACTCTGAATATTATTGATCCTTGTATTATTAGAACTTCTGGGAACATTACTAATAAGAGCTCTCTTTAAAGCACTTTTAACAAAAGCAGTCCGCTCTTCGGGAGATATCTGAGTAAGAACTTTCCATAATTCAAAGTCTTCGTTTTCAGAGATGTAAAGAATCAAATGACCTGAAGTTTTCATTGATCAACATTTACTTTCCTAGTTAAATTATTGACAAGATTAGCCGCCATAATTCTAAATCCTGATGCATTTCCGAATTGAGGATCATCTATAATAACCTTGTTATCAAGGCTAAGATACTCAAATACCATCTCTCCAACTTTTCCTGCTACTAAAATGGTATGAATCCTACCAGACATAGGCTTTAAAGTTTTCATAACTTCTCGGGAAATATCAGCAGCTAATTGAGCAAGCATTTTCTTCATAACTGGATTAAGATCAATAGCCCCATTGTTCCAAGGATATAAACCTTTATTAACCCTGAAAATTTTATCCAACTCTTTGTCGTCGGTCTCAATCGGGCTGGCATGATTGGATGTCATCTCTTTTAGCCTTTCCGCAACACCCATATATGCCCATTGTAAACCTTTTTCAATACTAAAAGAGTTAGGTGGATCAAGCATTATGCCATCATAAAAAGCTGCTACGTCTGTTGTCCTAAATCCTGGATCGATAACTACTACATACCCTCCCAGAAGTTTAGGATTGGTCGGAGCTCCACCTTCAGTTATTGTTTCTTTTATATACACACCATAGCTTTGGGGTAGAACTCTTGATCTGAGTATGTTCATGCTCCGGGTCTGTCCTTTAAAAGGTCCGGAAAGAAATGTAACTGAGAAAGAACCTTTAAGCTCTGCCTCATATTTATCTTTGAGTGAGGCGTAAAATTTAACAGGCACCCCAGTTCCGAGATAGATATTCGTTTTAGGATAAGGTTGAGCAAGTGCAAGTCCAACAATCAATAAAGACATAGCTTCTTCATCAGTCGATTTATCCTCGTCCCAACAATAGTGGGCTTCTTTTGGATTTAAACTTTCAGCAAGACTCCCCATGAAATAATGTCTTTCTACTCCACTAGAATTGTTTTTAACTATAACATCGAGAGATGCAACCTGCTTATCAAGATCAGATCCCTGTTCCAATTCGTGTCTTCCTAAGGTGGAGAAAACTCTTTCATTACCATTACATATTACTGCAGGAAATAGAATCTTTGTATCTCCAATATCAAGCTTGATAGCACCGAAACCAGGATCGGCACCGGCAACAAGAATATCGTTTTCGAACACGCATTTTCCTCCTTATTCCACAAAAAATTTTATATTAATAAATAATTCTCTTATTTAAACCATTGTATACCATAATATTGTTCTTGGGAAGATTCTTAGCTCTTCTTGTTCTTTAATTTAAAGAATAATCTACAAGCTCAAGGAAAAAATAAGCAGAGTATTACTTGAAAAAGGGGTTGTTTGATTGCTAGTTGGTATTATCCGTACTATTTTTCTATATCTCATAATTGTTCTAGTGCTTCGGTTGATGGGGAAAAGACAGATAGGCCAGCTTCAACCATTTGAACTTGTTATCATTCTGATGATTTCTGAATTAGCAGCTATACCCACTCAAGATTTAGGAGTTCCATTGATTGAAGGTTTATTCCCTGTAATGGTGCTTCTTTTATTAGGATTAACAATCTCACAGATGTCTTTGAAAAGTGAGAAAGCTCGAGCGATAATCTGTGGTACGCCAACAATCCTTATAAATAAAGGGGTGATCCTTGAAGATGAACTTCGCAAACTCCGTTACAATCTAAGTGACTTACTCGAACAGCTCCGTGTAAAGGATATTCCCAATATCAGTGATGTTGAGTATGCTATCTTGGAAACAAACGGTCAACTAAGCGTAATCCCAAAAGCGAGCAAGCGTCCGGTTAATCCGGAAGACTTAAATATCAGCCCACCCTACGAAGGATTACCAATAACATTAATTATGGATGGTATTCTGCAGCAACATAATTTGGAAAAAGCTAGTGTTAATTATGCCTGGCTGGAAAATGAGCTTAACAAAGCCAATATTGATGATTTAACCCAAGTGCTGATAGCCAGTGTAGATGCTCAAGGGATACTTTTCCTTCAGCGAAAGATACAATAGGCGGAGGTGGACTTTCTTTGCGTCCTGTAATAGTTATAATCCTTGGTTTTTCTATCCTTATTGCCGTATCTATTACAACTTCTCATTATATTAATAATGCCTCAGAGGTTCTTCAAGTCGAGCTTATGGCAACTGAAGAGCTTATTCTTTCAGAACAGTGGGAGCAAGCCCTCCTGAGAATTGAAGAGATGCAAAAAAAGTGGCCGGAATATCATGATTGGTGGGCAGTTTTTTTAAACCATTCAATTTTAAACACAATTGAGATATCTTTAAGTAAGCTTCAACAATTTACTATAGCTGAAGACCAAGCTCTGTCTTTAGCAGAGCTTCATTCTTTATTATCACATTTTAGGGGTATTTCTGATTCAGCCTTAGTAAAACTATACAATATCTTTTAGAAAATTTTTCATAAATCTAGTATAATAAAATTTATTTAATTCAAATAGTATTACGGCATTTTTTAGCGAATCAATTTCTAGGAGTGAGCTATACTGGCACTACGTCGATTTATTCATAGATTCTGGGAAATTATCACTAAAAATGAACTAATGGCAGTTGGAGGACAAGTTGCATACTATATAATCTTGTCCTTTTTTCCTTTGCTTATCTTCCTCTTAACTCTAGCTGCCTATTTCAATCTTACTATTCATCAATTGTTTAAAGACCTACCCTATCTTATTCCTGCCCAGAGTTATTCTATAATCGATAAAGTGTTAACAGAAGTTTTAAGCTCTCGTAGCCCTACTTTACTATCTCTTTCGATGTTCGGTGCTTTTTGGGCTTCTCTAAATGGCATAAATGCATTAATGAGAGGGATAGGTAAGGCCTATCAAATTAAAGAGACTCGTTCGTTCATTCGGTTTAAACTAACGGCTATCTTGTTTTTAATTATTCTGTTCCTGGCAATGATACTTTC